>Ga0184623_10000308_pt1 | contig 20566 bp, 26 predicted proteins | sample PLM1_100_b1_FD_133138 | JGI IMG/M metagenome (GOLD analysis project Ga0184623, IMG submission 133138) | Groundwater sediment microbial communities from an aquifer in East River, Colorado, USA - PLM1_100_b1 | ecosystem: Environmental > Terrestrial > Soil > Riparian zone | place: USA: East River... | reverse complement strand
TGCGCGGGGCTCTCGTCAGCCGACGCCACATTGGCTGCGTAGATCGCACCGAAGGCAAGAGCGCCTACCACGAGGGCACGCACCACCCAACGGGCCAGCCTACGTGCCTCCATGGCCTGCTCCCTCGACTGCTTGCCCCGTCAGTACAGCGTCGCGTGGATCTCGGCTACGAACCCGTTCCGCGGACGCTACCGCTTCATCACCTGACCCGATGCTGTCATGTCTGCGAGCTTTCCAACAGTCGGAACGATCAAACTGGCATAGCAATATCGGTCCAGGGCATTGACGGGCGGTGTCGCGAATCGGACAATGCGATGCCAATTCGCGTATACCTCCCCGCTCTCTGTACCGAAGTCACCTGAGTCACCGACGGTATCGGGCTCCCCTTCGGATCCCGCACCGGCCCAACGCCGGCAACGGTTGGGTATCGGTCGGCTCCGCGACGCGGTCCCAGGTCGCAACGGACTGGGCCGATGCACCAGGATGGCGAGCGAGGAGGACAGATCCAGCATGATTGACAGCCTGGCGTCGGCGACCTGCCGCCTGGAGTGCGCCACCAGAGCTCTGAACACCTATCTCACCCTCAGGACGGCGGCTACCTCGTCCGATCCGGAGTACCAGCGCCTCTGGCAGCACCGGCTCACCGCCGAGCAGACGTACCGCACCAATCTGGTCGCTCTGCTCGCGAACCGTGACGAACTCGCCAGCGCGCTCGCTGCGGATTCCGTAGCCGCCGCCACCCGCTGACGAACACCGTCCGCTACCGCCTGCCGCGGCGACCTTCCCGCGACACAGGACGCTCTTGACTTGGAGTGCGCTCCAAGTGCCAGCCTCGCTCCCAGCAACGAACGGCGGGCGAAGGAGCACAGGCAATGACACGGTTACTGGGCCGGAGCGGTATCGAGGTCAGCGACATCGGCATCGGCACCTGGGCGATCGGCGGCAAGTTCCACGCCGGCGACCAACCGCTCGGCTGGGGCGACGTCGACGACGACGTGTCCATCGAGGCGATCCGTCGTGCGATCGATCTGGGCGTGACGCTGATCGACACGTCCGACGCGTACGGCGCCGGCCACGCGGAAACGGTGATCCGGCGTGCGGTCGAGGGACATCGCGATGCGGTCGTCATCGCCACGAAGTGGGGCTACACGTTCGCGCCCGGCACGCGCGACATGGTCGGCGAAGACGCCACAGCGGCGCACGCGCGCGCCGCGCTCCTCGCCTCGCTCGAACGTCTCGGCACCGACTACATCGACGTCATCCAGCTCCATCTCGGCGACCTGGACCCGGAACGCGCGACCGACCTCTTTGCCGCGTGCGAAGGGTTCATCGACGAGGGTCTGATCAGGACGTACGGCTGGAGCACCGACGACGCGGAGCGAGCCGAACTACTGGCAAAGTCCGGGCGTGGAGCGGTGGTCCAGCATGTGCTCAACGTGCTGAACGACGCGGCCGAGATGCTGGCGGTCTGCGAGGCGCACGACCTGGCCAGCCTGAACCGCAGCCCGCTCGCCATGGGACTGCTCACCGCGAAGGTGACCGCCGATAGCGTGTTCGCCGCCGACGACGTGCGCGGGCGCGAACCGGAGTGGCTGCGCTGGTTCACCGACGGCCGTCCGACGCCGGAGTTCCTGCGCCGGCGGGACGCGATCCGCGACATCCTCACCAGCGACGGCCGGAGCCTCGCCCAGGGTGCGCTGGCCTGGAACCTCGCCCGCAGCCCGCGCGCGATCCCGATTCCCGGCGTTCGCACGGTGGCACAGGTTGAGGAGAACGCGGGCGTCATCACGGCGGTGCCGCTGCGGGCCGAGCAGGTCGCCGAGATCCGGACGCTCCTCGCCGGCTGACACGACGGCGGCCGGTCACCCAGCAGCGGGCGACCGGCCACCGTGCGCCTCAGTGCGCGGCCGGGGGCGACCGGGGCAACCGTCCGCCCCACCTGCGAGCCACCGCCGGACCAGACTGCCTGCGGTATCCCGGTTCCGCGGGACAGCCGGCCCGAGGCGGCTCCGCCGGCGTCTCCGGCGGCAGTTCCTCGCGAGGCGGTGTTCCCCAGCCGGCGGCCATGAGCGCGTCGAACTCCGCACGGACGAACTCGTCGTCGGCGAGCAGGACGTCGACGAACTCTGCGGCGACGGGCTGGGGGGTCATCAGGCACCTCAGGCGTTGATGGCCTTGCGGTCGTCGCCGCCGCTGATCTGGATCTTGCGGGGCTTGGCCTCGGCCACAACCGGGATCCGCAGGCTCAGCACGCCTGAGTCGTAGCTGGCGTCGATCCGCTCCATGTCCAGGCCGTCACCGAGGAACAGCTGCCGGCTGAACGTACCGACCGGGCGTTCGGCCACCACGACTTCGGCGTCCTGCCCAGTCATCGTTGCTTCGATGCACAGCACGGATACTTCTTAGATAGCTCGCGACGCCAGAGTTGACAAGACCTCACTCAACTTCTGAACCGGTACAGCTGGTTCAGTCGGTGATGCTGGCGATCACCGGTGCGTGGTCCGAGCCAGGGGCGTCCCGGCGGGCGGTTGGTTCATCGGTGATCGACGGCAACGCCTTCTCGTTGACCGTGTGCACCTCGGCGACCCGGCGCACGACCTGGTGGCTCACCAGGATGTGGTCGATGAGTTCGCCGCGGCCCTGGTAGATCCGGGAGAACCGTTCGGCCTCGGGGATGAGCGACGCCAGGTTCCAGAGGCGCCACGCGTCACCCTTGTCGGACTGGTTGAAGCCGCCGGTGCCCAGTTCGGAGCCGGGCGGCCCGAGCAGCATCTGCACGGTCGCGGCCTGCGGTTCGTCGTTGAGATCACCGAGGACGACGACCGCCCGGCTCTTCCCCTCGGCCGCGATCAGCTCGTCGGCGAGCGCGCGAACGGTCACCGATTCGGCGGCGCGCCGGTAGAGGGCGTAGGCGGCGTACCGGGCGCGCTCCCCCTCGTCCCGAGGGTTGAAGCGGGTCTTCCCCGACGAGCTCGGAAAGCTGAGCAGCTTCGACTTGAGATGGCACGACACGACGGTCAGCGGCTGGCCCGGTACCGGCTCGATGCGGATCGCAAGCGCACCGCGTCCCATATGGGTGGTCTGCTTCTGTTTGTTGTCGTCGGCCTGGAGCGGCCCGAGCTTCTCGGGGAAGTCGGCGACGTCCGCGACGACCTCCAGCGGGTGCCGGCTGAGGAAGCCCACCCGGATCGCATGGTCCGCGCTGAACTGCTTGGACAGCGCCGTGTGCCAGTCGCCGTCGAGCAGCTCGACCAGGTCACCGAAGGCGTCCTGATCACCGACCTCCTGCAACCCGAGGACGTCCGGAGCGATGTGGTTGATGGTCCGGGCGAGCGACGCGAGCTTGCCCTCATACGTCTCGAGATCCTTCGGCCCGAACTCGCCGCCCGGACGGAACAGGTTCTCCACATTCCACGTGCCGACGACCGTCATGGTGGCCCCCCAAGGCCGGTCCCGCTGCTCTGCTCATCATGGGCCGAAGGTGCGCCAAGCTGGGGTTTTACTGTCCGAACGGGCACCGAATCTGACCAGTAGGGCGATAGCGCCTCGCCTGGCAAGACGGCGTTCTATCGTTTATCGTCGATGATCGATGAATGCCAATGAATTGCTCGCCCGGGCCACGGCCGAGGAGTACGCGTCGTGGTTCAAGGCGCTGGCCGACGCCACCCGGATCCAGATCGTCACGCTGCTCGCGCGGCGGGGCGAGCCGATGAGCGTCGGCGAGATCGTGGCGGTCGTGCAGGTCGGCCAGTCCACCGTGTCCCATCACCTCAAGCAGCTCGCCGAGGTCGGGTTCGTGCTGGTCGAACGGCAGGGCACCGCCAGCTTCTACCGCGTCAACGACGCGTGCGTGGAGTGCTTCCCCACCGCCGCCGACGTGGTCATGGGCCGGCCGGTGCCGGCCGCGATCGGAGGAGGACGGACATGACCGAACCAGCGCCCGAGCAGGTACGCGAGAGCGTCGTCGCGCGGTACTCGGGGCTCGCGCGCTCAGCGCTCGACGGGCAGCCCGCTGTCGACTGTGTTCCCGACGCGTTCACCGACGGTGGTTTCGGCGCCGCCGGGTACATCGGGATCGAAGCTGAGGAAGCCTTGGACGTCAGCCTGGGGTGCGGCAATCCGGTAGCGATCGCGGATCTCGCCGCAGGCGATGTCGTGCTCGATCTGGGCTCCGGCGGCGGCCTCGATGTGTTGCTCTCCGGACGGCTGGTCGGGCCCAGTGGCCGGGTCTACGGCGTCGACGCCAGCGAGGACATGCTCGCCCTGGCACGCCGCAACGCCGAGCGGGCCGGCGCCACCAATGTGGAGTTCCGGCACGGGCACATCGAAAACCTCCCGCTGCCGGACGGCCACGTCGACGTGGTGATCTCGAACTGCGTCGTCAACCTCTCGACCGACAAGCGACGCGTACTGGCCGAAGCGTTCCGGGTACTGCGTCCGGGCGGCCGGTTCGGCATCAGTGACGTCGTCGCGGCGGACGACACCGATCCGCGTGAACGTGCCGCCGCCGAAGAGCGGGTGGGCTGCACGGTCGGCACGCTGACGCTGTCCGAGTATCGGGAGCTGCTGGGCGCTGTCGGCTTCGACGATATCCGGATCACCACTACGCGCGATCTCGGCGGCGGGCTCGCCTCAGCGATCATCCAGGCGGTGAAGCCGGCGTGACCTCACTCGGCGGCAGGGTCGTACTGCATTGCGCCGGCGACGTTGCCGCTCGGATCGGCGAAGAAGACGAGGTACCCAACGCCGGCGAAGGTCGTCTTCTCCATCAGGATCTTGCCGCCGCCCCCGACGACCGCCACGGCGACCGCGTCGACATCCGGCACGGGAATGGTGCACTCGTACCCGACGGTCGGCGTGCCGGGCAGCAGGTCCCGCCGACGCTGTAGCGCGCCCTGCACGTCGCCGCCAGGTTCAGTGGTGATCTGGTGGAAGTCCGGCGGTCCCCAGGCGGTGAAGGTCCAGCCGAAGGCCGTTTCGTAGAACCGTCGCGTCGCCTGGACGTCGTCGGTACGGGATTCAGCTCGGTATCCCAGCCGCTGCCGTGTAGCGGTCGGCGAGCTCGCGCAGCAGGGTCCGGAGCTCTGGCGGGTCCAGCACCTCGAACGCGACGTCGAGGCTCGTGAGGTAGCCGACGAGGTCACGCAGGGAATCGCCGCCGGTCTCCAGTACGCAGCTGTGCTCGTCGACTGGGCGCAGCAGGCCGCCCGCCGGCGTGACGCGCTCGGCGATGACCTCGGCGGACGCGTGGAGGCGGACGCGCGCCGGGTGCTTCCACGCCAGCGAGCCGGTCCCGCGTACGACGTGGCTCGCGGCGTCCTCGGGCGGCTCGCGCGGCGTGAACCGCGGCCCGGTGGGCAGGCGCGGCCGGATGCGATCGGCCCGAAACGTGCGCCAGTCCTCGCGGTCGCGGTCCCACGCGAGCAGGTACCAGCGGCGACCGGTGTAGACGAGGCGATGCGGCTCCACGCGGCGCGCGCTGGCCTCGCCGTCGTGCCCCCGGTAGTCGAAGCGCAGCTGCTCGTGGTCGCGGCAGGCGCCGGCAATGGTCGTGAGCGTCTCGGCGTCGACGGTCGGCCCGCCGCCCGCCGCGGAGACCGTGGCCTGCCGAAGGGCGTCGAGCCGGTGCCGCAGCTGAGCCGGCAGGGTCTGTTCGAGCTTGGTCAGCGCTCGCAGCGAGGTCTCCTCGATCCCGGTGACCGTGCCGGCCGCCGCGGCGCGCAGCCCCACTCCCACGGCGACGGCCTCGTCGTCGTCTAGCAGCAGCGGCGGCATCGCGGAACCGGCCCCGAGCCGGTAGCCGCCGGTGATTCCGGTGCTGGAGTGCACCTCGTAGCCGAGGATGCGCAGCCGTTCGATGTCGTTGCGCACGGTCCTGGTGGTGACGCCGAGGCGGCTGGCGAGGTCGGCGCCGGACCAGTCTCGCCGGACCTGCAGCAGCGACAGAAGCCGGAGCAGCCGGACGGAGGTCTCCAACATTTTCTCAGTCTGCCACGCATTGAGGAACCGGAGGTTCCATAAGTGTCGATAGCGTAACCGCAGGAGCAACGACGAGGAAGGACGCATTATGAGCCTGCGAGGATTCAGCACGATCAACTTCTGGGCAGACGATGTAGCGGCGGCCGTGGCGTGGTATACGAAGTTCCTGGGCGTGGAGGCCTATTTCATGCGGCCGGGGCCGGACGAGCGCCCGGCCTATGTCGAGTTCCGCATCGGCGACAACCAGGCCGAGCTGGGCATCATCGACCGTAGGTACGGTCCGCCCGGCGCGGCGAGCGAGCCCGGCGGCGCCATCATGTACTGGCACGTCGATGACCTCGAAGCCACCGTGGAGCGGCTGCTGTCGCTAGGCGCCAAGGAGTACGAGCCCATCACGCCACGCGGGACGACGGGGTTCGTCACGGCCTCCGTGGTCGACCCGTTCGGCAACGTACTGGGCGTCATGTACAACCCGCACTACGTCGACGTCTTCGGCTCCACCGCGCAGGCATAGCGTGGACGTGCTCGACTTTCCCGACGCCGCCGGGTGGGAGTCCTGGCTGGCCGCGGGGCACGGGGTACAGACCGAGGCATGGCTGCGGATCGCCAAGCGGCACTCGGGGCTCGTCTTGATCACGCTGGAGGACGCGCTCGACGTGGCCCTGTGCTACGGCTGGATCGACGGTCACCGCAAGGGCCACGACGACAAGTCGTTCCTCCAGCGGTACTCGCGCCGCCGGCCGAGGAGTTCATGGTCGAAGGTCAACGTGGCGAAGGTCGAGGCACTGATGGCGGCCGGGCGCATGCGGCCAGCCGGGCTCGCGGAGGTCGAGGCCGCCAAGGCGGACGGACGGTGGGAGGCGGCGTACGAGTCGCAGCGCACCGCCGCGGTCCCGCCCGATCTCGCGGCCGCGCTGGCCGGCGACGCCCGCGCGAATGCCGCCTTCGAGCGCCTCGGCCGATCCGATCGGTACGCCGTGATCCTGCCGCTGCTCAAGGCCCGCACCCCAGAGACGCGCGCGAGGATCCTCGCTCGGGCGGTCGCGCAGCTGGCGGCTCAGAAGTAGATAGCCGCCGGCCGCCCGGTTGTCGCGGATCATGTTGTCGGTGGCGACGTCGTTGTGCGCGTCGTCGAGCTGGCACAGGAAGATCGCCGCGGACCGCACGCCGGACGGGCCGAGAGGGCAGTACAGCAGCAGATCCCAAACCCAGTCCCAGGGCTGGCGACGAAGCCAGAGCGCCCGAGTACAGAACGGGAAACGCGGCAGTCGCGGCCGCGATGTAGACCTCGCTCGCAATGAGCGGGACGCGAAAGGCCCTGCGCTGCCGTCGATGACCGGCGCGGCCGGACGTGACCGACCCACGCTCAGCAATGCCAGCACGAGTAGCACGGCCATCAGGCCGAAGGTGCCGAGGGCCAGGTGCTCGGTCCCGTCGTCGGTGCCGCTTCGCACGTGCAGCGCGAGGGCCAGTGCGGCCATACGGCAACGGCGAGCACGAGGATCGGTCGGCGGCGCCGGACCACGAAACCGTCGATTATGGTGAGCACGGCGACACGGTACGCGCGCCGAGTTGCGGACGACCTCGCTAAGACAGCCCGGGATCTTGTCAGCGTCTGGTGGGACGCGAGTGTCAAGCATCTACCGGGACACGACAGCGCGGCGTCCTAGGACTTTGCGGAGTTGCGCCTTACGAGGATCAAGCGGGCCGCCCGCGGCGACCCGAAAAGCCGCCGCGCGGAACGATTCCTCCCGCCCACTTCGTCATGCATGGTCCCGAGCATCAGCCGTGATCGAACTCGCCCTTGCGGGCACCGTCGAGGAACGCGTCCCATTCCGCTGGGGTGAAGGTGAGCACCGCACCGGAAGGGTTCTTGCTGTCCCGAACGTCGATCGCGTCTCCCCGGTCGCGGACCTCGACGCACTGCCCGTTCGCGCTGGACTTGCTTGCCTTGCGCCACACGGCGCGGGAAGTCTCAGACATCCCGAGCCTCCTTCTCTAGTTGATCTCGCTGGTGCTGGATCGCTTGCGCGGACGCGGCGGGGTTCAGCGCCGCCGCTTGGAGGTGCTGAAACGTGGTGCTGTACCGCTGGACGTCGGCCTGCCGTTCTAGGAACAGGTCGCCCGCCGAGCTGTCGATGTAGACCAAGTCCGGATCGGCGGCGTCCGGAAAGTCCATCACGACGAACGATCCGGGCATCCCCGCGTGTGCGCCCAGGTCGAACGGCAGGACTTGAAGCACCACGTGTGGGAGCGCACTCGCTGACACCAAGGCGTCGAGTTGAGCGACCATCACCTTCTCTCCACCCACGCGACGGTGAAGTGCCGCTTCGTCAACGATGGCCCACAGCCGCAAAGGATTTCGCTTCTGGATCGCCACCTGACGCTGCATACGGACCTCGACGCGGCGCTCTACGTCCTCCGCACTGGCCAGCGGCAGACCCGCCCGAATCACCGCGCGGGCGTAGTCCTCCGTCTGCAACAGGCCTGGGACGAAGAGCGCTTCGAAGTTCCGGACCGAGCGAGCTTCGGACTCAAAGGCGATGTACGCGCCGTACTGCTCCGGTAGCTCCGACTCGTACGCCCGCAGCCAACCAAGCTCGCTGGCGTTCTTCGACAACGCGATGAGGTCGGCGCGCTGAACCTCGTCGGTGACGCCGTACAGGTCGAGCAGGGCCATCAATGTCCGGCGCTGTGGCCGGACCTTCGCGGTCTCGATCCGGTACAGCGTCGCGCTGTTGATGCCGGTCTTCTCGCTGACCTCTTCACGGGTACGGCCGGACTCCGTGCGCAGTCTGCGCAGCTCACCTGCGAGCCGTCGTAGACGCACGGTGGGTGGCTGCCGCCTTGCCGACAAGTCAATCTCCCTGCTCCCGTCCTGTTCAGAGTCTCCCCGGCGTGCAGATGCATGCAAAGTCTGGGGTATCAGATGATCACCAGGCGTATGCATACCTTGCATTCTCAGTATTGCAGGGGCACGATGTGCACACCATCACACCGACTCCTCACTGCCGGTAGCGGCCCTGCCGGTCGTGGGTGAAGGGGCGGGCACGGTGGGCTTCGCTGCCCAGCGCGAGGTTCACCGTGCTCTTCCCGGCGACAGGAAGGCAGCCCCCGATGAACTCGCCCGACAACATCGCACCGCCCGAGATCGGTAGCCCTGATCCGACACCCGAGAAGGTCGCCCTCGCACGGCGGTTGCTGGAGCTGCATCGCCGCGTCCACGTTCCGGAAGTGGCTTGCAACTGGTGTCTCAAGCCCTGGCCGTGCGCGGACGGGCGATGGGCGACGGTGGTGCTACAGCGGGCGGGTCGAGTCGGTGGCTAGTTTCACCGACGAACGTGCGCTGGAACTGGCGCTGGTGTCTCGCAGCCGGCATGGCGTGGACCTCGACGGCACGTGCCTGCACTGCGTTCCCGGTACCCGGTGGCCGTGCGGCTCCTTCGAACGCGCGCAACGCGTCATCCGCCTGGCCATCGCCGAGGAGCCCGCGTCGATGAGCTTCCTGTGCGCCGACGAATACTTGCAGACGCAGCCCATCAGCGCGGCGTGGTTGGAGGGCCGGAGCTAGCCCTTGAGGCCCGGGTCTGGCCCTTCCGCCCCCTGGGATTCGGGCGCTCTGGTCGTGGAACGGTGCACGGCTCGAGCGCCACCCACCTTCGCGAGACGACGAGTCGCTGCGCACACGGCACATGCCCTACGGCTGGGCATGGGACTGGATCGCCAAGAAGGCAGGCGGCCTGCGCCAGCGCGAGCCCCCGGCACTGGGCACCCGCCGTACGCGCCCACCGCACCATAGGCGACCCGACCGGGGCTATAAGCCGTCCAACGTGCGTGGTTCTTCCGGGTCGACCACGACGCCACAAGGGGATCCGCAGAACCTACGTCCGGCGCAAGGGGGTCCGCTTCGCCACGCACCCCTTGCCCCAGCCACAGGACCCACTGTTCGTCAGAGACCGTCACGTTCAGCCGGCAGAAGCAACGTCGCACTACCTGTGCTCGTCATTCTCCAAGCCGAGATCATGCCGAGCGGCCTTTATGAACGCCTTACGGGCGCGGTCCAGCGGCTCAATACTGCGCCCGTCGCTAGTCATGCTCCTGGTCAGCGACATGATCTCTCGTGCCGCAGACGAGACCGCAGAGGGGGCTATCAGCTCAATGCGTTCAGCCTCTAGGTACATCTTGTTGCTGTCCGCCACCTTCCGCTGTGCCTCTTGCCGCTCCCACTCCGCGTGCTCTGCATCGTCGGCTGGACCAGCCATGCCGAACAACCCGTCCTGCTCGACCTGTTTCGAGGAAGCAAGAAACTCCGCGTAGGCAGCGCGACGCTCATCGAAGTAACGCATGCGTTTGTCATGGCCGGCCGTCTCAGCACGCACCCGAGCGGCTGTCTGCTCCGTCGCCTCACGGACCCGCGCGGCCTCGGCCGCCTGCATGCGTTGCGTCACCCACGACGCGAACACCGCGACCCCGCCACCAGCAGCGACCGTCCCCAGCGCTTCCCAGGCTGCCATGCGTCTCCTCCGACGATTCGTGCCCTTCGCGTGCCCTACCTCGCGGCCAACCACGGTCTACGACGGGTACGGACGACGTCAGACAAGCGAAGGGCGCCTGACCGTTCTTGCTGGTCAGACGCCCTTCGTACTGCTGTGGCGGGTGCAGGGTTCGAACCTGCGTAGGCTGAGCCGATGGATTTACAGTCCACTCCCTTTGGCCACTCGGGCAACCCGCCTGGGGTGCGGCCGCGCATCGCGTGGCTGCAGAAGGCAGGATAGCGAACCGCCCCACCGACTTTCCAACCGACTACCCGTAAGGAGCTGCACACCGTGGCTGACCCGTCCTTCGACGTCGTGAGCAAGGTCGACCGGCAGGAGGTCGACAACGCCCTGAACCAGGCCGCCAAGGAGCTCTCGCAGCGGTTCGACTTCCGCGGCACCAACGCGTCGGTGAGCTGGGCTGGTGAGGAAGCCATCACCCTGCAGGCCGACACCGAGGACCGCGTCCGCGCCGCTCTTGAGGTGTTCAAGGAGAAGCTGGTGAAGCGCGGCATCAGCATGAAGGCGTTTGATGCGGGCGACCCGCAGCAGTCCGGCAAGGCGTACAAAGTCAGCGGGACGCTGCTCAATGGCATCGCCAGCGACAAGGCCAAGGAGATCGCGAAGAAGGTCCGCGACGAGGGGCCGCGCGGCGTCCAGGCCCAGATCCAGGGCGACCAACTCCGGGTCAGCGGCAAGAAGAAGGACGACCTGCAGGCGGTCATCACGCTACTCAAGGAGTCCGATTTCGGGATCGCTCTCCAGTTCACGAACTACCGGTAAGCGCAGCAGCGGGCCTGGCGGGTCGCGTTCCCCCGCCAGACCCGTGCCGGCCGCTACGAGAGCGTGAGGACGCCGCCCGCCAGCGTCCCGCGCAGCGTCGTCTCGCCGGTCCACGTCACGCCCTGCGCCGACTCGCGGCTTGGTAGGTCGTCCGGCAACTCGCCCTTGACCTGGAGCGACGGGCTGCCGCACTGGGGCGGGTAGGAGCCGGCGAGGCCGGTACAGAGCCGCGTCACGCCGTCGGCCCCGATGAGGACGTAGCCGCGCACCTTGACGGGCTGGTCCCCGGCCTGGATCGCCTGGGGGACAGTGAGGATCCGCTTCGCGCTCGGCGTGCTGCCTATGCCGCTGGGGGTGCCCGCCGGCTCGGCCGTGTCGGGAGTTGCGCAGCCCACCAGCCCGAACGCCAGCACCGCGATCAGGACGGCGACTCTGGGCATTGGTTCACTCCTCGGACGGGCAACGCTGGGACGGGGATTGGACGGCGCGCCGTACCCAGCGGTTCCACGTGAACGCGGGAAGGCGCCAGGACCCAGCCTGGCGCCTCCCCGAACGCTACGGATTACAGGTTCGCGATCTGGTTATAGAAATCGCGGGCGTTGTTACCGAAGTAAGGACCGTTCCACTTGTACCGCACCCCGGCGCCATTCCAGAACACCCAGCTGTTCACCGAGTCCAGCCAGCCGAACGTGCCGTCGAAATCGTCGAGCCAGGGACCGCCACTCGCACCCTCGGTCATGTTGCAGTTGATGCCATTGTGACCGCCGTCGTTGTACGAGTTACCTGTGCAGTACTTCAACAACTGGCCATTGAATGGCGCTCCTGACGGGTATCCGAACTGGAACTGGTACTGCGAGAGCGGGTAGTTCCATTCGATGCCCTGGCCGCCGACGGCGTCGACGATCCGGGTGCCGGATCCGTTCGTGAACATAACTGCGGCGCCGATGTCCTCGGCCCGGTTGCCGTTGTTCAGCCAGGCGGTACGCGTCCAGAGCTGGCGCGCGGTCCACTGTCCGTACGGGGCGTTGCCGTTGTTGTAGCCCGGCACGAAGATCCACGGCGCGGTGTTGTACCAGCGGCCGGTGCCCCCCTCGGCCACGCAGTGCCCGGCCGTGAAGACCAGGTTCTTACCGCCGCTGTTGACGGTGCTGCCGGAGCAGACATAGTTGCCGCCGCCAGCGCCCACGAAGAACACCTTGCCGGACGTCGTCGCAGGTGGCGACGAGGATGCGCCGGCCCAGCTGGCTGCGGTGGAGCCCGGGTCGGCGAGGCCCTTGACCCCGCCTGGCGGCACCTTCGGCGCGGTGCCGTCGACCTTGCCGGCACGGCCGGGGGCAGGTGCCGCGGCGCCCAGCTGCACGTTGGTCGCGGCGTCTACCTTGGGCACCGGGACGGGCTTAGCGTGCAGCATCCGTTGCTTCGTCCAGTAGCTGGACGCGAGGCTCGCGCCGGCCCGGGCAACCTGAGCGTGCGCGTTTCCGCTCGCCGGTTTAGCTTGCACCGGCGGCGCCAGCACCGCGCTGACCAGCGCACCCGCTACCGGAACGACGACAAGAAGTGATCGGAGTCCTCGTAACACCGCGTTTCTCCGTTTCTGTCGATCCTGGGGACAACCCGAATACTCGGCGCGGCATCTTCTCAGCCCACACTCCACGCCTGTCAGACATTTCCGTCTTGTGGTAAAAAGCGCCGCGCGAGGAATGTTGGCATGGCACCCGAGGATCGGGCCAGCGCCTGTAAGAATCACGACAAGCTCTGCCCAAAAGGGCACTCGTCGGCGCCGTGGCGAAATGGTGAATTAGCGTGTGGCCTGGCTCAGAGTGGAAAACTGTTCCGCCCGGCGCAGCGGCCCGCCGGGAAGCGCCGCAGCTACCGCACCGATCGCGGTGCCGACTGCAGCCAGCCCGAATGCGAGCGGCACGCCGCCGGGCCGGTCGACGGCGACGCCGGCAACCGCAGCCCCCGCCGCGCTGGATGCGAACGCCACGGTGGCGACCCACGTGTAGGCCTCGTTCACCATGCCGGCGGGCGCGATCCGTGCGACCAGGGCGTTCTCGACGGTCAGCGCGGGCGCGAGCGTGAGGCCGGTGAGCAGCAGCGCGGCGATCATCAGCGGGATGCTCGGGACCACCGCGAGCGCGGCCATCCCGACGGCCACCGCACCGAGGGTCGTGGCCCACTGGCTCGACAGCGCGGCGGTGAAGCGCCGGGTACCGAACCACAGCCCGCCGGCGACGCTGCCAACGCCGTACAGGCCGAGCAGCAGGCCGGCGATGCCCTCGGCCGACTCCGCCGAGGCGTGCAGACCCGCGAAGGCCGGCAATGCGACGCCAACGATCCCGAACGCGAACGTGATACCAGCCGCGACCAGCAGCAACATCGGCATACCCGGCGCCGCCGCAGGTCCGAACCCGCGCACGTGCGGTCGGTCGGGGTGCGGGCGCCAGGCCCGCGTGGCCTTGCCGAGCGCCACGGTGGTGGTACCGCCCGCAGCCAGGATGGCCGCGCCGACGAACGCGGCCACCGGCGAGCCGATCGCCGCCAGTGCGCCAACCAGCATCGGGCCGAGCACGAAAACGATCTCGAAGACGGTGGTCTCCAGCGCCAGCGCCGGTTCGCGCAGGTGCGAGGCGGGTGGCTCGGTGAGGTCGGCCCAGACGCTCCGCAGCGTCGCGGTGAGCGGCGGCTGGCAGGCGCCGAGCAAGGCGGCGGCCGTCCAGATCAGGGCCACCGGCGCGTCCGTGAAGACCGCGCCGAGGACAGCGGCGATCGCGATGGGATACGCCACTGCCGTTCCGAGCAGCACCGGCACTGGCCCGAACCGGTCGGCGAGCCGGCCGAGCACCGGCCCCATCACCGCGTTGGACACCGCGTATGCGGCCATCGCGACGCCGGCAGGCGTGTACGAACCGGTGGTCTGCTGGACGAGCAGCACCAGCGCCAGCGGCGCCATGCCCACCGGCAGCCGGCCGAGGACACCGGCGATCGTCAGCGTCGGCGCTCCGGGCAGCCGCCAGACGGCGGCGTACCGGCGCAGCCCGACGGGCGCATGTGCAGCGTGGAACTCAGGTCGCGGATCGGTCATGAGGTCTCCCTCAAGTTCCGCACGGTGCGGCGTGCGTCCCGGGCGCGCTGTGTCCGGCGTGCGCGGAGGCCCGCCGCGAGACCCGCGTGAGGCCTCGCGGCGGTGCTGTCATGCGTCGACGCAGACCTCTCGGGTGGCGCCACGGGTGAGGCCGGCGCCAGGCACCGTCACCACGGCCCACGCTAGCAGCGCGCTCAGCGCGGCCAGGGCGAACGCGGCGGGCACCCCGGACGGGCGGTCGACGACGAGGCCACCGACGGCAGCGCCCATCGCGCTGGATCCGAACGCCACCGTGGTGAACCAGGTGAACGCCTCGGTGGTCGTGCCGGCGGGGGCGAGGTCGGCGACGAGCCCGTTCTGGACGGTCATCGTCGGGGCGATCGCCGATCCGCCGAGGAACAGCAGCGCACCGAGCATCCACGGATCACCTGCGAACGCCAGCGGCGCCATGCCCACGGCCACGGCCAGCAGCGCCCAGCGGAGCTGCGCCGGCAGCGAGAGCGCGAACTTGCGCGTGCCGAACCAGATTCCGCCGATGCCGCTGCCGAGCGCCCACACCGCGAGCAGCGCGCCGGACATCGCCGTGCTGCCGTGACCGTCCGCGTACGCCGGGACCGACACCTCCAGGATGCCGAAGCCGAACATCAGCGCGGCGCCGGCCATGAGCAGCACCACCATGCCGGGCGAGCGGAGCGGACCGGCGCCCGTGGTCGAGGCGCTGGCCGGGTGCCGGCGCCACTGCCGGGCCGGCCCGCTCAGCGCGACCGCCATCGTGCCGAGGAACGCGAGCACGGACGCGGCAACGACGGCGAGGTTGGGAGCGGCGAACGCGACGAACCCGGCCACCACGACCGGGCCGCCCACGAAGACGCCCTCGACGGCCACCGACTCCAGGGCGTACGCCGACTGCCGGACGTTGTCGTCCCCCTCGGACAGCTGCATCCAGAACATCCGCAGCGACGAGGAGAGCAGCGGCACCGTGGCGCCCGCGCCCGCCGCCGTGACGTACACCGCCCAGACGGGGGCGGCCAGCTCGATGGCCGTGAGTAGGACGAGCAGCAGCACGGGGTACGAGATGCCGGTGCCGAGCAGCACGGGGCGGGGGCCGAACCGGTCAGCCAACCGGCCGAGGATCGGCGCGACGGCGGCGGTGGCGACGGAGTAGATACCGGCGGCGATCCCGGCCGCACCGTAGGAGCCAGTCTTGGCCTCTACCAGCAACAACACGGCCAGCGGCACCATCGCGATCGGTAACCGACCGATGATGCCGGCGACGATGAGGCGGCGGGCGCCAGGCAGGGTCCACACCTCCAGGTAACGCCGCATGACCGCCTCCCCCCTCGTCCGCCCACGTAGTGGGCAAAATGCCGTATGGTCCCTACACTAACAAAGGAGGCTAATCTGGGAGGCGTAGGCGGTCAAGTGGAATACGACACCTACAGCGCTGAGGCATTGCAGCTCGCTGTAGACCTGGCAAACACGGATGTGGCGAGCCGGGCGAGCGCGGAGGAGTACATCCGTGTCAACGCCGAGTGGTTCACCTGCCGCGACCTGCGGCTCTCCGACGCGGACGTGGCCGACATCGGCGACCTCGCGCGCAAGATCCGCTCAGTGGTGGAGTCCGGCAGCGATGACGAGGCGGTGACGCGCCTCAACACACTGCTTGACTGCTGCTCGCCCGTGCCGCGAGCGACCAACCACGACGGCGAGCTCCATCTGCACTACTCGCCGGACGGCGCACCAATCGTCGACCATCTCGGCGCCACGGTCGCCATGGGGATGGCGCACGTCGTCTGCAAGTACGGACGCGAACGGCTCGGGATCTGCGCCGCCGGGGATTGCGCGGACGTCTTCGTCGACACGTCGCGGAACAAGTCACGCCGCTACTGCTCGGAGACGTGCGCCAGCCGGACCACGGTGTCGGCGTACCGAGCCCGGCAGCGCGCGCAGACTCCTTAGTACTGGTGGCGACTTAGTACTGGTAGCGACCGTCCGTCGGGTAGGACGGGTAACCACCGCCGGCCAGGCCACCGCTGCGGGCCATCTCCTCCAGCCGGGCCACGCGCTCCTCCATCGGCGGGTGGGTGCTGAACAGCTTGGCGATGCCGCCACCGCGGAACGGGTTGTCGATCATCAGGTGGCTGGTGGACACGATCCGCGTCTCCTGCGGGAGGGGCAGCGCCTGCGTGCCCATGTGGATCTTGCGCAGCGCGCTGGCCAGCGCCAGCGGGTCACCGGTGATTTCCGCGCCTGACGCATCAGCCTGGAACTCGCGCGACCGGCTGATCGCCAGCTGGATCAGGCTCGCCGCGATCGGGCCGAGGATCAGCATCACCAGCAGGACGATCGGGTTCGGGCCGTCGTCGTCGTCCGAGCCGCCGATCGGGAGGAAGAATGCGAGGTTCGCGAGCATCGTGATCATCGTCGCGAGCGCGCCGGCCACCGACGAGATCAGGATGTCCCGGTTGTACACGTGCGACAGCTCGTGGCCGAGGACCGCACGCAGCTCACGCTGGTTGAGGATCTGCAGGATGCCCTCGGTGCAACAGACCGCGGCATTGCGCGGGTTGCGACCGGTGGCGAAGGCGTTGGGCTGGTTGGTGGGGCTGATGTACAGGCGGGGCATGGGTTGGCCAGCCTGGGTGGCCAGCTCGCGGACCATCGAGTAGAGCATCGGCTGGTCGACCTCGCTCACCGGATACGCGCGCATCGAGCGGAGCGCGATCCGGTCGGAGAAGAAGTAGCCGACGCCGTTCATCGCGAGCGCGATGAAGCCGGCGATGAACAGCCCGGTGGAGCCGCCGAAGCTGTAACCGATGACCAGGATCAGCGCGCTGAGCAGCCCCAGCAACGCCGCGGTCTTGAGCCCGTTCAGGTACCGGTGCACGATCGCCTCCAAGACGCATCGAGGACCCCTCGACACCCGTTCAACGCCCATTCTCGGATGCACGTTCCCGCAGCGCACGCGGCACACCGTGACATGAGCGACAGACGCTCCCTACCCGGCGCGACGGGTCACCAACCGCGAGCCCGTCAGCGCAGCCCCGGCGGCGGGTAGGGCCCCGCGTCGAGCCGGAACCGCCGCGGCACGCCCGGGCGGCTGAGCAGGTACGGCGCGGCGCTGTCGAGGTAGGCGCGCACGCCTGGATCAGCGCCGAAGCGCGGATCGGACAGTTCGGGCAGATATCCAGAGTCCAGGCTGTGGTTGGCGGCGGCCTGGGAGAGGCGCCGGTCCGCCTCGAACCGGTACACCGTGCGCTGCGGGTTGGTCCGCTCGTCGACGGCGTCCAGGTCGGGAACGAGGTCGCCCCGGTTCTCGATAGCGAGGATGCGGGCGGCCGGCCTCTTGTTGGCAATCGGTGACCCGGCGGTGACCACGTGGGTAACCCGGTACCGGCCGGCGGCGGCGACGTTCATGGCGGTGATCCCGCCCTGGCTGTGCCCGACGAGCATCAGCTCCGATCCGGCCGGCACACCGGCCCGGCGTAGCGCCTCCGCGACCGCCCGACTGTGGCTGTCGGCGGATCCACGGCTCGACTTCACCGCCTGCCATGGCGTGTTGAGCGTCGGATTGAGGCTGGGTTCGATACCCCGGATCAGCACCACATACCGGACGACCCCGTCGGCGCCGAGCACCGGCGCGACCTCGACCTCACCGACCGCCAGCTCGCCGACCCGGCCGTACAGGTCGGTCAGGGTCGGCGCGGGCGGCAAGGGCTTGCCAGCGGGCACGTCGCGCACCACGCCCGGGCCCTGGGGGATCCAGTGGTCGAGCGCGCCGCCGCCCGCCACGACGGCCAGGTCGGCGGTGCGTAACCCGGTGCCGAGCAGCAGCCCGGCGGCGGTGTCCAAGGCGCCCCACTGAGCCCTCAGCACCGCTGCTCCCGCCTCGGCCGCCGCCAGGTCAGCGGCCTGCCCGGCCGCGTCGACGGCGAGAACGGCGTACCCGGCTGCCACGCCCGTCAGGCCGCGTGGGCCGAGAAGCGCCCGCTCGATCCGCGCCACGGCGCGCGCCGTCTCGACGGGCGACCGGGACAGCGCCCAGACCAGGGCCGGGTTCGCCAGGACGACCTGGGTGGCGGACGCGATTGCCGCCAGTTCGGCGCCCGCCGCCGCCAGTTCCGTCGCGAGCGCGGCGACACCGGCGACGTCGACACGGACGGGTTCCAACGGTCAGAGCAGGGTCGGCGTGTCACCCAGATCGTCGGCAACCCGTTCGAGGTGGTGGGCGGCGGTGCGGAGATGGTCGGCGTCGGCACGGGCGACCACCGCCAACTCGCCGGCCCGCCGGAGCGCACGCCGCCCGCGGGGGCAATCCCACTCCACGTCACGACCGTGGCGGGCGGCGCGCTCGGTCACCGTGGTGACCCGGTCAGCTGTGTGGGCCAGCCGCCGCGCCAGGTGGCGGAGCGTGTCGGCGGAGAACATGGGGCGACCTCCTCGCGGCACCTCTCGAACGGGTGCGACGGGGTAAGTCTGCGGGTTTCGCACCGGCTCGGAGCCGGCTATCCACACGGGACTATCAGGTCCACAGATCGCCGAAAAGCCTTGACGCGTCGAGGATCAGCTGAGGCGCGAAGCCGGCCAGGACGGCCAGCACCGACACCGCCGCGAGGGTCAGCAGCGCCGGCACTCTCGCGCCCGACGACTGCGACTCGATTGGCGCGGCACCCGGCGACTCGGCCGGCGCGGCGAACAGGAGGGCGGCGATCCGGGCGTAGTACGCGAGGCCGATCACGGCGTTCAGCCCGACGATGACCGCCAGCCAGCCTGCCGATCCGTCCAGCAACGCCCGGACCACCGACACCTTGGCGAACAGCCCGGCAAGCCCTGGCGGCAGGCCGGCCAACCCCGCGAGCGCGAGGACGAACGCCGCACCGACCCACGGCGACCGCCGGGCGAGGCCGCGGTAGTCCTCGATCGCGCCGCCGTCGTCGACGCCGCGCCAGGCGATGACGGCCCCGAACGCGCCGACGTTGATCACCACGTAGAAGACGGTGTACGCGACCACGCCGACAACGGCCGCCCGTACCGCGTCATCTGTTCGGCCGGCGGCAGTGGCGAACGCGCCGAGCGGTGCGAGCAGGTACCCGACCTGCGCCACGGACGACCACGCGAGCAGCCGCACCATGCGGCGCTGCCGGAGCGCCACCAGGTTGCCGACAGTCATCGTCGCGACGGCGATACCGGCGAGCAGGGGCCCGGCAACGTCCAGGTACGGCCGGAGCGCGCCGACCGTGACCAGCAGCAACGCCACCACGCCGCCGACCTTCGACGCCGTGGACAGGTACGCGGCGACCGGTACGGGTGCGCCGTCGTAGGTGCCCGGCGCCCACGCGTGGAACGGCACGGCCGCCACCTTGAACGCCAGCCCGACGAGGACCAGAGCGACCGCCGCCGCCGTGAGCGGCAGGTCGCGGAGGTCGTCACGGGCACCGAGCGCCGCGGCGATCCGGTCGAGGTGGACGGCGCCGGTCAGCGCGTAGAGCAGGCCGGCGCCGAGCAGCGTGACCGTGGTGGACACCACGGAAACGACGAAAAACGTCGTGGCCGCCTCGGCTGAGCGCACCGATTTCCGCCGCAGCCCGACCAGCGCATACACCGGCAGCGTCAGCATCTCCAGCGCCACGATGAGCGTCAGCAGGTCGCGGGCGGTGGCGAGCACTACGCCGCCGAAGAGCGAGCAGCTCAGCAGGAACACGTACTCGCCGGCCGGCACGTCTCCACTCTGGATAGTTGCGGCGGACAGCCCGAGAACGACGAGCGTGAGCCCGCAGAATACGACGATCGCCACCGCGGACGCCCGATCGAGCTCCAGCGAGCACGAGACGCCGACGTCGACGCCGCCCGGCAACTCACCAGCGCGCGAGCAGAACGTGCCGCGCGGCTCTGACCGGGACGCGACGACCGCCAGCACGCCCGCCGTCAGCGGACCCAGCGCCGCGACGCCAAGCAGGGTGCCGCGCAGACCGGGCCGCGCCAGGTCGATCAGGAAGGCGAGCACCGCACCGGCCACGACCGCATAGGCGGGTGCCAGCGCAGCGTGGTCGATCAGCTGGGCGTTCATGCGGCCCCCTCCGCCGGAAGGGGCGACGCAACTGTCGGGGAAACTGGGGTATCCGGTGCCGGGTTATTGCCCGGATACCGGAACAGTCCGGTTTGGCCGGGGTGGCGGGGGCGGGAG
>Ga0184623_10000307_pt1 | contig 20580 bp, 17 predicted proteins | sample PLM1_100_b1_FD_133138 | JGI IMG/M metagenome (GOLD analysis project Ga0184623, IMG submission 133138) | Groundwater sediment microbial communities from an aquifer in East River, Colorado, USA - PLM1_100_b1 | ecosystem: Environmental > Terrestrial > Soil > Riparian zone | place: USA: East River... | reverse complement strand
GCACGGCCGGCCGGATTCGCGTCAAGGGTTGGCCGTCAGACTCGCGAGGCCGGCCCGGTCGCGTTAGCGACCCGGTGGCACCCAGTCGTCGTACTCGTCCTCGTCGTCGTACTCATCTTCGGCCTCTTGGTCGTCCGACACCGACGAACGCGGCGAGCCCGAAGGGCTGGCGAGTTCACGCTGAAGAGCGTCGAGGTCGGTGCTGGGCGAGCTGTACTTGAGCTCGCGAGCGACCTTCGTCTGCTTGGCCTTGGCACGGCCGCGCCCCATTGGCTCGACCCCCTCGCACAGGTGTGACGGGGCCTCTGCGCGAGTGGCCCCGATGAATGGCATCTCTCGTACCTACACCGTACAGTCCCGGGACACGCTTCGGCATCTCACCCCGGTTGATCGCGTCACAGGCGACGATCTGACCTCCCCGGACGCCGGTGAACGCCACCCTCCACTCACCTTGATGAAGGTGTCCTTCATGGCGCTATGGCCGAATGAAGGGCACCTTCATCACGAAGGGTCGGTTAGCGCGGCAGGTGGATGGTGCGCAGCCGGCCGACGTCGGCCATGCGCCGCTCGGCGAGCCGGTCGGCGGCTACGGCGGGTGTGACGCCTTCCGCATCGGCAAGGCGGAGGATCTCCAGCGTCGTGTTGTAGATCTTGGCAGCGCGGTGCTTGGCGCGCTCGAAGACGAAGCCCTCGATCTCGTCGGCGACCTGGATCACGCCGCCAGCGTTCACGACGTAGTCGGGCGCGTAGAGGATGCCGCGGTCGGCGACGACCTTGTCCATGCCGACGTGCGCCAGCTGGTTGTTCGCCGCGCCGCACACGATCTCGGCCTGCAACGCCGGCACGGTCTCGTCGTCGAGCGCCCCGCCGAGGGCGCTCGGTGCGTAGACGTCCATAGGCGTAGCGACGAGCGCGTCGGGCGCGACGGCCTCGACCTGCGGGAACCGCTCCTGGATGGCCTGGACAGCGGCGGTGTTGACGTCGGCGACGACGACCGAAGCGCCGTCCTCGATCAGGTGCTCGACCAGGTGGCGGCCGACCTTGCCGACCCCGGCGATGCCGACCCGCCGTCCGGCGAGGGTGTCCGTGCCCCAGCGGTGCATGGCGGCGGCACGCATGCCCTGGAAGACGCCGTACGCAGTGAGGACGCTGGAGTCGCCGGCGCCACCGTGCTCGGGCGAGCGGCCGGTGACGAAGCGGCTCTCGCGGGCGATCACGTCCATGTCGGCGACGTAGGTGCCGACGTCGCAGGCCGTGTAGTAGCGGCCGTTCAGCGACTCGACGAACCGGCCGTAGGCTCGCAGCAGCGGCTCGCTCTTGCCGGTGACGGGGTCTCCCCAGATGACGGCCTTGCCGCCGCCGAGGTCGAGGCCGGCGAGCGCGTTCTTGTACGCCATACCCTTGCTGAGGTCGAGCACGTCATGGATCGCATCGGCTTCGGTGGCGTACGGATAGAAGCGGGTACCGCCGAGGGCCGGGCCGAGGGCGGTGGAGTAGATCGCGATGATCGCCCGCAGGCCGCTGGCCTGATCGGAGCAGAAGACGACCTGTTCGTGGCCGGTATCGGCCGTGAAGACGCTCATCACAACTCCCACGTGGGGGTGAGGGTGACCGTGCCCTTGTGGGGCCGTGTCCTGGCTGGTCGGGCGGGTGTGCCGACCTGTACCCGACCATAGTGCGGCGAGGCACGCTGCCGCGTCGGACCGACAGCCATCTCGCTGTGTGGACGAAACGAACTCGTTACTTTGCGTCATCCCCTTCCGTCAGAGCGAACTGGCTGTCACGCCGCATGAACACAGAGTGTCAATTTCGGCCGGTTAGCCACCGAGGATCATCCTTTCGGCCCATGTCAGACAAGGCGGACACCGGGGACCATGAAGGTCAATGCGGCATTCGCCGCAACCGCAAGCTGATTGGAGTCACCATGGCAACCCGCACGCCCGAGTCGGAGCCGCTGCTCACGCCGGCGGAGGTCGCGACCATGTTCCGTGTCGACCCCAAGACTGTGACCCGGTGGGCGAAGGCCGGCAAGCTCAGCGCCATTCGCACGCTCGGTGGACACCGTCGCTACCGTGAGTCCGAGGTTCGTGCCCTGCTGGCTGGCATTCCGCAGCAGCGCACCGGCGAGTAAGTACAGACTGGAGCCAACCCGGCTCTGCGCCTGCGCCCGAGGGGTGCGGTTTATTCGTGGCAAAGCCCGCGAGTTGACCGTGCCCCTCGTCGCTATTCTGGCGCGCCCCGGCTTCCCATGACGCCACGCGTATGACACTCTCTTGCACTATTGTCAGATCAGTGTCATGACGTCACCGGACGTGATCAACCGGGTGTGAGCGGAGAGTGAGCATGAGCGCGCGACGCATGGTGGTCGTCGGCGGCGGCACGATGGGGCTCGGCATCGCCTACACCGCGGTCAACGCCGGCTACGAGGTCGAGGTCGTCGAGGTCGACGCCGAGCGCAGCGAGCACGCCGTGGGCCGCCTCGGCCAGCTCTGGGACAGCGCCGTCGACCGCGGCAAGCTCACCGCCGACCAGGTCGCCGACGCATGGACGCGCTTCACCGTCCGGTCCTCTTTGGACCTTGTCGAGCCGGCCGCCGACCTACTCGTCGAGGCGGTGCCCGAACGGCTGGATCTCAAGCGGGACGTGCTGGCCGCGGCCGAAGCGCGTGAACCGCACCTTCTCGCCACGAACACCAGCAGCATCTCGATCGCCGAGCTGGCCCGCGACCTCCGCGCGCCCGACCGGTTCATCGGCCTGCACTTCTTCAACCCGGTCTGGGCCATGGCGCTCGTCGAGGTGGTGGTGGGCCCGCGAACGGCCGACCAGACCGTCGCCGACGTGCTCGGCGTGGTCTCCGCGCTCGGCAAGGATCCCGTCGTCGTCCGGGACGCACCGGGTTTCGCCACGTCACGGCTCGGCGTCACGCTCGGGCTGGAGGCGATCCGGATGGTCGCCGACGGCGTCGCGTCCCCCGCCGACATCGACAAGGCGATGGTGCTCGGGTACCGGCATCCCGTGGGTCCGCTGGAGTTGACCGATCTCGTCGGGCTCGACGTGCGGCTGGATATCGCGCGAACGCTTCAGGCGGCGTACGGTGACCGCTTTGCCCCACCCCAGCTGCTCGTGCAGAAGGTCGCCGCCGGCGAGCTGGGCAAGAAGTGGGGCCACGGCTTCTATCACTGGGTCGACGGTCAACGCCAGGAGGCATGAGTGAGTCCGGACTGGGCGCGCGGGTTCTCGTCGCTGACGGTCGAGGAGCGCGCCGACCGGCTGGTCGTGACGCTCACCCGTCCGGAGCGGCGAAACGCGATCGACGGCTGGATGATCGACGAGCTGCACGCCGTCTGCGCCGAGGTGGAGCGGGCGCCCCGGCTGTTGCTGCTCACCGGCGGGGCCGACGGGGTATTCGCCGGTGGCGCGGACATCGCCGAGTTGCGGGAACGCGGCCGGTTCGAGGCGCTGGCGGCGATCAACCAAGGGCTGTTCGCCCGGATCCTGCGGCTCCCGCTGCCGACCATCGCCGCGGTCGACGGGCCGGCGCTTGGTGGCGGCGCCGAACTCGCGTACGCATGTGACCTGCGGATCTGCACCGACCGCGCGTACTTCGGCCAGCCCGAGGTGCGCCTCGGCATCCTGGCCGGCGCCGGCGCGACCTACCGGCTCCCGCGGCTGGTCGGCGAGGGCCTGGCGAAGGAACTGCTGTTCACCGGCCGGCGCCTGCCCGCCGAGGAGGCGCTCGCTGTCCGGCTCGTCTCCAAGGTCACGCCGCCGGCTGAGCTGCTGGACGCGGCGCACGCCCTGCTCGACGAGGTCGCCAAGGGCAGCACCCTCGCGTTGCGCCTCACCAAAGCGGCGGTGGACGCGCCGGAATCGTCGCACCCGCAGCTCGAACTGCTCAGCCAGGCACTGCTCTTCGAGGACGACGAGAAGCACGCCCGGATGACCGCATTCCTCGACCGCCGCAAGTAGGTCGCGTACCCGCCTGCCGTGAGCTTTGGCGGTGGTGCCGGGTCTGCGTCGATATAGTCGCGGCACGAGCGCGGCAGGACAGATGCGGAGGACGCGCGGTGGCGAGCCACGGCCCTGGGGCCACACCGGGAGCCGGCAGCGGGTTGTACGACCTGCTGGGCCTGGCGCCCGGCGTCTCCGACGAGGCGATCCGCTCCGCCGTCACCGAGCAGCGGAGGGCGTGGCGCCGGCGTACGGCGTCGCCCGAGATCGAGGTGCGGCACGAGGCCGAGCGCCGCATGCAGCAGCTGGACGAGGCCGAGCGGACGTTGCTGGATCCCGCCCGTCGGCGCGCGTACGACGCGAAGCTGCCGGCCCGGGAGGCGCCGCCCCACGCTGTACGCCCGAAAGCGGCGGGTGAGCCGAACTGGTTGGTTCGCGCGGTGCAGCAGATGGAGGCTGGGCACCACGACGTTGCCACATTCAGCGCGCGGCACGCCGTCGAGGCCGATCCGGAGAACCCGTACGCATGGGCGGTGCTCGCCGATGCGGCGTCCGGCGCGGCCGATCATCGTGCGGCGATGGAGGCGATCGAGCGGGCGCTCCACCTGGACGCCGAGAACGCCGAGCTGCACCTCAAGCGCGGCCGGATCTTCGCCGCGGCCGGCGAGCCGGATCGGGCACTCGCGGCGTACCGCGCGGCGGCTGGGCTCGATCCGCGGAACATGGTGTTCCAGCGTGTCTACGTCGGGGCGCTGTCGAAGCACGGCCGCTTGGACGCTGCGATCGCCGTGGCGGAAGGGCTGTACCAGTCACGGCCGGACGACGGCGATGCGCGCGTCATCCTGGCTCAGGCGATCGCCGACCGGGCGGCGGCCGGGCTGCACGAGCTGCCGGACGGCCGGCTGCTGGTGTCCAGCCTCGCGCAGGCGTCCTATGTGGAGGCTTTGAGTAACCGGGGACTGTCCGTGCAGGCGCCGGATCCCGTCGTCAACGACGAGCTGAACGGCTACCGCGAGCACGCGCGCGCCGCCCGCCGGCGGCGCTTCTCGGCCGCCGCGCTGCAGCGGAACTTTCGCAAGCCACTCGGCGTCGGGATCATCTGCCTGGCTGCGGTGGCGCTGATCCCGCAGTTCACCGGGGGAGTCCTGGCGTTTCTGGTGGTCGCGGCCACGCTGGCCGTCTTCGTCGCGGTCGTCACCGCAACGTGCTTCGAACCGGCGTACAAACGCAGTGCTCAGTTGCTGGAGAGCGTGGTGCCGCGGCGCCGGGCGCGCGGGCCGGAAGAGCCGGACGGGTCGCGGTAGGCCGCGCGATGGTGGCGGTCGGGATCGATCTGGGAACGACGTTCTCCGCCGTGGCCGTCGTCGATCTGGCCGGGCGGCCGGTGATCCTGCCCAACGCGGACGGCGATCAGACCACTCCATCGGTGGTGTACTTCGACGGCGAGCGCCCCGTTGTCGGGCTGGCCGCCCGGCGGGCTGCCACGATCGCGCCGCAGGAGTGCATCGAGTTTGTCAAGCGTCACATCGGCGATCCGGCCTGGCGGTTCGAGACCGCCGACGGCACGGCGTACACGGCGGAACAGATCTCGGCGCTGATCCTGCGCCGGCTCGCCGACGATGCGGCCGCCGCCCTGGGCCAGCCGTGCAACGAGGTCGTGATCACGGTGCCGGCGTACTTCGACGAAGCTCGGCGCCGTGCGACCGCCGACGCTGGCCGGATCGCGGGCCTGGACGTGCTGCGCGTGTTCAACGAGCCCACGGCCGCCGCGCTCGCGTTCGGGTACGGCGCCGACCGCGACGAGAGTCTGCTCGTCTACGACCTCGGCGGCGGCACTCTCGACGTCACGGCCGTCCGCCTCGCCGGCGGTACCTGCGAGGTGCTCGCCACGGCCGGCGACCGCAACCTCGGCGGCTTCGACTTCGACAACGCGCTGATGGTGTACGTCAACAACTGCGTCGCCGCCGCAGGCGGACCGAACCTGCTGGACGGCGACCTGCTCGAAGCCGAGCTGCGGGACAAGTGCGAGCAGGTGAAGCGCCGGCTCAGCACGTTGCCGGAAGCGGTGGTGGGGATCGGGCAGTACCAGGTCGAGGTCGTCCGCCCGACGTTCGAGAGCATCACGCGGACGCTGTTGCGGCGTACCGAAGAGGTGGCCATGGAGGTTCTCGCCGAGTCGGGGCTTCGCCGGGGCGAGCTCACCAGCGTGCTGCTGGTCGGCGGCTCGACTCGCATGCCGATGGTGCCGGCGATGCTGGAGCGGGTGACGGGCGTGCGCGCTGACCGGTCGGTCCACCCCGACGAGGCCGTTGCGCTGGGCGCCGCAGTGGAGGCCGACGCCATCGTGCGCCGCAGGGGACGGGTCGCGCCGGGGACGGTCCGCCGGCCGATCGAGATCCACGACGTCACGTCGCAGAGCCTCGGCGTCGTCGCCCGGTCGACCGAGACAGGCGAGCAGATCAACACGATCCTCATCGAGCGGAACAGCCCGATCCCGTGCGAGGGGCGGCGCAGCTACCAGACGGTGGCCGAGAACCAGCGCGAGATCCTGCTCGTCGTCACCGAGGGCGACGACGAGGACCTGCAGTACGTCACCGTGGTCGGGGTAGCGAGGATCGCCCTCTCGCCGCATCGCGAGTCGGTGCCCGTCGAGATCGTTCTGGCCTACGACGAGGAGGGCATGATCCACGTGTCCGTCGACGAGGCCGAGACGGGCCGGCGCCTCGGCGAGTTGGAGATCGACCGGCAGGCGAACCTCGACGCGCAGGAAGTCGAGCGGATGCGCGCGGCGCTACGGTCATTGACGGGTCGATAGCCGCTCGCCGGGTCTTCGTGTGCGGCGCGGGCTGGCGTGATTGGCTTACTCCTCAACGTGTGCAAACCCGGGGAGGGGTCCGAGACCCGATGTCAGAGCTGATGAAGCTGAAGAGCCAGATGACCGATGTCGCCAAGGACGCCGCGTCGATGGCCGGGGCGCTGGACGTCCTCCGCAGGCGGCTGGAGTCCACCGCGGCGCTGACGCGGGGCCAGATTCACGGCACCAGCCAGCAGGCGCGGTACTCGGAGATGATCGAGGCCTATGACAACGCTGCGAAGGCGTGCGTCGTCGCCTCGGGCGCGCTGACGCAGGCCGGCCGACTCGGCAAGGAGATTGGCGAGCACTTGTGAGTGCGAGCGGTCGCGATGGCCAGGGGCGTGGCAGACCCGGCGCGGGGTTGCCACGGTCCGGGCTTCCCATGCCTGCGCGTCAGGCCAAGCCCGCCAGCGGACCGCCGGTGACGCCGGAGCCTGATCCGCTCGCCACCGCCGCCGAGGAGCAGCGCGTCCGGGCGACGTTCCTGCGGCTGGTTGCCGTCGCGGGTGCGCTCGCGGCTGGTGCGCACGCGGCGCGAGACGCCGCAAGCCAGGCGTACCACCTTGCGTGCCGGGACGCGGCGCGCCAGACCCATCGCGCGAAAACCCAGGCAGAGGCCGAGGTCAGCGAAGCGTACGACCAGATCCGGCCGGTGCTGCTCGGGCGCGCGGCTCGTCTCGCGCCCGGCCCGGCCGCGGCGCCCTGGGACGCGCCGGAGTGGCGCTCGGCGGACTGGCTGGCGGCTGAGTCGGTGCGCCACCTGCGGCTCGGATCCCTGGTGGTGCCCGGTGCCGCGCCTGACGGCGAGCGGCTGGAGGAGCTGCCGGCGCTGGTGCCGCTGCTCGACGTCGGGAACCTGGCGATCGTCGAGGGCCGCGACGCCACGTGGCCGACGGACGTGCTGACTGGGCTGGTCCTGCGGGCGCTGGCGACCGCGCCCGCCGGCCGGCTGGAGGTTGTGGTTTTCGATCCGCGGATCCGGGGCGTGTTCAGCCCGTTCGCCGGCCTCCGCCGCTCGTCTGCCGACATCTTCGGCGAGCCGGTAGCGACGTCGACGGAGTTCGCGAAGCGGCTGCACGCCCTTCGCGCGGCCGTGGCCCGGGTGGCCGAGCTGGTCGGCGCTCACAGCGTTCCGGACCTCGGCAGCCTGGTCGCCGCGACGGGCGTGCAGCCCGAGCCGTACCGGCTCGTGGTTGTGCTCGACTACCCGACCGGCATCGACAGCGCCGTCCAGGACGAGCTGGTGCGGATCGCCGACGGTGGGCCACGGCGTGGCGTGTCGCTGTTGGTGCACCACGATCCGAACGCGCGCGGCGGTCACGGCGTCGACCCGGCTACGTTGCTCGCTCACGCCACGGTGATCACCGGCCGGGCGGGCGCGGTCACCGTCGAGGCGCTGCCGGGCGTCACGGTGCATCCCGATCCGGCGCCGCCGCGGGAGCTGATCGCGTCCGTCGCCGCGCAGCTCGCCGACCGGGCCCACCGCGGCGCGGCGCCGTCCGTCGACTTCGCCGACCTGCTGCCGCCCGCCGATCAGACCTGGACCAGGAACTCCATCCAGGGCATGGCCGCCGTGCTCGGCACCGCCGGCTTCGACCGGGTCGAGCTGGACCTGCGCGGCGCCGATCCGGCCCTGCCGAACGCGCTGATCGGCGGCGCTTCCGGGCAAGGCAAGTCGAACCTGCTGCTGGTAATGCTGCACAGCATCGCGGCGTCGTACCCGCCGGACGAGGTCGAGATGTACCTGCTCGACTTCAAGGACGGGCTGGAGTTCGACCGGCTCGGGCCGCGCGCCGACCGTCCACACTGGATGCCGCACGTGCGGGTGCTAGGGCTGGAGGGCGACCGCCTCTTCGGTCTGGCTGTCCTCCGGCACCTCAACGCAGAGTTCAGCCGCCGCGCCGAGCGGTTCCGGGCGTCCGGCCAGAACCATCTCGCCGCGTACCGGCAGGCCCATCCGCGCGAGCGGGTGCCGCGACTGCTCCTGGTGATCGACGAGTTCCAGGTGCTCGTCGGCGGCCAGGATGATCTTGCCTACGAGGCCGTACGGATCATCGAGACGCTGGCGCGGCGTGGCCGGGCGGTCGGCATCCATCTCGTGCTCGCGTCCCAGACGCTGTCGGGAATCGAGGGGCTGGCGACGAAGGAGCAGTCGATCTTCGGCCAGTTCCCGTGGCGGATCAGCCTCAAGACCGAGGCGTCGGAGTCGGAGGCGGTGCTCGGCCGTACCAACACCGAGGCTGCGCAGCTGCGGTTCCGCGGCGAGGCGATTCTCAACAGCGAGTACGGCGCGCCGGCGCACAACCGCCGAGCGATGATCGCCTACGCCGACGAGAGCTTGCTCGACCAGCTCCGATCGCAGTGGTGGGCGCGCGCCGGTGACCCGACCCCGCCGCGAGTGTTCTACGCGTCCCGCCCGAGCGACCCGGCTGAACTGCAGGCTTCGCTGTCGCGCGTACTCAGCCATGCCGGCCCGCACGACGACGGGGCCCGGCACGCGTTGCTCGGGCTACCGGTGGACGTCGATCCGCACCCGATCGCGTTCGCCGTCCGTCCAGATCCGGGCCGTACGCTCGCGATCGTTGGCGACGGCCGCGAGGACGCTCTCGGCGCACTCACCGCCGCCGTCTGGTCGCTTGCCGCGCAGGAATCAGGCGGCCGGGCGGAGTTCGTCTTCCTCGACGCGCTCGCCGGCAGCGGCGCGCCGACGCCCGAGGTCGAGACGATGGCGGATCTGGCCCGTTCGCGCGGGCACACCGTCACGGTCTACGCCGGTCGGGACGTCGGCCAGGGCCTGCTCGACCTGGGTGAACGCCTCACTGATCGGCTGGCCACCGAGGACGGTTTGCCACCGTACCCGCTGTACGTGATCGCGCCGGGCCTGCACCGCGCGCCGCGCCTCGAACAGTTCACGCCCGGCGGTCTGAGCCCGGCCGAGGCGCTGCAGCGGTTGGTCGGCGAGGGGCCTATCGGCCACATGTACCTGCTGGGCTGGTGGAGCACGCTGAACATGTTCTCCAGCCACCTCAGGTACGAGATGTCTGCACTGGTCGGCGGGTACCTCTTCCTGCGACTGCCCGAGGGTGACGTGCAGTCGGTGTGCGGACCGTTCGTCCGGTACTCCGCTCAGCAGCACCGCGCGCTGTTCTGGGACCGGACATGGGGCAGCGCACCGACGCCGACAGTGCCGTTCGGGCTTCCGTCCGAGCCGGTTCTGCGCCGGCTGCGGGGTGGGCGATGACCGATCCGTTGTGGGATGAGTACGTGGACGCCGTGCGCGGGCTCGGGCGCCTGCCGGAGCGGCGCGATGAGTTGCACCGCCGGGCAACGGCGGCCGAAGAGGCGGCACTGCGGCAGGCGCAGGCGACCGTCGAGGCGGAGACCGCACGCAGCGAGGAATGGGCGGTGCTCGCCAAGCGGTCAGTCGGGACGGCCGAGACGCGGCTGGTGCAGGCGCAGGTGCTGGTGCCCGATCCGGCTGCGGCACCATCGCCGCCGGAAGGATCGCCCGCCGAACTGGCCGGTGTGGTGCGGCAGACCGAGCACGAGCTGGCCACGGACATCCAGGATCTCGGTACTGCCCGCCGCCGGGCCAGCGAGCAGGCCATCGAGCGCGCACGGCGGGCAGCGGCGCTCGCCGCCCGGCTACGGGCGATCGTGATTTTCGCGGCCGTGGGCGCAGTAGTGGTGGTCGTGATTGTCGTCCTGGCGGTGCTTGCGGGCTAACCGCAGCGGGTACAGGCGGTCGTGCTGATATTCGGGCGGGCCACGGCTCGCCTGGTCGTTCGTGGTTGCGTGTGGCTGGCTTTGCGGTCGCGCGGGGATGCGTGGAGTCGGGTGGCCCCAGGGCGGCGCTGCACCTGGCTCGAGTTTCGGTGGGTGGGGCAGCCGCGACGCTGGCCGTATTCCTGCGGGGATAGCCAGCGCCACGACCACTGTCCCGTTGTGGGTACCCCCGCACGGGTCACCAGCCGACGCGAGGCAGGGTCGCGGCGGCTGGGCTGACGTTAACCCTGGTAGGCGATCCGGGTCAGCTAAAATATGAAACTGATTCAGGTAATGCTCGTGGCCTGGGAACCTGCGCGGCTGCCGTCCCCGGGCACGAGCGTGACGGTCATGGCCCGCTACGCTCCGGGGTCATGCCGGTCTATGCCCTGGGGGATCTCGAACCTCGGATCCACCCCGATGCGTACGTGCACCCGGATGCGGTGGTCATCGGCAACGTGACGCTCGGCGCGGGCGTGTCCGTCTGGCCTACGGCGGTACTCCGCGGCGACAGTAGCTGGATCGAAGTCGGCGAGCGCACCAGCGTTCAGGACGGCACGATCGTGCACTGCAGCGACGGCCAGCCGACGGTCATCGGTGCCCGCTGCACGGTCGGCCACAACGTGCACATCGAGGGCGCGACAATCGGCGATGGGTGCCTGATCGCGTCCGGATCGGTCGTCCTCAATGGATCGGTGATCGAGGCCGGTGCCGTCGTCGGCGCCGGCGCGGTCGTCGCCTACAACATGCACATCCCGGCCCGGCGCATGGCGCTCGGTGTGCCGGCGAGGATCCGGGAGGGGTACGAGGTGCCCGAGGGAGCGTGGAGTGCCAGCGTGGACCACTACGTAGAGGCGGCGAAGCGGTACCGCACCGAGCTGCGCCGGCTGGACGACCGATGAGCGCCCGCCCGCTGCCCGACGTCATGGAGGCCGGTTGGGCCCGTGCGCTGGAGCCGGTCGCCGGGGTGATCAGCGAGATGGGCGACTTCCTGCGTGCCGAGATTGCCGAGGGGCGCCAGTATCTGCCCGCCGGGGCGGACGTCCTGCGCGCGTTCCAGCAGCGGTTCGACGCCGTCCAGGTGCTGATCGTCGGGCAGGACCCGTACCCGACGCCGGGTCATCCGGTTGGCCTGTCATTCTCGGTGTCGGAACGCACCCGGCCGATCCCGCGCAGTTTGGCGAACATCTTCCGCGAGTACGCCGAGGATCTCGGCCACCCTGCGCCGTGCAGTGGTGACCTCACGCCCTGGACGGAGCGCGGTGTGTTGCTGCTCAACAGGGTGCTCACGGTCGCGCCGCGCCAACCCGGTTCGCACCGCGACAAGGGCTGGGAGAAGGTCACCGACCAGGCCATCCGTGCTTTGGCCGCGCGCGGCACGCCGCTGGTGGCGATCCTGTGGGGGCGCGACGCCCGCACCCTGCGCCCGCTGCTCGGCCGTGCAGTGCCGTGCATCGAGTCGGCGCACCCGAGCCCGATGTCGGCCGACCGCGGCTTCTTCGGATCTCGCCCGTTCAGCCGTGTCAACGCCGCGCTCGAGGCGGCCGGCGCCGACCCGATCGACTGGAAGCTGCCCTAGCGGTTCGTCGGGATGTCGGTGCGGCATGGGAGGATCCCCGCCGTGCCGTCTCGCGAGCCGTTCTATGCCGACCTGCACATCCACTCCAAGTACTCCCGGGCCTGCAGTAGAGACTGCGACCTCGAGCACCTCACCTGGTGGGCCCGGCGCAAGGGCATCAGCCTGGTCGGCACCGGGGACTTCACCCACCCAGCGTGGAACGAGCACCTGCACGAAATGTTGGCGCCGGCAGAACCGGGGCTCTACCGCCTCCGCGGCGACGTCCAGCGCGACGTCGACCGCACGCTCCCGCCGTCCTGCGACGGCGACGTGCGCTTCATGCTGTCGGTTGAGATCTCGACCATCTACAAGCGGGACGACCGCACCCGTAAGGTCCATCACCTGGTCTACCTGCCCGATCTGGACGCGGTGAGCCGCTTCAACAAGGCGCTCGGTCGGATCGGCAACCTCGGGGCCGACGGCCGTCCGATCCTCGGGCTGGACTCGCGCGACCTGCTGGAGATCACGCTCAACGCTAGCCCGGACGGGTACCTGGTACCGGCGCACATCTGGACGCCGTGGTTCGCCGCGCTGGGCTCGAAGTCCGGGTTCGACGCGATCGCCGACTGTTACGCGGACCTCGCCGACCACGTGTTCGCGGTCGAGACAGGGCTTTCCAGCGATCCGCCGATGAACTGGCGGGTGTCCTCTTTGGACCGGTACACGCTGGTGAGCAACTCCGACGCGCACTCGCCACCCGCGCTGGGTCGGGAGGCGCACTCGTACGACTGCGCGCTCGACTACTTCGCGATCCGGGAGGCGCTGCGCACCGGCGACGGTTACCGCGGTTCGCTGGAGTTCTTCCCGGAGGAGGGCAAGTACCACGCGGATGGGCACCGAGCCTGCGGCGTGCGCTTCTCGCCGGCGGAGACCGAGGCCGCGAATGGCCGGTGCCCAGAGTGCGGTAAACCGCTGACGGTCGGGGTGCTGACCCGGATCGAGGCACTTGCCGACCGTCCGGACGGCGCTCGCCCCGAGGGTGCAGCCGGATACCGGAACCTGGTGCCGTTGCCGGAGATGGTCGGTGAGATCCGCGGCGTTGGGCCGAAGAGTAAGCAGGTGGTTGGCGAGGTCGCCAATCTGGTCGCGAAGCTCGGCCCCGAATTGCGGATCCTGGAAGACGTGCCGGTCGAGGACATTGCCGCAGCCGGTGCTCCGATGCTGGCCGAGGCGGTCACCCGGCTGCGGCGTGGCGAGGTGATCCGCCAGCCCGGGTACGATGGCGAGTACGGCGTGATCCGGTTGTTCGACCCTTCCGAGCTGGCCGAGCCGGCCCTCTTTGCCGTCGCCGCGCCCGAGCCGATCGCCATGGAGCGAGGTGCGGTGGGCGCGCCGGCACGCCAGGACACGGCGGTACCAACCCCGGAGCCAGTGCCGGAACCGGCCGCCGACGGCCTGCTCGGCGGGCTCGACCCCGACCAACGCGCCGCCGCCGGGATCACCGAAGGACCGCTGCTGATCGTGGCAGGCCCGGGCACCGGCAAGACGCGCACGCTCACCCACCGGCTGGCGCACCTGGTCGCTGAGCAGGGCGCGGACCCGCAGCGCTGCCTGGCGATCACGTTCACCCGGCGCGCCGCTGAGGAGATGCGCGAACGCATCGCCGCGCTGGTGCCGGGCCAGGCCGCCGACATTATGGTGGCGACCTTCCACGCCCTCGGGCTGGCGATCCTGCGCGAACACCACGATCGGGCCGGGCTCACCCGCGGGTTCCAGGTCGCGGGCGACGCCGACCGGTTGGCGCTGCTGAGCGAGGTTACCGGCTCTGAGGCGGACGCCCGCCGGGCCCGCGCCGCCCTCTCGCGCACAGCGGCCGAGCTGCCTGCCGACCTCGCGGACGTGCGCGAGCGGTACGTGAAGGCGCTGCGCGCGAAGGACCTCGTCGACGTGGACGAATTGGTGACGCTGCCGGTGGCGCTGCTCGACGCCGATCTGGAGCTGGTAGCGCGGTACCGGGAACGGTTCGGCTGGGTCTGTGTCGACGAGTACCAGGACGTCGACGAGGCGCAGTACCGGTTGTTGCGGCTGCTGGTACCCGCCGACGGCAACCTGTGCGCGATCGGCGACCCGGACCAGGCGATCTACGCGTTCCGCGGTGCTGACGTCGGCTTCTTCCTCCAGTTCCGGCGCGATTATCCTGGCGCGCACACCGTCCAGCTCACCCGGAACTACCGTTCGGCGGCACCGATCGTGACTGCGGCGTTGCACGCGATCCGACCGTCGACGCTGGTGCCCGATCGGGTCCTCAGCACGATGCGCCGTTCCAGCGAGGCGCCGCGCGTCGGCGTGCATCGTGCGCAGAACGAGCAGGGCGAGGCGTCGTTCGTCGCGCGGACCATCGATGAGCTGATCGGCGGGTCGTCGTTCCACTCGCTCGACAGTGGTCGGGTGGACGGTCGGCGGCATCACGGGCATGCCACGTCGTTCGCCGACATTGCCGTGTTGTACCGGACGGATGTCCAGGCTGGCGCCGTAGTCGATGCGCTGGCAAGGGCTGGCGTACCGATGCAGAAGCGCTCGCACGACCGGCTGGATGCGCGGTCTGGCGTGCGGGCGCTGGCGCGCGAGCTGCGGTTCGCAGGGCCGGGAGGTGGGCCGGTGCTGACCCGGCTCAAGCGCGCCGCCCACGCCATTGCCGAAAGGGCGCCTGGCGGTGCGGCGCCGGGCGGTCCGACGCTGGACGCACGCGGCGTCGAGGCGTGGTCGGCGGTCGATCTGTTGGCACCGCTGGCGGAGCGCTGCGGCGACGACGTCACCCGATTCCTCGCCGAGGTCGCACTGGGCGCGGAGGTGGACACCCTGGATCCGCGTGCGGACGCGGTCTCGCTGCTCACTCTGCACGCGGCGAAAGGGCTGGAGTTCCCGGTGGTCTTCCTGGTCGGCTGCGAGGCCGGGCTGCTCCCGTTCAGTTGGCCCGGCTCAGCCGCTGACGATGCCCAGGTTGCGGAGGAGCGGCGGCTCTTCTTCGTCGGCATCACCCGCGCGCGGGATCGGCTGTTCCTCAGCCACGCCGCCGAGCGAACGCGGCACGGCGCCACTCGCGCGGCTGGGCCATCGCCATTCCTGGCCCCGGTCGAAGGACTGCTGGAGCGGTTGAACGCCGACACCAAGCCGCGACCCACGCGGCCCCAGCAGATGCGTCTTCTGTAAGGAAACCACATCTTCGACCCCACCCTCCATTTTTGCTGCGCTTGACGTTGCTAGCTCGATTTTTCATCGATCTGGCCTTGGCTGGCTCGCGCCAATGAGGTTAGTATCGAACACATGTTCGAAGCAAGAGTGGATTTTGCGGCGCCGAGCAGCCCCGGTAGGGATCGGTGCGTCGAGCCCTGCCGGTGCGTGGATGGGTTCTTGACTTGCGGCGATGCTCCACCGACCCGGCGCGCGGAAGCCGTCGGGGTCGGTGCATTCGGTCATCAGCGTGTGGTGTTCGCCGGCGTCTGGGGGCTTGTCGGGTTCCTCGTGCCCTTCCGCCAGGTTCGGCTCGAGCGAGGCAGTGAAGCCGACAGTGAGTTGGCGTCGGTCGCCCTCCGCGCGCATGCGCTTGGCGCGGGCCTGCACTGCGCGGTTCGCTGGCTCCGCGCGGTTCGCTGGCTCCGCGCGTCTGCGCTAGGGAACGGGTTCGACCTGCGCGAGATCCCGGTCGCACTCGGCGGCGCGTTGGAGCAGTTCCCGCCGCGCGACATCCAGCGCGATGTCGGCGGCGCCGTAGAGGCTCGCCTCGCGCCCCAGTTTGGTCGACTCCAGCTGCGGCGGCGTCGGGAAGAGGTTCTCGACGACCTCGCGTACGCCGGCGAGCAGCTGGTGGTTGGCGCCGATGCCACCACCGAGGACGACAAGGTGCGGATCGAGTACCGCGCACACGGTCGCGACCGCCATCCCGAGCAGCTGCGCCTCCCGCTCGATCACCGCGAGTGCCGGCGCCACACCGTCCTTGGCCAGGGCGAACAGTTCCTCGACGGAGGCGGGTGGGGAGTCGGGCCAGCCGTCGCGCCGAGCTGCCGCGTCGAGCATCCCAGGGCCGGACGCCTCGTCCTCCAGAGCACCCCGGCGACGGTGTTCGGGCGCGAAGGGGTCGAGGGCGAGCGGGAAGTAGCCGATCTCGCCAGCAGCGCCGCGCCGTCCGTGCAGCACTTTGCCCTCGTACACGAGCCCCATGCCGATGCCGGCTCCCACGGAGATGAATGCGAACGTCGGCACGCCCCGCGCATGCCCGCGTTGCTGCTCGCCGCGAGCCGCACAGTTGACGTTGTTATCCAGCACGGTCGGCACTGGGAAGTGCGTGGTGAGGAGGGAGCGGAGGTCGAACGCCTCGGTCTGGCCGATGTTGTAGCAAAGGCTGACCTCGGCGGTTTCGGGGTCGACGACGCCGGGCGTGGACACTGCCAGGGCGAGGATGTGGCTCGGGTCGAGTGCGGCGCCGGCGAGCAGAGCATGGAGCAGATCAACCACTTGGGCGGCGACGGCCTTGCCGCCCAGGGGTTCTGTCGGCCGGGTAAGCGAGGCGATCCGCTCTCCCCGCAGGTCACAGGCCATGACGCGCAGGTTGGCGCCGCCGATGTCAGCTGCGAGGACATACCCGGCGTCCGGCGCCAGGTCGTACGCGACGGGCGAGCGACCGCGCGCACCGTGCCGCTGTCCGGTGGCTCGTACGAGGTGTGCCGCCTCCAACCGCCGGATCGCATCCGAGACGGTCGGTTTGGACAGCCCTACGGCTGCCGCCACTTCCGGTCGAGTTTGAGGACCGGAGTCCAGCAGCGTCTGCAGCACCTGCACGCCGCTCGTCATGTGACCTCCTCGCCCGGGAACCTCCCCGGGAAGTGTGTGGGATCCCGAGAGTCCTGGCAGGTCAAACGCTGGACACGTTGCGGATTGGTACCGCTCAGCGCCTCACCACTTGACAACCTTCCTGGCCCGGAGAATCGTCCCCGCCAATCGGAAAGTTACCTTACAAAAGATACGCCAGGGAGGCGGCCATGCGGAGTGCACACGACGCGGACCCGGACCGATCGGCCGCGTGGACTAGGCGGAAGTTCCTCGGAACAGTTGCTCTCACCGGCGTCGGCGCCTCTCTGGCCGGCTGCGGCGTCACCGCGGGCGACGGCGACAAGGGCGACGGCACCGGCACGATCAACGCGCTGTTCATGAAGCAGGCCGGGTACAGCGAGGACGACATCAAGGCGATGACGGCCGCTTTCCAGAAAGCGAACCCGAAGATCAAGGTCACTCCTAGCTTCGTCGCCTACGAGGCGCTGCACGACAAGATCGTCGCCGCCGCGCCCGCTGGTACATACGACGTCGTGCTCATCGATGTGATCTGGCCGCCGGAGTTCGGCGAGAAGAAGATGATCACCGACGTGACCTCGAAGTATCCGGCCGACTGGAAGAGCGGCATGCTCGACGGCGCCCTCAAGACCGCCGTCTACGAGGACAAGTTCTACGGCGTGCCGTGGATCCTCGACACCAAGTACTTCTTCTCGAACACCGAGCACCTCCAGCGCGCCAAGGTGGACCCGGCCACGCTCGGCACGTGGGACGGTGTGCTCGCTGCCGCCCGCGCAGTCAAGAAGAGCGGCGTGAAGCATCCGCTGATCTGGAGCTGGTCGCAGGCCGAGGCCGTGATCTGCGACTACACCCAACTGCTCGGCGCATTCGACGGGAAGTTCCTCGATGACGCGGGCAAGCCGGCGTTCAACACCGGTGGTGGGGTCAAGGCGCTGGAGTTCATGCGCAACACGATCACGGAGGGGCTCACGAACCCGGCGTCGGTCGAGAGCATCGAAGAGGACGTGCGGAAGACGTTCTCGAACGGCGACGCGTCGTTCGGGCTCAACTGGACCTACATGTACGGCCTTAGCCAGGATCCGAAGGAGAGCAAGGTCGTCGGCAAGGTCGCGATTCAGCAGACCCCGGCTGGTCCGAGCGGCGCGCGGCCCGGCTGCAACGGCTCGATGGCGCTCTCGGTGGCGTCCGGCAGCAAGAACCAGGACGCGGCGTGGAAGTACATCGCCTTCCTCACGAGCCCCGATGAGCAGGCGAAATACGCCAAGAGCTCGCTGCCGGTCTGGAAGGACTCGTACGACGACCCCACGGTCACCAAGGTGGCGCCGCAGACCGTGCCGGTGGCCAAGCAGCAGCTCGCCGAGCTGATCCTGCGCCCGCAGGTGAGTAGCTACAACGCGGTGTCGGCGCTGCTGCAGGCCGAGATTCAGAATGCGCTGCTCGGCAAGAAGCCGCCGCAGAAGGCGCTCGACGACGCTGCCGCCGCCGCAGCCGACGTGCTGGCCAAGAACTGAGCCTCACGGTGCTCCGTAGGGCGCCCTCCCATCGCCGCGCCGCCGCGGGCCAGCGGCGGCGCGGCGAGGGGTGGTTCGCCGTCGCCCTGCTCGTCCCGAGCGTGCTCGTGGTCTTCGGGGTCGTCGTCTACCCGGTACTGCGGACGCTGATGATCTCGTTCTTCGACGTCGACAGCCCAGTCGCTACCGAGACCCCGTTCGTCGGGCTCGGTAACTACACAGAGGCGTTGGGCGAGCCGGCGTTCTGGCGTGCGGCCCGTCAGACCGCGTACTTCGCAGTCACGTCAATCGCGCTGGAGCTGCTCTTCGGCACCGGTATCGCCCTCCTGCTCAACGCGCCGTTGCGGGCACGGTGGCTGTTCCGGGCGGTCGTGATCCTGCCGTGGGCGCTGCCGACGATCGTCAACGGCGCGATGTGGCGGCAGATCCTCAACTCCCAGTACGGCGCATTCAACGCTCTGCTCACGCAGCTAGGTGTCCTCGACGAGTACCGCTCGTGGCTGGGCGAGCCTTTTCTCGCGCTGAACATGGTCATGCTGGCGGACGTCTGGAAGAACACATCGCTGGTGGCGTTCCTGCTGCTCGCCGGGCTCCAGGCCATCGACGTCAACCTTTACGAGGCAGCCAGGGTGGACGGTGCCGGGCCTATCCGGTCGTTCTTCTCGATCACCCTGCCGCTGCTGCTGCCGAGCATCGCGATCGTGCTGGTGCTGCGGACGATCGAGACGTTCAAAGTTTTCGACATCATCTACATCATGACCCGCGGCGGACCGGCCAGCGGCACTCAGACGCTCACCTTCTACACGTACCTCCAGGCATTCTCCGACCAACGGCTCGGCTATGGATCGGCGCTGGCGTACCTGATCGTCAGCGCGGTCGTGGCGCTCGCCGTGCTCTACCTGCGGTTGCTGCACGGGCAGGAGGGGCGGGCATGAAGTCCTCGCTCGCGTACCGGATCTTCATCCATGTCGCCGCGCTCTTCGTCGCCGTGGTGTTCCTGGCGCCGTTCGCCTGGCTGCTGATCTCCAGCGTGTCGACTCCCGCCGACCTGCTCGCGAGACCGTTGCACTGGTGGCCGGAGGATCCGAGTGTCGAGCGGTACGCGCGGTTCTTTACGGCGAGCGGCGACGATGTAAGCGCGGTCTACCGCCAGTCGCTGGTGAACAGCACGGTCGTCGCGCTCTCCACGGTGGCGCTGTCGATGTTCGTCGGTGTGCTCGGCGCGTACGCGATGGCCCGGCTGCGGTTCCGGTACAAGCGGATCGTGCTCGTGCTGTTCCTCATCGCTTACATGCTGCCGCCGATCGCGTTGCTGATCCCGCTTTACCTGGTGTTGGCGCAGCTCCAGTTGCTGGACAGCATCGTCGGTCTGGTGCTGGTGTACTCCTCGTTCACCACGCCGTTCGTGCTCTGGATCATGACCAACCAGTTCCTCGCGCTCCCCGCGGAGCTGGAGGACGCGGCGCGCGTGGACGGATGCAGCCGGCTCGGGGCGCTGGTCCGGATCGTGTTGCCGGTCTCCCGGCCAGGGCTGTTCGCCACGATGATGTTCGCGTTCCTGCTTGCCTGGGACGAGTTCCTGTACGCGCTGATCTTCACGTCCACGGCCGACGCGAAGACGCTTCCGGTGGCGATCGCCGAGTTCACCGGCCGCTACAGCGTGGACTTTGGGCTGGTCGCCGCCGGCGGGGTGCTGGCGACCGTCCCTCCGCTGCTGCTGGCGCTTGCTTTCCAGCGGTACATCGTCAGCGGGCTGGCAGCCTCGGCCGTCAAGGGATAGGAGCGCGCCTGGCATACAGCGATATCGTGGGTCGCCGAGCCGTCACCGAGGTAGAGGGGTGCGATGAGCAGCGTCGACGCTCTTCGCGGCATGCCCTCTGCGCTCCGGCTGGCGTACCGGTCCGCGCTGCTCGGGCTGATCGCCACGCTCGTTCTCGCCGGATTCACCGGCGGCGTTGCCGCGAACATCACGAGCGCCCACGCACCGGCGGGCGGTCAACTCGCCGCGAACCAGCCCGATGACGGTCAGCTCCCGGACGAACCGCTCGCCGCCGGTCAGCCCGACAGCGGTCAGCTCGCGTACGAACGGCTCGCCG
>Ga0184623_10000306_pt1 | contig 20615 bp, 22 predicted proteins | sample PLM1_100_b1_FD_133138 | JGI IMG/M metagenome (GOLD analysis project Ga0184623, IMG submission 133138) | Groundwater sediment microbial communities from an aquifer in East River, Colorado, USA - PLM1_100_b1 | ecosystem: Environmental > Terrestrial > Soil > Riparian zone | place: USA: East River... | reverse complement strand
GTTGCGCCAATCGTAGTAGGCCTCCACTTCCCGACGATCGAACTCATCCGGCTCCACCGGCAGCACAAACTTCTTCGGCAGGGAACCGCGGGCTTCCTCCCAGGCCGACTCGGGCGTCCCCATGAGGAGCCCGAGCCCCATCACAAATCCGACAGCGAAGGACACAGGCTTCATTTACTCACAGTAACACCATCCTAACCCCCCGTCAATCAAGCGCTTTGCCTTGACTTCTGAATGAGACCTGCTATCCTGGTTCCACTGTAAACGCGGAGGCAGCATGAGAAAAACACTGCGTAAGCCGGAATGGGTCCGAGTTTTTGTTCTCGTCCTGGGCGCTGGCCTTCTGTGGGGGTCCGCCACTCTCGACTTCGCCCAAAGCGCTCCCTCTCCGTCCGAGATTGTACCCTCGACCAAGCTGGTGGGCGAACAGGCCATCGTTTTTCAAGGCGGCTATATCCTGCCTGCTCCGGAACCCATTGCCGCCACCGTAATCGCGGCACGCGAAGTGAAGTCGCTGTTCAGCTACGGAGATATCGCCTTCCTCAAGATTAAGCCGACAGTCGACGTCAAGGTCGGTGATCAGCTCACCATCCTCAGACCCGTCAAACAGATCTACCATCCCCTCACGCGGGCGTACATGGGGCAGATGATCCGCATCCTTGGCGTCGTCGAGATCACCAGAGCAGCAGACGACGGGGTGGCGGAGGTCCGGGTTGTGCAATCCTTTGACGCCCTGACTCGAGGCGATCAACTGAAGATGTTCGAAGTCCCCCCCCCGGTGCCCGCACAGCAAGTCACCAGCGACCCGCTCACAGGCGTGATCGTTGATTTCAAGGAACAGCGCCAAATCATTGCGTCGTTGGACGTCCTCTACATTGATAAGGGAGAACGGGATGGGGTGGCTCTGGGTGATCGCTTCAGCGTCATCCGTCCCGGTCGTCGGCAATCCGCGACGGCCAAGACTCTTGATCTGACGGTGGGCGAGGTCAAGATCGTTGGGTTGCAGGCGCATACGGCCACGGCGTACGTGGTGAAAAGCGCCGAGGGCCTCGAGCGGGGAGACGTCGTCAATCGTCTCCTGCTCCCGCCATCCCAAGCCCAGCCAGCCCCCCAAGAGGTTGCGAAAGCCGTTCCGTCTGAGCCGTCAGTCTCTGCAAAGCGCTTGCTGAAAGAGTTCGAGGACGTCTACTTCGAGTTCGACAAATGGGATCTCTCGGAGCAAACCAAGAAGGCCCTCACGGCGCAGGCGGACATCCTCAAGCAAAACCCCGCCACGACCCTGACTATCGAAGGCTATGCCGACGAGCGAGGCAGTCGTGAGTATAATCTCGCCCTGGGAGAAAAACGGGCGCAAGAGGTCCGCCGATTCCTCGCCGGCCTAGGGGTCAGCAACACCGTCAAAGTGGTCAGCTATGGCAAAGACCGGCCGCTCTGCACCGAGCCGAGCGAGGCCTGTCATGCAAAGAATCGCCGCACTCATCTGGCCCTTGCCGGCAACTGATTGACCCTGTTATGATAACACCATGTTTCTTCGTGTAGCACTCGCGCTCATCTTCTGTCTGGCCCCCATCGAGGGAGCCCTGGCCGGCGAGCAATTCGCCGGTGAGGTCTTGAAAGTCGACACCGCGGCGCACAAGCTGACGGTCAAGAAGCCGGACGGCAACCGGTTTACGTTCGTCGTGGACGCGAAGACGGCCTTTGCAGGCAACCGGAAATCGCTCCAGGATTTAGCCAAAGGCGACCAGGTCACCGTGGAATTCCAGACCGTCGGCGGCCAATACACGGCCTCACGGATCTCCACACCGTAGCATCCTCATGCCTTGTCTGCCGATTCCCCGCTGTATCTTCAAGTAGCCGTCCCCCGCCGCCTCTACCGAATCTTCACCTATGCCGTTCCTTCCGGTCTGGCCGGACCGTGGACGCCGGGCATGCGTGTACGGGTGCCCTTCGGCAGCAGCGCACTGACGGGCTATATCGTCGCCGTCACACCCCAACCGGAAACGGGCGGCAAGCCCGCCCGCATTCGGACAGTCACAGCACGCTTGGACGAGACGCCCAGCGTCTCGCCTGATCTCCTCGCGCTCACCGAGTGGATGGCGGAACGGTATCTCGCCCCGTTAGGCCAGTGCCTCCGGCTGGCCTTTCCCGGAGCGCCTGAGCAGACGCACTCCACTAGACGCACGCAGCACACGGACGAGACCTTCTCGGTCACTGCCAAGCCCGTGTCCGATCAGTCGCCGTTCAGCGTTCAACGTGCAACGTTAAACGAAGGGCTGGCCCCGCTGCGCAAGAGGGTGCTCGATGCCATCGCCTGCCACATTCACGAAAGCGTACTGGTGCCCGCCGCGACTCACGCTCTCGTAGGTTTCTACGGCGAGGCCATCCAGGCGACGTTGGACCGGGGACGAACGGCACTCGTGCTGGTTCCTGAGGCCGCCGGTGTGGAGGCGGCCCAGGCTTTCTTCACGGCCCGCTGGGGAGAGCGGTGCCAACCGTATCACGGAGCACTTCCCCCTGGTGACCGTCGAAGAGCATGGGCTCGCATCCAGCAAGGTGAGGCCGTCGTCGTCCTCGGAACCCGATCAGCCGTCTTTGCTCCTCTCTCCGGCATGGGCTTGATCGTGATTGATCAGGAAGACCATCCCGCATACAAAGCCGAAAACGTCCCGCGATACGATGCGCGCGTGATCGCGGCCGAACGCGCGAGGCGCGCGGGCGCCGTGCTCGTGTTGGCCTCCGCGCACCCCTCGCTGGAAACCGTGCACGCGACCGGTTGGGATCAGGATGCGCGCGCGCTCCACTCGACCTCAGCCAATGCACCGACGATGACAGTGGTGGACCTGCGCGACACCCCCTCTGGGGAAATCCTGAGCACGCCCCTGATTGAAGCGATGGAGGCTCATCTTGCGGTTCGGAAAAGTGTCCTCCTGTTTCTCAACCGCAAGGGCTATGCGTCGGTCCTCATCTGTCGCGACTGCGGCCACGCCATGCAGTGCCCGGCCTGCTCGGTAGGATGGACGTTCCATAAGCACGACGGCATGCTCCGTTGCGGCTACTGCGGACGAACCGAAAAGGCCCCCGAAACGTGCCCGGCCTGCACGGGCACTCGTCTGTTCCGGACCGGCTTGGGCACCGAGGCTCTCGAAGAAGCGGTGTGCCTCCGTTTCCCGACCGCACGAGTCGCTCGTCTGGAACGGCAACGTGCCGGCGGGGAGCGCGCGAACACCGCCATCCTGTCCCTCTGGCAAGCGGGGGAACTGGACATCCTGATCGGAACCCAACTGGTCATCACGCGAACTCCCCGGCCGGTCGCCTCGCTGGTCGGCCTGGTCCATCCCGACGCAACCCTCCACCTTCCTGATTTTCACGCCGCCGAACAGGCCTACCACACGCTGAGCGAAGTGATGACGCTCGCTGATCCGCATGATTCCGACGCAGCGATTATGCTGCAGACTCACATCCCGCAGCACCACGTGATCCGCGCGCTCGGGCAACGCGCCCCCTCGATCTTTTATGAAAACGAACTGGCAGCCAGAAAGGCACTGGGGTACCCGCCGTTCGGCCGGCTGATCGGGCTGCGCGTGAGCGGAACGCGGGCAGACCTCGTGGAAGCCGCCGCGATCCGGTGGGCGACTTTGCTTCGGCAGGCAGGTATATCGATAGCGAAAGTGGGTGTGGGAGGGGCACCTTTGGTGGGGCCCCCTCCCACTCTAATTGAGGTGCTTGGGCCGATCCCCGCCACGCCCGCCAAAGTACGGGGACGCATCCGCTGGCAATTAGTCGTGAAGGGAGCCGATGCGATCGCGCTACGACACGCCGTTCGGGTCACCTTCGCTGATCTGGAAAAGGCCGGCAAGGCCGGCGGCCTGCGCTACGACATCGACATCGATCCGCAATCTCTTCTGTCGTAGGGGCGGTTCGCGAACCGCCCCTACACTCCGATCACTCATGTTTTCGGCGGCGGCTCGTCGGGCGGCTCGGCGCGCTTGATCCAGCGAAAGATGCCGTAGGCGAAGGAGAGCCAGAAGGTGGCGAAGATGACGCCGAAGACTCCCGCGCGGACCAGCTCAATCATCTGATCCTCGCTCGGCTCGGTCACCCCGCTTAGTTTCAGTTTGATCATCTGCACGGCCGGCCAGCTCAGACTCTCCAGCCCCAGAAACAGGCAGGCCCAGGCCCAGACGTGTTTCGGTGTCGGGCCCAGCCAGACCAGCAGCGCGGTGAACCCGAGCCCGGCCGCGACCGCCCAGGAGAGCGGAATCGGGTTCCACGCCATCGTGAAGCCGAACGTGACGACGACGCCCGCGGCAAAGGCATTGAGTTTGGGAGTCCATTCACTCATGGGAGTGATCGTTCACCGTTAAACGTTATCCGTTTATCATGGGAGAAGGAAAGCAAGAACGTCTCCAGCAATTGCCGTTTAACGAGGAACGATTAACGTTGCGCGTGGCTGGAATTGGTGCCGAAGGCGGGATTTGAACCCGCACGGGTTTCCCCACACGCCCCTCAAACGTGCGTGTCTGCCATTCCACCACTTCGGCGCCGGAAGAAAATTATAGGAGCGCGTGTTCAGAGAGTCAACGTGCCGGCTGCCGTCCTAATCGCGCCACTGCAGGAGAATGCCTTCATGTCAAACCTTTGAAAAATCATGGTTTGCCTGAAAAATGGGGTAAACCCTATAGGCTGATCCCTTCAGTCGACCCGGTCTGTTTATCCCGTATAATCACTAATTAATACGTTAAATCAATACGTTATGAATGTTGTGTGCTTGGCACTCTCGTTGCACCTTGCATGAGGCAAGCGTGTCACGAAACCGCTATGACAAGGAGGATTTGATGAAAACGCCAACCAAAATAGGATTGTTAATGATTGGAGCTGTCCTGACGTTTGGGACAGGGACGTACGCGGCCGACACTCAGTATCCCCCTGGGTTCAAGCCGGAAATCGGCGGCGAGAAACAAGCCGGGCCGGGAGATTTTCCAAAGCCGGCGTTCCCGCTCGTCAAAGGTGAGTTGATGCAGATCGAGGGGGAATTCTATACGGTGCAGGATATCGAAGGAAAGCAGGTACGCCTGCATGTGGACAAAAACACGAAGATGGATTGCGGCCCTGACTTTAAAGGCACCTGCACGTTTTCAATCGGCGACAAAATTGCGGCCCGTAGGCTCTCAGTCACCGACCCCAAGCAGCATGCTAGCGAGATCAGGAAACTCTCTCCTTCTGAGATAAAGGAGCTGACAAGCGCAATCACCCCAGTGAATCCTGCGATAGGCGGCCGCGTAAGGGACGAAGACGTCACCCTGGGGGGCGCGAAGCAGGCGGTGAAAGGCGAGGTCGTGAAGGTCGAGGGCAAGGAATACGTGGTCAGAGATCACCATGGTAGTGAAGTGCGCGTGGTGATCAACCAGAATACCAGAATGTGGTGCGGCCCTGAGTCCGGCTCAATGTCAGGCTTGCTGCCAGACCCTTCAGCGAGCGATAAGCCGGATGCGAAAGGACAACCACAGGATCAAGCGGGCACCGCAGAGCAGAAGGAGTCTCAGGTGGGGCCCGGCACAAAATCAAGTGCAGGCGCGAGTGCGGACTGCGTGTTTAAAGTCGGTGATAAGGTTGAGGCTGAAATCTCTGACATGGGTGCAGCCACATTCATAAAATTGGCCGGACGTTCCCAGCCGGGTCAACCGCTTCCGTAAGTAGAACATCCACTATTCCCCCGGGCGTTTATTGCGCCCGGGGGAACCTCTCCGACTCCACAGACGTCCTGTCGGCGTGACCTCGCAATCTCTTCATCTCTTCATCTCTCCATCACCGCGCAGTTGACAGCCATCGGTGTCCCTCGTAGAATCCGGTTCAGCCATGAGTTCACGCATCGCGGCATTCTTCGATCTCGATAACACGATCGTCCCCGGCTCTGCCATTGAGCATCCGTTCTTCCGCTTGCTCTGGCGGCAAGGCTTGGTCGGCCCGCGAGATCTCGCGCGGAGCATCGCCATTCTCTTTCAGAACGTTCCGCCGTTTACCTTCGATCCGCTCCGCCGGTTCAAGGCCTACCTGGCGGAAAAACCGATCGCCCCCATTGAAGCGTCCGCCCAGGGATTTTTCTGGGAACATGTCTGCCCGCGCATCTCGGAACAGGCGCGCCTGGCCATCGAGGAGCACCGTGCTCACGGGCATCGGGTCGTCCTGCTCACGGGGTCGCCTGATTTCATCGTGGAGCCGCTGGCCGCCTACCTCAAGATCGACGAGGTGCTGGCTGGCCGGTTGGAGCGCCTCGGCACGCTCTTCAGCGGACGCATGGTGGAACCCTACCCGTACCGGCAGGGCAAGCGACTGGTGGCCGAACGGTTTGCCGCCGAACAGCGCGTCGACTTAGGCGCGAGCTACATGTACGGTGACAGTCCCGGCGATCTTCCGATCTTGGAAGCGGTCGGCCATCCTCGCATCGTCAACCCGATCCGCGGCATGCACCGCATCGCCCGAAAGCGCGGCTGGCCCATCCTGCGTTGGGATTAATTCGCAACCCGCCATGCGCCTCACTGAAATTTTTTTCAGCATTCAAGGGGAATCCACCCACGCCGGTCGTCCCTGCGTCTTCGTCCGCCTGACCGGATGCCCCTTGCGATGCACGTGGTGCGACACCGCCTATGCGTTTCACGGAGGGACTGATCGCAGTCTCGCAAGCATCGTCGCCGAAGTCGAGCACTACGGGTGCCGGCTGGTCGAGATCACGGGGGGCGAGCCGCTGGCCCAACCGGAGGTCCATCCGCTGATCACCGCGCTGGCCGACCTCGGCCACACCGTCTTGATCGAGACCAGCGGCGCGCTCGATATCACGCCGGTGGACCCGCGGGCCACTCTGATCATGGACCTGAAATGCCCCGGCAGCGGGATGGCCGACCACAACTTGTGGGCCAACATCCCGCGGCTCAAACCCACGGACGAAATCAAATTCGTCATCAAGGACCGGGCGGACTATGAGTGGGCCGTCACGAAGGTCCGTGCGTACACGCTGACGGACAGACAGACAGTGCTGTTCAGCCCCGTCTTCGAAGAACTGGACCCGCGGGCCCTGGCCGAGTGGGTGCTGGCCGACCGGCTGCCCGTTCGCCTCCAGCTCCAACTGCATAAGCACATCTGGGACCCCGCGATGCGCGGGGTGTAAGGAGCATTGACGAGAACCATGGAGATTACGGTTCGAAAAGGGCGCGTCGAGGATGCGCCTGCGGACGCCGTCCTGCTGTTCCACTACGAAGGCGAGCCGAAGCTGATCGGAGAGACCGCCGCGGTCGACAGGAAACTCAAGGGACGCCTGGCGAACCTGGTTAAAAGCGGTGAGTTCACGGGCCGTCTGGGGCAAGTGTCGGTCCTGCATGTCACCCCCGGCGAGCGTCTGCGTGTCAAACGCGCAGTGCTGGTTGGCCTCGGCAAGCGCAAGGACGTATCCCTGGAAAAGCTGCGCCAGGCCACGGGCACGGCCGCCAAAGCGACCCGCGCCTTGGGCGCCAAGTCCTTCGCCATGCCTGCTCTTGATCCAGCGACCCACTTGACGACCCTGCCCTCGAGAAGTCGACTGCGCGACGCCGCGCAGTCGCTCGTCGAAGGCGCGCTGCTGGGGCTTTATCAATTCACCACCTACCGGACAGAACGCCAGGATGAATTGAAGCCTATTCGGCAGATGACTCTGGTCGTGAGCGATCCGCGGGCGCTGGCCGAAGTCCAACACGGAGTCCGCCAGGGCCGGATCGTCGGAGAAGCCACGGCCTTTGTGCGGGACCTCTGCAACCATCCGGCGAACGTGGTCACGCCGACCTATATTGCGACGGAGGCCCGAAAGGCGGCGAAGGCGCGGGGGGTCCGCTGCACAGTACTGGACCGACCGCAGATGCAGCGCCTCGGCATGGGGGCGCTCCTCGGGGTCGCGCAAGGGAGCCACGAACCGCCCAAGTTCATCGTCCTTGAATACCGGGGCGGGCCCCGTTCCGAACGCCCGGTGGCGCTCGTCGGCAAGACGGTCACCTTCGACTCCGGCGGAATTTCACTCAAACCGGCTGACAACATGGAACAGATGAAGGCCGACATGACCGGAGGCGCCGCCGTATTGGCGGCGGTCCGCGCGGCCGCGCGGCTGCGGCTTCCGCTCAACATCGTCGCCCTGATCCCCGCCACGGAGAACATGCCGGGAGGACGCGCGACCAAGCCCGGGGACATTCTGAAGAGCCTGTCCGGCAAGACCATCGAAGTCATCAACACGGATGCCGAGGGACGCCTGATCCTGGCCGATGGGTTGACGTACGCGACGCGGTACAAGCCGTCGGTTCTCGTCGACATCGCGACCCTGACCGGCGCCTGCGTCGTGGCGCTCGGCAACCATGCCATCGGTGTGCTGGGGAACAACGAGCGGTTGATCGGCGAATTGAAGATCGCCGGAGAGCAGTGCGGTGAGCGCGCGTGGCAGTTGCCGCTCTGGGAGGAATACTACGACCAGATCAAGAGCGACATCGCCGATGTGAAGAACACGGGCGGACGGCCCGGCGGGACCATCACGGCAGCGGCGTTTCTCAGCAAGTTCGTGGGCGACGCCGTCTGGGCGCATCTCGATATCGCCAGCACCGACTGGAGCGATCGGGAACGGGCCTACATCCCGAAAGGCGCGACGGGCGTGGGGACGCGCCTCCTGATTCAGTTCCTCTGCAATCGCGCCAACGGAAAACGGGGATGACGTGACGCTGCGGGAGAAGATCGGCCAACTCTTTATGCTCGGGATCCATGGGACCGAGCCCTCCAAGGAACTGCGCGACCTGTTCAAGACCTACCACCCGGGCGGCGTGATCCTCTTCAGCCGCAATCTGGAGGATCCCGAACAGGCGGCCCATCTTACCAACGCGCTCCAAAGGCTGGCCCTCAAGATGCCCTTGCTGGTGTCCATCGACCAGGAAGGCGGCCGCGTGGCGCGGCTCCCGAAAGGCTTCACCCTCTTCCCGGGTCAAGGCGCGCTGGGACGGGCCGATGTCACGGACCTGGCGTACGCCTTCGCGGAAGTCACGGCCTTGGAACTGCGCGCGATCGGCGTGAACATGGATTTGGCTCCGGTGCTGGACGTCAACACCAACCCGCGCAACCCGATCATCGGCGACCGGTCGTTCGGGCACGATCCAGAATTGGTGGAAACCCTCGGCCTCGCGGTAATCGCCGGGCTGCAGGACAATGGCGTCCTGGCCTGCGGCAAGCATTTCCCCGGACACGGGGACACCGCCGCGGACTCGCACAAGGAATTGCCAACGGTCGCTCACGGTCTCGACCGGCTGCGCGACATTGAGCTGCGTCCCTTTGTCCATTGCTTCCAGAACGGGATGGCCGCCGTTATGACGGCCCATGTCCGGTATCCCGCCTGGGACCCGGACTCTCCCGCCACGCTCTCGCCGGCCATCCTGACCGACCTGCTCCGCACCCAACTGCACTTCAAGGGCCTGGTTCTGACGGATGACTTGGAGATGCATGCCATCCTGGACCATGACGGCATCGAAGAGGCGGCGGTCCGCGCGCTCCAGGCCGGCGCCGATATCCTCCTGATCTGCAAAGACCACGAGCGGCAGGTGGCCGCGATGGAGGCCGTGCATCGGGCGGTTCAAAACGGGGACCTCCCCGAGCTGCAGATCGAACATGCCGTGCTCCGGATCCTGGAGGCCAAGGACCGGTGCCTCCTGCCCTACTCGCCGGTGGACCCCAAGAGCGCCGCCGAGCGGGTGGGAACGAAACAGCACCGCGACGTCGCCCACGCCATCCGTGACGCCGCCGAACAGGCGACCGTCTGATAGAGACCGGCCATGGCGTTGAAGAAGGGGGACATCATCGACGAATTCAAGCGGTACCCGGACAGTTGCGGGCTGGTCGTCAAGGTGATGAGCGGCGGAGACGGGTTTCAAAAAATCGTCTGCTGCGGCCACGACCTGACCGAGGAGGACGTGGTCGAGGGCCAGATCAAGAAACATGGACGGAAGATGGGCCAGAAGGGTGTCGGCTTCATCATCGACGAGAAGAAGAGCTATCCGGATGCGTGCGGCCTGCGCCTGATGATCGTCGGCGGGGGCCAGGGCCTGCAGCACATGGAGTGCTGCGGACACGCGCTCACGCTCGCTGATGAAAAACAGCTTCTCGATTTGGGGTTCGGGAAAGTGCGGGAAGACGAAAAGGAGGAAGAAACGGAGGCGCCGGGCGGGCCGGTCGGAACAGCCTGAATCAGCTCAGGCTGATCTTTTGTGCCTTCGCTTGATTTTCGAGAACGGACATCGCCTGATGCATGCGCTGGAGTTTCTGATTGCGGTGGCGGAGGGCTTCCAGATCGGCAAGGTCAACCCCTGCGGCCCGGATGGTGATCTGTAGTCTGCGCAGCTGCATGTAGAGTTCCTTAAACGACGCCGCGTCTAATTTCTTCAGCACCAGCGGATTCAAGTACACATAGCCTTCCATGATGTCCTTGGCCATCACGGCGAAACTCCGCCCCCTGCTCCCTCCGTCTCCTGCTGCCACCTTGATGGCCATCGCGCCCCCTTACAACAGTTCTCGACGGACGCTGATCTTGGTCCTGGCTTTCAGCGCTTCCTGATAGGCCATCACCGCCCGCTGCTGCTTCTGCATCAGAACAGCTTGGAACGCGCGGTCGGGTGCAGGAGTAGCCTGCATCGGAACGGTCGGCATCGGCTGGGCGGCCAGCAGCGCTTGGACTTCGGACAGTTCATCCGCGGTCGGCGCCACGGACTCGCGGACCAACATCCGCGCTTTGGCCCGCACCAGTTCAGCCCGTTGGGCAGATTCAAAGAGCTCGGGCGTCAGGCGATTCTGGGCCAGCAGGCGCTTATACAGCTCCGGGTCGAACTGGCCGTTGGTCTGAAAAGCCTGGATCTTCATGATCGAATCCCGCACCTCATTGGCTGTCACGAGCACGCCCATTTCCCGTGCGGCCTGCATCCACAGATGGCCTTGGATAAGGTCCTCGACCACCATCGGCTTGAGCTGATCTTTGAGCTGCTCATCGGGAATATCGTCTGTGATAAGACCTCGCTCCTTGTACATTCGGTAATTCTCGTACGCGATCCGATAGGCCCGTTGGTACTCATCCCGTGAGACCCGATCCTCCCCCACGCTGATGATGACGTCCTCCTTGTTTTCCTCAAACCCCCACCAACCCATCGTAACGACAAAGACCACCGCAATGAAAATCATAATGGTCCGATAGAACCACGGGCGCTCGATCGCGCTTTCTCTCAGAACCTTCAACATGCCGTTCGCTCCTCCATAGACAACATCTAGGCCTATTCTAAACAACGTCCACGCCTGGTTGCAACGACTTCCAACTAGTTGTCATCTCATATGTTTTTTGATACAATGCTCCGTTCGAAACAGGAGCAGGACACTTGCCGGACAGAGGGGGCAGCCTCGCAGGCGAACAGGAACACGCGGCCCTCCGGGTCTTTCCCAAGGCAACGATTCTGCACCGTTTCATCGCGAAGTCTCTGGATGTGTTGATTGTGTTGGGGGTCGGGGAATTGGCGCCGCCCTATGGGTTCTGGATCGCGTTGTGGTATGTGTTGGTCGCAGACGGGTTTTCCGGGCGCAGCATCGGAAAACGTCTCATTGGGCTCCAGGTGTGGGTGCCAGAATTACACGCCCCGGCCGGCTTTAAAGACTCGATCGTCAGGAACGTGCCTCTGGCCGTCGGCTACGTCGCCTTCCAGATTCCCTACGTGGGATGGCTGGGAACCGTGGCCGTCCTCGGCATCGAGGCCCTTCTGATGATCGGCAACGAGCGTGGTCTTCGGATTGGCGATGAATTGGCCCACACGCAGGTCGTCGACGAGACGATCTTCGACGTGGAGTCCCAGTCGTAAAGGAGCACGGACGTGAGTATCATGTCAGAGGTCCTCGGGTGGTTTTCGAATGATTTGGCGATCGACCTCGGCACCGCCACCACCCTGGTGTACGTGCGCGGCCGCGGTATCGTCCTCAATGAGCCGTCGGTCGTCGCGATCGAGAGAAAGACCGAGAAGGTGCTGGCCGTCGGCACTGAGGCCAAAAAGATGCTGGGGCGGACCCCCGGCAACATCCTGGCCATCCGTCCCATGAAGGAAGGCGTGATCGCCGACTTCGAGATGGCCGAGCAGATGCTGCGCCACTTCATCCAGAAAGCGCACAACCGGAGCACCTTCGTGCGGCCGCGGATCATCATCGGCGTGCCGTCCCGGATCACGCAGGTGGAGCAGCGCGCGGTCCGCGATTCGGCGGAGCTGGCCGGCGCCCGCGAAGTCTATCTGATCGAAGAGCCCGTCGCCGCCGCCATCGGCGCCGGTCTCCCGATCACGGAGCCATCCGGCAACATGGTCGTGGATATCGGCGGCGGCACCACCGACATCGCGGTGCTCTCGCTGGGCGGCATCGTCTACAGCGAATCCGTGAAGGTGGCGGGGGACCGTATGGATGACGCCATCATGAACTACGTGAAAAAGAAATATAACCTCCTTATCGGGGACCATATGGCCGAGCGGATCAAGGTCGAAATCGGGTCCGCCTATCCCTTCGAGGAGAAGAAAACCATCATGGCCAAGGGGCGCGATCTGATCTCAGGCATTCCCCGAACCCTCGTGGTCGATGACTCCGAAATCCGGGAGGCCCTGCACGAGCCGATCAGCACCATCGTCAATGCCATCAAGGTGGCGCTCGAGAACACGCCGCCGGAACTGGCCGGCGACATCATCGATTGCGGGATCGTGCTCACGGGTGGGGGGTCCATGCTCTGGGGTATGGACACGCGCCTGCGCGAGGAAACGGGCTTGCCCATCATTACCGTCGACGATCCGCTCACTTCAGTGGTACTGGGCGTCGGCAAAATTCTTGACGAACTGGATCTCTTGCGCAAAGTGAGCGTCATGTCCCAGTACAGCAGCACGCGGTAACGCGGCGAACCGGCCGGCGCCCATGATCTCCCTGCAATCGATCGCTGGCAGCAAGCGCGCAGCTTTTCTGCTCCTCGCTCTTCTTGTGGCCGCGCTCCTGTTCCTTCCGGAATCCCGCCAGGAATCGTTCCTGCTGGTCGGCAGGCAGGTCGCCGCCGCTGTCGCCGTGCCGTTGCGCGTCGTCGACGCGGCGAATCAAGAGATTGACACGCTCTGGACGCGTTATCTCGCACTGCAGCATGCGCGCGAAGAAAGCCAAGTCTTCCGTCAGCAAATCGCGCGTCTGCAACAAGAGAACGCGCGTCTGCGCGAGTCGGCCGCCGCCACCAGCCGGCTGCGCGATCTGCTCGAGCTGAAGGAGCGCCTCCCCTATCCTACGCTCGCCGCCCAAGTGGTCGGTCGGGATCCCACCAACTGGTATCGCAGCATCATCATCAACAAGGGCACCCAAGAAGGCCTGACTGCCGACATGGGAGTCGTGTCAACGGCGGGCGTGATCGGGCGGATCGTGAAGGTCTATGACCACCTCGCGATCGTGCTGTTGATCATCGACCAAAACAACGCGGTCACGGGGTTGGTGCAACGCACGCGGGATGAGGGCATCGTGGAAGGGACGGAGAAGGGCCTGGCCCGCATCAAGTATCTCCCCCTCCTCTCTACCGTCAAGGTGGGCGATCAAGTCGTCACGTCCGGATTAGCGGGGGGATTCCCGCGAGGCCTGCCGGTCGGCACCATCACCAAGATCGAGCGACGCGAGGCGGAGCTCTTTCTGTCCGCCGAGATCGCGCCGGACAGCGACTTTGCCAAGATCGAGGAGGTGCTGATCATCACATCGCCGCGGGAGACCGCTCAGCTTCCCGCCACGCCGTTCCCCCTGCACCCACCGGCGTCGGGCAAGCGCGACGCGGGAGACGCGCGATGAAGCCTGTCGCGTATGCCGCGCTGGTCCTGCTCATCGTTCCCTTTCAGATCGTGTTGCTCGACCGGATCAGCATCGCCGGGATCCATCCGGACCTAGCGCTGATCGCCATCTGTCTGATCGGTCTCTATCGAGGCGAGATGGAAGCGCTGCTGGCGGGTTTCGCGCTCGGCCTCACCCAGGACCTCTTCTCGGGCGGGGCCCACTGGGGCAACCTCTGCTTGAAACCGATCATCGGCCTGATCGCCGGACTGGCCAGCCGTAATCTGGCGCATTTGACGTGGGCCTTCCTCTTGGGGATTCTCTTCACCCTCTCGACGTTCTCCGGAACGATCCTGTATATGCTGAAGTCCCTCACCGGCGGCAGCGTAAACTTCTTCGAGGCGGCCCGCGGGATCATCCTGCCCCAGGCCTGCTACGACGCGCTTCTCGGCTTCGCGCTCCTCAAACTCCTCCAGCTCCGGAGGCCGCACCGTACATCGCTGACCGCGTTCACTTATGAGTAAGTTCACCACCCAGCACGAGGACTTCAAAAACCTCCAGCGTCGGTTGCTGTACCTGCGCATGGGCCTGCTGATCGGGCTGCTCCTGCTCTCCGCGCGGCTGTGGTACCTGCAGGTCGTCAAAGGCACGTACTACCGCGCGCTCTCGGAACAGAACCGGGTCAGAACGGTGGCGCTCAAACCGGCTCGTGGATTGATTTTCGATCGGCACGGCGAGCTCCTCGCCAACAACATTCCCAGCTTCAACCTCTATCTGACCGTCGAAGACATTCGGGACAAAGACAGCTTGGCCACCGCGCTTGAGAACTTGATCGGCCTCCCGCGCGACGAGACGAAGAAACGCCTGGCCCAACAAGCCAAGTCTTACGTTCCGATTCTGCTGAAAGCCGCTCTCACGCTCCGTGAGGCCGCGCTCATTGAAGGACACCGGCTCGACCTGACGGGCCTGCAGATTCAAGCAGAATCCCAACGATATTATCTCCATGGTCCCCTGGGGAGTCATCTGCTGGGCTACGTGGGCGAGGTGTCGCCCGAGCAACTGGACGAACCGGCCTTTGAGGGCCTGGTCCCCGGCAGCATCGTGGGTAAAGCCGGCGTTGAAAAGACCTATGATCGCGTGATCCGCGGGACACCCGGGGAGAAGACTATCGAAGTGGACGCAAGGGGCAACGAGCAGAGAACGGTGGAGATCGTCGAACAGACGCCGGGAAACGATCTCTACCTCAGCATCGACCTGTCCCTTCAGCGCCTGGCGGCATCGCTCCTGGGCGAGGAATCCGGTGCGGTCGTCGCGCTGGACCCCACGAACGGCGACGTGCTGGCAATGGTGAGCAGCCCCGCCTTCGATCCCAACGTCCTGTCGCGCGGCCTCTCCCCTGCGATATGGGAGCAGATCGCCTCGGATCAGCGCCACCCGCTCACCAATCGGGCCCTGCAGGGCCAGTACCCGCCCGGGTCTATCTTCAAGATCATCGTCGCGTCCGCCGCCCTCGAATCGGACAAGTGGTCCGCCGACACCAAGGTCCGCTGCACGGGCACCTTCCCCTCCGGCAACCATGTTTTCAGGGACTGGAAGAAAGGCGGACATGGCGTGATGGACATGTACCAGGCGATTGTCCAGTCGTGTGACGTGTATTTCTACAATGTCGGCAATCGGCTGGGCATCGATACGATCGCGGGGATGGCGCGCCTCTTCGGGCTCGGCCGGCCCACCGGCATCGAATTGCCCTCCGAGCGCATCGGGATCGTTCCCTCCACCGAATGGAAGCAGCGCGTCCGACAGGAACAGTGGTACGCCGGCGAAACCATCTCGGTGGCCATCGGGCAGGGCTACGTCTCGGTCACTCCCCTTCAGATGGCCGTCGCGACGGCGGCCGTCGCCAATGACGGGATTCTGTATATGCCGCGTCTGGTCCGTGCCATCCGCGAGCGAACAACCAGCCGACTCCAAGAGATGCCGCCGCAGGACCGGGGGACCATCCCGCTCAAGGACCAGACGTTTGCGCTGCTCCATGAGTCTCTGCGCGGGGTCGTCACGTCCGGCACCGGCGGTCGCGCCCGCTCCAAGATGGTCGAGATCGCCGGCAAAACGGGCACGGCGCAGACGGTCGGGGCGCGCCCCAGCCAAACCGGCACGAGTCACGAGGCCGTTCCCAAGCAGTTTCGCGACCACGCCTGGTTCGTGGCCTATGCGCCGGCAGAGGACCCCAAGATTGCGGTGGCCGTCATCGTGGAGCACATGGGGCACGGCGGCACGTTCGCCGCGCCGATCGCCAAAGCCTTGATCGAAGAATATTTGAAAACCTTGGACACCGATGATCGACGCCAGAACACCGGACAACTTTGAGTGGCGGTTTGTCCTCGTCGCGATGGGCATCCTCGCGGTGGGGGTGCTCTCCATCTACAGCGTCTCCTCGAGACCTGTTTCGGGAGGACAGGTCCCCCTCTATGCGAAGCAGCTGGCCTGGATTCTGATCGGCACCCTGGCGTTCCTGACCGCCGTCGCCATCGACTACCACAAGCTGGCACGGCACGCCTATGTCCTGTACGGGGCCATGCTGCTCCTCCTGGCGCTGGTGCTGGTCATGGGGCGGTCTACCCGCGGCGCGCAACGCTGGTTCGCGTTGGGCCCCTTCGCGTTTCAGCCTTCGGAAGTGGCCAAGCTCGCGCTCGTCCTCGTACTGGCCAAATACTTCGCCGACGTGCAGCGGTCCGGCTGGATCCAGCGGGTGATCGTACCCGGTCTGTTGACGTTGCCCGGTCTCATTTTGATCCTGAAACAGCCGGACCTCGGAACCGCCATGAGCTTCAGCTTCATCTTCGTGTCGATGGTCCTGGTCGGAGGGCTCCACGCCAAATCGCTCGGCATGGGGATTCTCTTCACCTCCATGCTGTTCCCCTTTGCCTGGGAGCTCGTCTGGACGTCCCTGCACGACTATCAGCGCGAACGCATCCTGACCTTCTGGGACCCCATGACCGATCCGGCCGGCAAGGGCTACCACGCCCTGCAGGCCCGTATCGCCATCGGGTCGGGCGGCCTCCTCGGCAAGGGGCTCGATGAGGCCACCCAAAGCCGGCTCAAATTTCTCCCCGAAGGTCATACGGACTTCGTCTTTGCGGTATTCGCCGAGCAATGGGGGTTCATCGGAGTCCTCGTCTTGTTCGCGCTGTTCGCGGCCTTGATCTTCCTGGCTGCGGAGATCGCCTTCAAGGCCAAGGACCCGCTGGGGCTGCTCCTGGCCACAGGCCTGCTCTCGATGCTGGGCTTCTGCCTGATGGTCAACGTGGGCATGACGATGGGCATCTTCCCGATCGTCGGCATCCCGCTCCCGCTGATGAGTTACGGCGGGACCACCACCGTAACCTCAATGGCGGCTCTGGGCCTGTTGCTGAATGTGAAACGACGTCGGTTGACACTGTTTTATTAACAAGAATTTTAACCTTTTGAAGGCAGGCGGGTCTAACGGACAAGAGGTGGACGACATGACAGCCGACCACACCCGGGACACCGGTCCGCCAAGGAGTAGGCATGGGATTGGAGATCATCATCAATGTCGCGCGGGAGGAAACCCGCGTGGCGGTGCTCGACAGAAAAATCCTCACGGACCTGTATATCGATCGGGTTAAACAGCGGGACTTCGTCGGCAACGTCTATAAGGGCAAGGTCGTCAAGGTCCTCCCGGGCCTCCAGGCCTCCTTCGTCGATATCGGCCAGGAGAAGGCCGCGTTCATGCACGTCTCCGAACTGGCCGGAGGGATCGGCGCGGAGGAGACACTCCTGGAGGAAGAGGACAAAGCCTCCGAGGTTCCGAAGCCCAAGCGCCATAGCGGGAAGCCCATTGAGGACCTCCTGGACGAGGGTCAGGAGCTCATGGTCCAGGTCACCAAGGGACCAATCGGCACCAAAGGCTCGCGGGTGACGTCTTACGTGTCGTTGCCCGGCCGCTACCTGGTTTTTCTGCCTCACGTAGACCATATCGGCATTTCGCGCCGGATCGGCAGCGACGAGGAGCGGGCTCGCCTGAAGCAGCTCATGCTGAAGATCCGCAAGCCGGGCTCCGGCTATATCGTCCGGACCGTCAGCGAGGGCGTGACGGACGAGGAGCTCCGCTCGGACGTCGAATTTCTCCAGGCCACGTGGGAGGAGATTCTGGAAAAGAAGTCGCGCCTCAAAGCGCCGGCCTTGCTGCACAGCGACCTGGATCTGGTTTTCCGGACGGTCCGGGACCACTTCACCAAAGAGGTCCAGCACCTGTGGGTGGATTCCAAACCTGATTACGACGCGATCCGGGAATTCGTGGGCCGCTACCTGCCCGATCTGCTGTCGCGCATCCATCTGTACACCAAAGACGAGCCGATCTTCGATTACTTCGACCTCGAATCCGAGATCGCCAAGGCCACGGCCCGCAAGGTGTGGCTCAAGTCCGGCGGGCACATCGTGATCGACCACACGGAGGCTATGACCGTCATCGACGTCAACACTGGCCGCTTCGTCGGCAAGCGGGACCTCGAGGAGACGATCACCAAGACCAACCTGGAGGCCGTTAAGGAAATCTCCTACCAGCTCAAGCTGCGGAGCATCGGCGGGATCATCATCATCGACTTCATCGACATGGAGCGCGAGCGCAACCGCGAGAAGGTCTTTCAGGCATTCAACGACGCGCTCGCCAACGACAAGGCCCGCACACGCATCCTGAGAGTCTCGGAACTGGGCCTCGTGGAGATGTCGCGCGAGCGCGTGCGGGAGGATCTCTACCGCGCGCTCTCGGAGCCCTGCCACTACTGCGAGGGGCGCGCCTATACCAAAGATCCGACCACCATCTGCTATGAGCTGTTCCGCGACATCCGGCGCCTGGAGCCCACGCCCGACGAGCACGCCATCGTCATCAGCGCCCACCCCAACGTCGCCTCGCTGCTGGCGGATGAGGAAGCCGCGTCCCTGGCCGACCTGGAGCGCGAGCGGCAGGTCAAGGTCGTCGTCAAGCCCGACCCGACCCTGCACATCGAGCAGTACGACATCGTGATGATTTAAATGGGCGACAAAACTGCTTCATAAGATGAAACGGGAATACGATTTTTCCAAAGCCGTGCGTGGGAAGTTTTATCGAAAGGGAACAGAATTGTGTCTGCCCATTTACCTTGAGGCAAAGCTGCAAACCCGGGTTGAGCGCATTGCAAGGAAGAAAGGCAAGGCGGTTGGAGCCGTTGTGAATCAGCTCGTGAAGAAGGAAGTGGAGCTGATGGAGAAGTTAAACTAAAGCAGAGGGAATGGTGATCGGCTGGTCGGGCCGCTCGGCCCAATACAAGTTAGACGGTACTAGTCAATGCTAATCACGTTTCAAGAAGATGGGGTGCTCCGCGTATACGCATCCGTCGAAGAAGCAGTTCGCGATGTCGAGGCGCTCGACGTAGAAGAGGTATTTCGCACAGTCTTCAACGAAAGCGCGCAGCCCTTCGTCATTCATTGGATTCGTCCGAACAAGCTCGGCCGTGTCTTCTTTGGCCTCTTTGGCCTGGCCAAGAATGGCGAGTACACACTGGTTCCCTCAGGCGCGGCAGACCCGCAAGGTTTGCTTCGCACCTTTCGCAGTACCCAGGCAGTAGAACCCGCCTCGCTTGCGCCCAATGTCCGTGAACTTGAACTCCGGCTAGCAACCGGCAGTTGCTGACGCCAGTGCCGTTGAGTGCACCGTGAAGGTGCGATGGGAAGACCGGTAAGTCATGGTATCAATAGATAGTGCACTTGACGGGACGCGGTACCGTTGGCTATGGTGAAGAAGTAGTCGACACAACGTCTGTTACACTCCCAGGACAGACACGGAGCATGAAACCGAGCGTGACAACAGCTCAGGCACAACTCACCATTGCCCTCGCGGACGAGCGCTATCCGGCGTGGCTGCGCGCGATCCCTGATCCGCCGGCGGTCCTCTATTGCGACGGCCAGATCGAGCTGCAAGACCGGCAGGCGGTCGCCATCGTCGGCACCCGCCAGGCGACGCCCTACGGGCTCCGGATCACCGAAACCCTCGCCCTCGAATTGAGCCTGCTGGGCTTCACGATCGTCAGCGGGCTCGCGCGCGGCATCGACGCGGCGGCCCATCGGGCGGCCCTGGCGGCGGGCGGACGGACGATCGCCGTCTTGGGGTGCGGCTTGGATCTCGCCTACCCGCCCGAGCATGCCCCCCTACAGGCAGAGATCGCCGGGTGCGGCGTCGTGCTCACGGAGTTTGCTCACGGCACGCCGCCGCGACCATCGCATTTTCCGCAACGCAATCGGATCATCAGCGGCTTGTCCCTCGGCGTGATCGTGGTCGAAGCCGACGAGAACAGCGGCTCGTTGATCACGGCGCGCCTCGCGCTGGAACAGGGCCGCGAGGTGTTCGCCGTGCCCGGTCCTCTCGATGCCCCGATGAGCCGAGGCCCGCATGGCCTCATCAAGCAAGGCGCGAAACTGGTGGAGACGGTCGATGACATCGTGGAAGAATTACTGCCGCAGATTGAGAGGCCGAGAAGGGCCTCGAAATCTTCCGGAAAGGTGTTAGCTGTCCCTGAATTGCCTGACTTGTCATCGGAAGAACAAACCGTGCTGGCATTGATGAGCCGCGAGCCGCTGCATCTTGATGAATTGACGGAACGAAGTCACTTGACGTCGGCCGGGGTGGCTGGCATTCTCCTGGGCCTCGAACTGAAAGGCGTGGTCCGTCAATTGCCGGGCCAACGGTACTGTCGGTTAAGATGATAAAGACG
>Ga0184623_10000305_pt1 | contig 20649 bp, 16 predicted proteins | sample PLM1_100_b1_FD_133138 | JGI IMG/M metagenome (GOLD analysis project Ga0184623, IMG submission 133138) | Groundwater sediment microbial communities from an aquifer in East River, Colorado, USA - PLM1_100_b1 | ecosystem: Environmental > Terrestrial > Soil > Riparian zone | place: USA: East River... | reverse complement strand
GCCATCGCGACCCGGCTGTACCGCTTGGGGGACAAGCCCGGGCAAGGTTCCACGGTGAAGATGGTCAACCAACTGCTGGCCGGCGTGCACATCGCCGCGGCGGCCGAAGCGCTGGCCTTCGCCGAGTCGATGGGCCTGGACGCCGGAACCTGCTGGGAGGTCCTCCGGCACGGCGCCGCGGCGTCGTTCATGCTCGAGGACCGCGGCGCCCGAATGGTCGAGGGCTCTTTCGACCAGGTCAGGAGCGCGCTGGACATCTTCGTCAAGGACATGGGGCTGGTCGTCGACGCCGCCAGGGACAACGCCTACCCGGCCCCGCTCGCCTCCGCCGCCGAGCTGTTGTACCTGGCCGGTCGAGGCGACGGGCTCGGCCGCCTCGACGACTCCTCGATCATCAACGTCATGCGTGGTCGCCAACCAAGTGCTCGACGGCGCTAGAGTCAACGCTCGACGAGGATCACTTCGTACTGGTCCGCGGTCGGCGGGATTCCCGTGTCGAACTTGGCGTTGACCACCGCGAGCCAACTGCCGTGCAGGGCAGCGGTTGTGGGGACCTGGAACAGCTCGCTGGTGATGACCTTTTCGGTCACCCCGGAGGACAGGTCGGGGCTAAGGCGCACCCGCGTGATTTGGTTGTCGAAGCCCTGCACGGCCCACAGCCGTCGGCCCTGGAGCACGAGGCCGTCGACGCCGGGCACGCTGACACCTGCCACAGTGGCGCTGGCGCCGGTGACCGGATCGACGGTGTAGAGCTGCCCGTTCGACGAGTGCCCCACAACGAGGGTGGACGCGTTGGACGTTGCTGCGATGCCGTTGAGGTTGAACTCCCCGCTGGTGTCCGCCGCCGGACCGGTGAGCGACAGCGCGCGGAACGGTCCCAGGACCCCCGCCTGGCTGACGGGAGCGAAGTAGAGCTGAGCCTGGAGGGAGTCGGTGAACCAGGCGCCCGTCTGGGTGACGGTCACATCGTTGATGAACGCCTCGCCCGGAGCATCGAACTGGTAAACGGCGCGCGTGGCGCCAGTGGTCAGGTCGTACGCATAACCCTGACCTGTGAAGCCGCCCGCGACGAACAGCAGTCCGCTGGACACGTCCACTGACATGCCCACGGCCATGCGACCGTCGGGCACATCGACGAACAGCTCGGCAGTCCCGCGCTGGAGATCGCCCCGGAAGATGTCGCCACCGAACAGGTCTCCCGCATAGAAGGTGGCGCCACGCCCGGTGGCGATGCCCTCGGCCGAGCTGGCACCTGGCAGGACTATCACCTCAGCGGACGGCGATGCCGAAGCGGGCACGCTGATCCCCGTCACGGCCGCTACGGCGAGCAGGCAGGTCGCCCGCCGTAGTCCAGGCCAGCGCCGGCGACTCCCAGCAGTCGTCATCACCATCGCCCTCCTCGCGCGCGGCCCCGAGGCAATCATCATTGCCATCCCAAGCACCGCTGTCTACGAGCGTGCCGCGGGCAGAATGAGGGGAGCGGGGCCCGGCGATCACCGGTGCCCCGCTCCCCGAACGTGGCGCTGCCTGGTCCCTTAGAGCCTGTTCCGGAACCCGGAACAGGCTCTTATGGTCCAGTGACGCGGATCGCGACGTTGGTGGTGCCTGTCGCGCCATTGCGACCGTCGACGAGAATCCAGTATGTCCCCGCCGGAGCGTTGTTGACCGCAGCGGAATTAGCGCCGTTGCTAAGGACCGTGGTGGTCGCGGCGACACCGCTACATGTCGAGAACCTCACGATGTGCAGGTCGAGGTTCGCGTTGGTGTCGGTGACCGAGATGTCCTTCGTCGTGGCGAGGTTCAGCTGGAATACGCGCTCCCGTCCCGATTGGTTGAAGGCCCAACCGGCGTAGGTGTCGAGGAAGGTCCCGCCGGTCGAGTTCGTCTGCAGGTTGTAGGTAGCGCCGCTGCTCGGCACTAACGTGGCGCCCGTGCACTGGGTCGGCAGGGCGCGCACGGACCACGCGGTGCCCAGGTAGGTGCCTGGCCAGCCCGGGGCAGAGCTGAACAGGTTGAGCCGCACCGTGTAGGCCCCCGTGACGGGGGCGGTGAACTGCACGAGCTCCCACGCGTTCTGGACGCTCAAGGAGCACGCCACGACGGCCCCGGTGTCGTTGCGCGTGACACACAGGTCGATGTCGCCGCCGAGAACGTTGGTGCCGCCGCCACCGGTCGACCAAGCGTCCCAGGCCGTCGCAACCCGCGCCACCTGGCCTGCGGTCAACGAGATCGGGTAGCTCTTGGGGAAGCTGCCAGCGGTCGCGTTGCCTAGGTCGTTGAAGAAGCGGCCCAACCGATAGGTGTCGTCGCTGTGGTTCATGACCACGGCGCCCACCCCGTCCTGCGACTGTCCCGCGACGATGTCGTGGTACGCGGAGGTGAGTACGGCGGCCTTGTTGGTCTCCGGCCACGCGTTCTGTGCCGGTCGGCGAGCCAGCATCTGGGCGACCTGGCCGGCCACCGCCGGGGCGGAGAAGCTGGTGCCGTTGACGCCACCAGTCGCGATACCCGAGTCGCTTGTCGTGCGGCGGTCCTGGCCGACGGCGACGACCTCGGGCTTCTCCATGCCGGGCGCGAAGTCGGGGTTCTGCCACCGGGAGAAGCCGCTCATACCGTCGCCGGACCAGAACCCGGTGTTGTCGTCCTCGATCGCGCCGACGGTGATGGCCCCCCACGCCACACCCGGTGCCGAGACCTGCAGGTCTCGGCTGACGCAGCCGCGGGTGTTGCCCGAGCTGATGGTGAAGGTGGCGCCCAAGGCCCCGACCGCCCAGTCGACGTAGCGACTCATGAAGTTCTGGTTCCCGTCGGGGCAGGTCGAGCCCCAGCTCATGTTCGTCGGGTCGCCGCCGTTCCCCCGCGCCCATTCGAACGCCTCGACCAGGTTCTGGTCGTCGAAGTCGGGGCTGTTCGCGCTGATCACCAACTGTGAGGAGGGCGCGATGCCGCGGAACTGGCCGTGCGTCGACGCTATGACGCCCGCAACCGAGCTCGCGTGGGTGCCGGCCGGGTTGGCAGGGGTGAAGATGTTCTTGCCCGCCGGGCAGCGGCTGCTGATCGCGGAGCACCAGAAGACGACGGGGTGGCTCGTGTTGTTGAGGTACGGGTTGTAGTCCGAGACCCCGTCAGGCTCATGGACCACCGGACGGGAGGACGTGCCGAAACCGAGGTTCCCCGCGGCCCAGACGCGGTGGGCGCGCTCCGTCGTGGTGGCGTCGTCGTTGGCCAGCGAGTAATTAGCCGACCCATAGACCACATCGACGTCGGCTCGCGCTGCGATCGACCTGATCTGCCCCGGGGTCAGCTCGGCAAAGACTGCAGGCGCGTACTGCGGCGCGTGGGCGGGGACGCCCATCCGCGCCAGGGCGCCGAGCACACCCTCGCGGTAGGGCGCCATGAACTGCCGCACCTGCTGAAGGCGGGCGTCCAAGCCGCGACTGCGGTCACGCGGCGGATTCGGGGCGTTGAGCCAGATGGAGACGCGCGTCCGCTGTCCTGGCGCCATGGCCGACAGCCGACCGGCCAGCCCCGAATCAACCTTCCCGAGCCTGGCGAGGCTGGCCTTCTGCTCCGCCGCCGTTACCTGTGCCTGGTCGGCGATCTTGCCGGACGCATCGCGGACGTCCAGGTAGGTGCGTCCCGTTCGGGTGTCCCGGAGTTTCGTCACGCTTAGCCGGACTCCAGTCACCGGGTATGTCTGGGTGACGCGGTCGACTACCTTCACCGTCTCCCCGCCGGGAACCGCGGCCCTCTCGCCGGCCGCACCAGGCGGCGTCGCCACGCTCGACAACACCAGGAGCAACCCCAGCCCCAGAAGCACGCTGAATTTCTTTTTTCGCAGCATCGGTCTACCACCCCTCGTATCAAGAGACCGGCCTGCCGGCATTTCCTGTCGCTGGGGACGGTGGAAGGTCTGCCGCGCTTGAGTCCCCCTCCCCCGGGCGGCCTTCCAAACAAATGCCGTGAGACCAACAGTTCATATACACGTCACGCGGGTCGCTGTCAACGACTTTGTCCGCCTCAGAGCCTGTTCCGGAACCATGGCCGGGATGCATGCGTCCGAGGGACAGGCGGGACGATCCGTCGGTAGGGCAGGGTGGCTACCGTGCAACACACTGACTTGACACGTGCCGTCGGCTTCCTGGCAGCCGTGGCGACCATGGTCGCAGTTATCGGCGGGGTCTACCTTGCCACCGGCCGGGGAGAGCCCGGTGGCGGTGGCAAGGTCGGGGCCGTGCCGACCGCTGCGATGCCGACTGCCGAGCCGCAGACACGTGGCGTCCCTATCGTCTCGGTACGACGGGGCGACGACCCGCGTGCATTGGTCATCGAGTACGGCGTCGGTGTCGGCGCATGCGACCAGACGCTGGGCAGAACACAGATCAGCGAGACCTCGGCCTTGGTCACCGTGCGCCTTCTGCCCACGTCGCCGACGCCGCCGACGCCGCCGCCGGCCAATTGCTTCGACCAAGTGCTTCTCCGTACGACGATTGTGCGGCTGACCGATCCCCTGGGCGAACGACGGATCATCGATGGCACGACGGGCGCCACGGTGAAGGTGGAGGACCAGTAACAAGCCGCCGCGATCGCCGAGATCGGCCGCAAAGCGAAGATCCGGCCGCTGGTCGTCAGCCGGGGAGCCCAGCCGCCTGGGGGGTGCGGTGGATCGGGTCGTCGCGGCGCTTGGCGCCCGCGGTCAGCGACCACGGAGCGTTCGGTAGCCCACCGAGGACGATCGGCACGATCCTTCTGCTGCGGTCGGAAGTCAGCGACGCGAGGGCCATGTCGTCGCGGGCGCTGTCGGACGAGCAGATAACGAGTTCGAGCGACGGCTCAGCGCCCTGCGGCAAGCTCGACCCACGCGAGACGACCTGCCCGAGGGCGTTGGCTCGCTCGACCTGGCCGAACTCGATGTCCATGCTGACATCGCCGACGACCGTTACGGACGCGCGATCCGGCTCGAGCGCTGCACTGAACTGGAAGGCGATCGACTCGACCACGCGGGCCGCCGCTGCCGGGTCGCCACCGACACCTACCGGGCCAGGGGCACGGCTGAGGTCGACGAACAGGCATCCCTTGTCGCCGACGCCAAGGCAGACGTAGGCGACACCGTCCGCTGGCACGTCGTAGGGCATCGGCGTCCACGCCACCGGAGCCGTGCCAGGCGCCGCCGCCGCGATCTGTACCCGGACGATGTCGTCTCCGAAGGAGACGTGCTCGACCATCGCCGGCGCCAGGTCGGGCGCCGGTGCGGGCACGGGTTCGTAGGCCACCGTCGGCTCGGGAAGTTCCCCTGGCGGCAGTAGAGCGGTCGGCGGGTCAACCGGTGCGACCGGGGGCGTCGCGGGAGCCTCCGGCGGCGGGCGAACCGCCCGCTGTCGAGGCGGGCGCCGCGCCCGTCGCTTGCGGCCGACCAAGGCGAGCACGAGCCCGGCCGCCGCGAGCAACAGGACAATCGCGCCGCCGACCAAGAACAGCGCGGCGTCCCCGCTCCCAGAGCCGGCCGGCGACGAGCGAGCGTTCCCCGACTCCCCGGACGGTCCGAAGCCCGCGTCAGTCGCCGGAACCTGCACCCGCGGGAGCGGTCCCGACTGGACGCCCGGCCCGGACGCGTCGTCGGGCAACTGGAGGATCCAACCGGGCTCGATGACGTCCGGGTTCTCGAGGCGCTTGCCGTCGGGCTGAAGGCGACCTTTGTTCAGGGCGACGATCTCTGGAAACCGGTTCCCGTCGCGGAGGGTCTTCGCTGCGATCGCGAACAGGAATTCAACCTCCCCGTTCACCGGCGGGGGAACGATGTAGTACTTGACGTCTTGCGGCGGGGTTTGGGCCGCACGAACCGGAGCCGCGCTGAACGAGGGAGCAGCGGCGACATCCGACGCGCCGGTCGTCACGAGAAAGGCGGACCCGGCAACCAAGGCGGCGACCGCGGCACCGGCTCGCGCCGCCTTGCTCGGACGGTTCGCAGCGGCGGTGCCAGCACGTCGACTCGGCTTCATCGCGCGTACCTCTCAGGTGGCTGTCGCATCAGGTTGTTCGCTTATTGATTAACGTCCGAACGGGTCGCGACAGTTCGACCCGTACTCCCGCGTGGCAGCCGACTCGGCGCCGGCGCCGCACCCGATCGGGTGCTTTGACCTGATCTTCCGCGTCGTTTCTCCCCTGCTGCCTGTGCTGCCCAGCGCAATCGGAGGCGTGGCATGACAGCCGGCCCATGGGCTGCGGCGCTGTCCGATGGAGCGCACGCCGGACAGCGCCGCTGGCGCTAGCCGCGCCTGCTCCGTTTTTGCCGCCCGCGCGCGCCCAGCCGAACGCTCCGACCGGAAGGCGCGCTCCTAGGGCCGAACCTTGCCGCCATGACGGGCGAGACTGCGCAGCGCCACGCCCATGAAGATGAGAGTGACCGCCGCGAAGAAGAGCCAGGCCGTGTGCAATCCGGTGGCCGCGAGGGCCACGCCGCTGCCTGCCGAAACCGATCCAACGTTACCGTACATGCCGTGCTCCCATGACTCTTTGGTGGCGACCTATCTTCGACACTTGCAGTGCGTAGTTCTCTTGGAGGGTTCCAGCCGGCCTCCCGGCTTTCTTGTCCTCCAACTCGTACTGAACCGACCAGTAGTCCTTGCTGCGTCCTGTCACCTTCGACTTGAGGACCGAGAACCAGGAGGCGGTGAACCAGCCGGCCCGTATCCAGGCGAAGATCTCTTGGGGGAGAAGAGCAGCGGCGATGACGACGTCCCACTTGTCCCGATGGGGGATCCGGAGAGACTGCTTCACGTCATTTGCAATAAAGACAAGTGAGGGTAGTAACCAAATGGGGTCGAGCCGGAATAGGCCGAGAACCATAGCCAAGACCATCGTCCAAACCCACATCACCCTGACGACGGCGGCGAGCAGACCAACCACCTGCTGACACCAGTCAACCCGAGTTAGCTTGTTGAAGCCGAACCGTAGAAGATCCTCAACCGTCCCTACCTGCCATTTCATACGCTGTCCCCACAGCGCTTTGCGAGTCGTCATCGCCTCCGTGTAGGCCCTGACCTCTGGGCTGACGTGGCACCGGTATCCCAACTCCCGGATTCGGTAGGTGATTTCGAAGTCTTCGACGATGCTGTCGTAGGTCCAGGGGCCTTGCCGGCCGGCCAACCTGCTGAACTCGTGAAGGAGGTCATTCCTGATTGCGCAGGCCGTGCCGGCCAGGACCGACGTCCATCCCCTCCTGAGGCCGGTGTCCGTCCACCTGGCGAACTCTGCCCTCTGGAGGCGAACCAGGAACTCGGTCCCGAGCATCGTGAGCTTGGCCGAGCTGCCGCCGAGGCCGCTGTCCCGCTCGAATTCCTGCTCCCAGGACGCAACCGCACCCGGCGGCAGGATTGTGTCCGCATCGATGCAGAGGATGATATCGGCGTCCTGGCCAAAGTCGGTCCAACCCGCGTTGAGCGCCCCCGCCTTCCGGTGGGTGTTGCCCTCGGTTCTGGTTGCCGTAATGGGATAACTATGCGCGATCTCGAAAGTCCGATCGGTGCTGTTATCGCTAATGACGACGATGTCGTCAATCGGCCGGGTCTGCCGAAGAAGTGCGTCGATGGTCGTCCCGACGGAGGCCTCTTCGTTGTGGGCAGCAACGAGTGCTACGACCTTCACCGCATTCCTCCCCAGTCCCGAACTCTGCCTCCGGTCTGGATATGGAAGGCGCCATAGGACTCGCCAGCCGACCGCACACGGCGCGTGACCGTATGGGTGGCGATGTCGACCGACAGCGACGGACTGGCTGGCGCCGATTGAGCGGCGTCCCCGTCCACTGGCCGACCACCACCATCCGTGAACGCACTGATTCGCTTGGGTGAGCTGGCGTCGGGCAGATTACCGACAAAGGTCCCGGTCGGGAATACCTTGAACGCCTCGCGGCCCGATCGTTGCGTTGTCGCTCACACTGCGTGGCCGTTTAAGCGCGTATCGTAATTTTGCCTATCGGTCCGACGGGTTTATTGAGATCAGATGAGCCTCGTGGTCACTAGTGTGGACAGTGGTGCGGAGACGGCATCCCAACAGAAGCCGCCCGCGGACGCGCTTGGTCACGATCGACCACGCCTTCCATGGCACCGTCTGCGGCATCGACGTCATCGCCGCTGCGAAACACGTCGGCCGGGTCGCTAAGGACGTGGAACGCGACGCCGGCCGCGACGGCGGCGGCTGCACGCAGATCACGCCGGCCGACGCGGGCGACCGACCCCGCGCGGCGTCGCAGACCCTCGCCGATCCGGCGTTGCCCCCGCTGGTCACCGGACCCAAGCCCGACGAGCGGTTCTACGCCGCCCTCCCGCTCGCGGTCAGCCGCGTTGACCCCCGAAGGATTTCCGCAGCGGCGCCTCGCTCAGTCGGTGAGCAGGGCAGGAAGAAGCGACTCCACGTTCGCTCGCAGCCTGGCTCCGGCGCCGGCGTCGCCCGTGAGGTGGCGCAGAAGGCTCTGCTGGAAGAGGCCGTCGCAGATCGCGTACGCGACATCCGGTGTCAGCGTCAGCGCCCGACCCGACAGTTCGGCGTACTGGCTGAGGATGCGCCAGATCATCCGTTCGAGGCTCAGGTCGATCTCGGCCACGTCTTCCCGGAACGACTCCTCGAACATGCTCTGCGCCCGCAGGTCGTACCAGAGGCGGTGCATCGCGGCGTCGTCGCGCATGGTCTGCGAGAGGATCGCGGCGAAGCCGGAGCGCAGCTCCTCGGCCGTGCCGGCGGTCGCCACGACCTCGTCGTAGCGGGTCACGCAGGCGGCCTTGTACTGCCGCACGCAATACATGATCAGGTCGACCTTGTCGCGGAAGTAGTAGTGCAGCACCCCGTGCGAAAACGCCGAGTTCTGGGCGATCACGCGCAGGCTGGTGCGGGCGTAGCCCTGCTCGGACAGCGTCTGGAGGGCCGCCGCGGCCAGCTCGGCGCGACGTTCCTCGACCTTGTCGACCCGGCGACGGGCCGCTCCCCGGGGGGCCTTCCCGGCCAGCTGGGTCATGGGACGTCTTCCGATCGCACGGGGGCGGTTCTGGGTGGGGATCTCGCCTCGATCCCAGGGCAAGCCTAACCAGACTCGGTGGGCGGGCCGGCGCGCACCAGCCTCCTTGACGATCGTCCAAGAAAGTCTTGACAGTCGTCAAGACTTCATTAGGCTGCGGCGCACGTCCCAGGGCCCGCCAGTGGTGCTCAGCCACCTTCGTCCGGGCCATCACGAGCAACGAAGGAGTTGTCGGATGAGTGTCTTCGAGTTGGGCGGGCGCAAGGCCTTGGTGACGGGCGGCGCCCGCGGCCTGGGCGCCGGGATGGCGAAGGCCCTTGCAGACGCGGGCGCCGCCGTCGTGATCGGCGACGTCCTCGAGGACGCAGGGCAAGACACGGCTCAGGCCCTGGCGTCCGACGGCGCGAAGGCCAGCTTCGTACCGCTTGACGTCACCGACGACGCAAGCTGGGCCAGCGCCATCGACGCTGCCGTCGCTCAGCTCGGCGGTCTCGACATCCTCGTCAACAACGCCGGGATCGAGATCTCCTCCCTGCTGGTCGACGTCGACCCGGCCGACCTCACCCGGATGCTCACCGTCAACGTCGTCGGCACCGCCCTCGGCATCAAGCACGCCTTCCGCGCGATGCGTCCTGGTGGTTCGGCGGGCCAGGGTGGGGCCATCGTCAACGTCTCGTCGGTGGCCGCCACGATCGCGTTCCCGGGCATCGCCGGCTACTCCGCGACCAAGTCCGCCGTCGACCGGCTCACCCGCGTCGCCGCTATGGAGTCGGGCAAGCTCGGGTACGGCGTACGCGTCAACTGCATCTACCCGGGCCTGGTCCCCACGGACATGGGCGCCCAGCTCGCCGTCGACATGGCCGAGCTGGGCCTGTGGCCCAGCGCCGAGGCCGCCGTGGGTGACGTCATAGGACTGACCCCACTCGGCCGGCTCGGCGAGGTGGCCGACATGGCCGACGCCGTGGTCTTCCTCGCCTCCGACGCCGCCCGCTTCGTCACCGGCGCCGGCCTGCCGGTCGACGGCGGGATGGGCATGTGACGCAGTCCCGCACCGGCCTCCCCGACTCCCCTCCGCGCGAAAGGCGGTCCCGATGAGCACCAAACAGCCCGTCGTCGTCTACGGCGTCTCCGGCTACACCGGGCGCCTGGTCTGCGAGTACCTGCGTGAGCACAACGTCCCCTTCATCGCAGCCGGTCGAGACAAGAAGCGGGTGCAGGAGGTGCTTGACAAGGTCCCCGGCATAGACACAGTCGACCACGAGGTCGTCGAGGTCGAGCACGCCGTCGAAGCGCTGGCGGAGCTGTTCTCGGGGGCCAAGGTCGTCTCGAGCACGGTCGGCCCGTTCATCAAGTACGGCCCCGAGGTGGCGGAGGCGGCGCTGGCCGCCGGGTGCCACTACCTGGACACCACCGGTGAGCAGGATTGGGTCATCGCGGCCCAGGACCGCTGGGGTGAGCAGTTCGCCGAGAAGGGGCTGCTGCTCTCGCCCGGGGTCGCGCAGATGTACACCACCGGCGAGATCGCCGCCAACATCGCCCTCGAGAACCCTGGCCTCGACACGCTCGACATCCTGGTGCTGTGGAAGGGCTTTCCGACCTACGCCTCGACCCAGACGATCTTCACCATTCTCAAGGCCGACTGGTACTACCTCGAGCAGAACCAGTACGTGCAGTGGGATCCGCTCAAGACCTTCGAGGTGGCCATCCCGGGCCAGCACGAGCTCGCCCTCGCGCTGCCGTGGGGCGGCACCGCTCACCCGGTGTGGTTCAAGAACGATCCTCGGGTCGCCAACGTCAAGGCCGCCGGCGGCGTCTTCGACCGCGCCGTCATGGAGGGCGTGGTCGCCACGACCAAGCTGGTCGTCGAACAGATCAAGACGCTGCCCACGATCGAGGAGCAGGATGCCGCTCTCGCCGAGGTCGCCGCCTCGGTGCAGGCGGGGATGCCACCGCGCGAGAACCCGCGCCTCAACACCTCGCTGGACTCGGTCTACGCGTCAGGACCACTCGGCCGGGCCCACGTCGTCATCCACGGCAACTCCAACTACAAGCAGACCGGTCTGCTCCAGGCGTACGCGGCGTACTCGCTGTTGCAACAGCCGCCGAAGCGCGTCGGCTTCGCGTCGGCCTGCCAGGCGTTCGGGCACCGCGAGCTGCTCGGCACCCTGCGCAGCTTCGGGCTCGTCATGGAGCCCGGGGTCACCGTGCAGCACTGAGCTCTCGTGGGTCCCCCGACCCTCCTTCGGACCCACGAGACCCAAGGGAGCACCGGACATGCCGTTGACCGACTATCTCGACAAGGGAGCCTCCCTCGGGCCCGATGCGCCGTGCCTGACGCTGGACTCGGTCAGCCTGAGCTACGCGGCGGTCCAACGCCTGTCCTGGCAGGTCGCCCGCGCGCTGGCCGACTCAGGTGTACGCCCAGGCGACAAGGTCGCCATCCTGTCCGGGAATGACCCGATGGCGTTCTCGTGCGTGTTCGGCATTGCCAGGGCAGGCGCGGTGTGGTGCCCGATCAACCCGCGCAACGAGGCAGGCGAGAACCGCGAGCTGCTCGAGCTGTTCGACTGCGTCGCGCTGGTCTACCACAGTGCCTTCGAGTCGCTGGTCGCCCGCATCCGGCCCGATCTGCCGCGCCTGACAACTCTGGTCTGCCTGGACGCAAGCGCCGAGCACGCTTCGTCTCTGGCTGACTGGCTCGGGGGTAAGCCGGCCGAGCCGTTCGAGACGGCGTCCATCGACGACCTGGCGATGATCGTCGGCACCGGCGGCACCACAGGCCGGCCCAAGGGCGTCATGCTGACCGGGCGCAACCTCGAGACGATGACCGCCCTCACCTTGATGAGCTACCCGTTCGACGGCCGTCCGGTCTACCTCGCGTTGGCTCCGTTGACGCACGCCGCCGGGGTCCTGTGCTTCCCTGTCATGGCTCACGGTGGCGAGGTCGTCATCATGGCGAAGCCGGACCTGGGCGCGTTCCTCGCGCTTGTCGCTCGCCATCGGGTCACCCACACCTTCCTGCCGCCCACGCTGATCTACATGCTGCTCGCCCATCCGGACCTCGACGGCAGCGACCTGAGCTCGTTGCAGTGCTTCTGGTACGGGGCGGCGCCGATGTCCGCGGCCAGGCTGGAGGAGGCGCTGCGGCGAGTCGGGCCGGTCATGGCTCAGCTGTTCGGCCAGACCGAGGCGCCGATGATGATCTCGACCATGGCGCCGCGTGACCATTTCCGGCCGGACGGTTCGGTGGCTCGCGAGCGCCTATCGTCGGCCGGCCGGCCGACGCCGCTGGTCACCGTCGCCGTGATGGACCCCGAGGGACGGTTGACACCCTCCGGCGAACACGGGGAGATCGTCGTCCGCAGCTCCCTGGTCATGGCCGGCTACTACAAGAACCCGGCCGCCACGCAGGAGGCGTCCGCGCACGGTTGGCACCACACGGGGGACATCGGCTTCCTTGACGACGACAACTTCCTGTTCGTCGTCGACCGAGCCAAGGACATGATCATCACTGGGGGTTTCAACGTGTACTCCGCCGAGGTGGAGCAAGAGCTGATGCAGCACCCAGCGGTCCAGGACTGCGCGGTGATCGGCCTGCCCGACGAGAAGTGGGGCGAGCGGGTAACGGCCGTCCTGCAGCTGCATCCCGGGAGCGCCGTGCAGCCCGAAGAGGTGCGCGAGTTCGTCAAGCAGCGGTTGGGCAGCGTCAAGTCGCCCAAGCAGGTCGAAGTGTGGCCGGACCTTCCGCGGTCCAAGCTCGGCAAGGTGCTCAAGACCGAGATCAAGGCCGCGCTGCAGCGACCCTAGATCCAACTAGCGACAACCAAATGCGCGGAAGGCCCCCTCATGCTGCGATGCTGTGCGGGTGTCGACATTCCCCGAGCTCGACGTGGCCCGCGTGCGGCGTTGGTGCGAGCAACGCGTGCCGGAGCACGTCCGCGACCAGGTCCGAGTGGAGCTCGACGTCGGAGACCGGCACCTGACGATCGTCGAATGCCGCCCGCCGTGGCGTCAGGACATGGGTGAGGAGTGGACCCGCCTCCCTATCGCGCGGCTGCACTACACCAAGGCCCGCCAACAGTGGACCCTCTACTACCGCGACCGCAACCTGCGCTTCCACGTGTACGATCGGGTGAAGCCCTCCTCGAGCGTGGCCGCGCTGATCGACGAGATCAGCCGGGATCCCACCAGCATCTTCTGGGGTTGACCGCCTTCCCGACCACGCTGATCATGGGAAGGGGCTGGGCCAAGGCGGGGCCAGGGCGCTACAGCGTGCAGGTGAGGCGCCACCGGTTGAGCTTGCCCGTGTCGCGGCCCTGCCGATCGGTGACCGTCAGCGTCCACGTGCCCTGGGCGTCGAGACCGACGAAGGGGGCGAGTGGTTGCCCCGCCGCGCTGCCGTAGCTGGTGATGAGGTTGTCCTGACCGCCTCCTCCGCGTCGGCGGACGATGACCCGCCTGCCGGTAGGTCCCTTGAGCGCGACGCTGAGGTCGCCGACGTACGTGTGCGTGATGTCCACGTCCAGCCGGAGCTCGGTCGGCGTTCCGGCGTTCCCCACGACGAGCTCGCTGGAGATCCCGGTGGCGTCGTTGTCGGGGATGGCCAGCCCGGGCGCGGCCTCCACCTGCACCGCGGGCCGCGCCTCCCCGACCTCGCACTCGAGCGCCCACGCGTCGAGGCGGCCGACGTCGACCGCGGCCAGATCGGCCACCCGCAACGTCCACGTGGCACCGGCCGGCATGCCGTGCCAGGCCCGCAGCCCGGCGTGCGCCGCGGAGTCGTACGTCTGCCGCAGATCGTTCGCGCTGCCACCGACCCGGTCGTGCAGGACGACCGAACGCCCGTCGGGTGCTGTCAGCGTGACGACGAGGTCGCCCCGGTACGTGTGGCTGATGTCGACGGTGACGCGGATGCCCTGCGCCGGCCCGGCGTCGGGCAGGTTCAGCGTGGACACGACGCCCTGCGGGTCGGCGTCCGGGATCGCGAGCGCCGGGGCGGCCGAGGCGCTGACCACGGAGGTCGACGGGCGGGCCGGTGTGTTGAAGTCGGGGACGATGCCTGCCAGGCTCGCGCCGTTGGTCCGGGCAGCAGGCCCCATGCCGTACCGCGCGAACACCTCCCACGCGGAGAACACGATCGCGGCGCGCCCGGTCTCGCCGTCGCCGCGGGCCGTCGCGAACTGCCCGGCGGCGAGCAGGATCGCGTCGCGCGCGGCGAGGAAGCTGGGGTTGGCCGCGGTCAGCTTCAGCGCGTCGACGACAACCTGCAACGTCTCGAACCCGCCCAGCCGGCGGCTGAGCGACATCAGGATCGCGCACCAAAGCTCGCCGACGTCGTGCACCTCGGAATAGGCCGACGAGCCGAGGTCCGCGTAGGTCGCCGGGAAGTCGTCGGTGTAGGCGTGGCGGCGGATGCCTCTCGGCCGGTCGACGACCCAGTCCCCCACGACGGTCTTCCCAAGGAGCAGGCACGCGACGAAGTCGCTCCAGCCCTCGCCCATGCCGCCCGACTGCTCGGCGTCCAGCGAGGTGTCGTCCATCGGCCCGCCCACCAGGCGGTTCGTGAGCCCGTGGGTGTACTCGTGGTAGACCACGTCCGCGTCCAGAGCGGTGTGCCGGCCGGTCGAGGTGACCAGGCCCATGTTCATCGTCGGCGGGGAGCCGTCGACCGGGGTGCCCATGTTCGCGGTGCCCCACACCGCGCCAGGGTGCGCCTTGGCCAGGAGGGCGTCGCCGGGCCGTCCGCCGCGGCCGAACGAGTCCCGCTGGAAGTTGCCGTCGGTCTCCCGGAAGCCCAGCAGGTACAGCACATCGTGCATGCCCGCGCAGAACGTGAACAGGTTCACGACCAACTGCTCGGTCGCGCCGACCTGCGCCGGCGCGGCGAAGACGACCTCCTCGGCGGCGCGCGCCCCGGACGCCGTCCGGCCGGTCGAGGCGTCGATCGCGCGCACCGACGCCCCCGCGGTCGTCGCGTCGATCAGCCACGGGTCGGGGAAGCCGTCCGGCAGGCCGGCGGGCACGGGCGGGCCGTAGCTTTCAAGCGGCAGCGGGAACGTCACCTCCTGCCGCGGCTGGCCGGATCGCAGCACGACCTGAGCACGCCCGCCGATCGCACGGGTGAGCCGCCGGCACAGCAGGATCCGGCCGTCCCCGGCGTCCACCAGGAACCGGTACTCCGGCGCCCCCACCGCCTGCAGCCGCAGGTGCCAGGACAACCGCAGGCCACCCTCGAGCGGGAACCAGGCGAGCGACACCGTCACCGGCCGCTCGAACGCCGGCGACGCGTCGAGGACCGTCGTCCGGTCCGGCCGGTCCGCCGCCGCGGCGACCACCGAAGGGGCCACCTCGCCCGGGTCCGGCGCCGGCTCCTCGAGCGGCTGCCCGAACGGGTCAACGCCAACCTCGCCCTCCTCGCCGGCGGCCAGATGCGCGACCGCGGCCCCGAGCGCGTCCTCGGCGCTGATCGTCGGGGCGACGGCCAGATCGTCGGCCACGGTGAACGAGCGGCCAGCCACCTCCAGCAGCCGCCCGTCGCTGTCGAAGCGCACCGTCTCCGCGGCGTCGTACACCGGCAGCCCCTTGTACTGCTGGCGCAGGTGGACGGCGACTCCGCCGGTCGAGGTCGTCTGGTAGGCCGGGTCGGCCACGAACTCCGCGGCCTGCTGCCGGGCCAGGCCGAGCGCCTCGCCGATCCTCTGGACGTGCCATAGGGCGCGGCGCACGTAGTCGCCGTCCTCGGCCGGCGCGCCCCGGGAGACGACCACGGAAGCGTTGCCCGAGGCGCCGTCGAAGCTCACGATCCGGACGTCCTGGTCGCCGGGCAGGGCGGCGGAGGCCTCCTCGGCAGCGGCGTGCAGCGCCTCCCGCCGCTCCGGGCCGGTGCGGTCCTCGGCAGTACGAACATCGACCTCTCGGGCCATTGCGGTCTCCTTAAGCTCTGCGGGCCTTTTAGAGCCTGTTCCGGACCCCTCGCCGGCTCGCGACGCCCCGCATCCCGCCTGGCTGCGTTGTCGTCAGTCGCCGCACAAAAACCAGTGCGACTCCATCCTCCGCCTTGCCAGCCAGGCGCGGATGCGCCGCTCCCTGATCGACGATGGGTTCCGGAACAGGCTCCTAAGCAAACGCCGTCAACTCTTCCAGGTGCCCGACTGTCGGGGCGCGGCGGTGGCCAAGTGCCGCTGAGGCTCCGCTGATCGAATACGGTTGCGGTGACGTTTCCCCACAGGAGGGAGCTGTTGCGATGTCCGAGGCACAGCGGGTCAGCTCGGTCGATGATCTGCCGCCGGGCAAGGTCGTCGGCGTCGGCCGGTACGCCGTCGGCAACCGAAACGGCGAATACTTCGCGGTCACCCGTCGCTGCCGCCACCTCGGTGCGGACCTGGCAGGGGGCAAGATCGACGAGAACGGTTGCCTGGTGTGCCCCTGGCATCACTCGGCCTACGACGTGCGCACCGGGCGCATGGTCAGGGGACCACAAGGGATCTTCGCTAAGGTGCCCGGACTCGGGCTCGCCTACCGACTGCTGACCACAGCCCTGCCGCTCGGCCGTGCCCAGGTGACCGAGCGAAACGGTGAGCTGTACGTCGGCTGATCACCGCGTCGAACGCCGTTTTCGACCGCAAGCGCGAGCCCGCCGACGCCTCTCAGCCGTCGAGCCGCTGTCGTGCCATCGCAGGAGGCTCCCTTCCCGAGACGAGCCAGCCCGCCAGCGCGGCCGCGGCCGGGATGCCGGCCACGAGGGTCAGCAGGTGCACCACGGGTACCGGGACGAGCTGGCCCAGGTCGGCGACGTAGCCGGCAGCCAGGCCGAGGTAGGCGCCCGCGGTGCCGATGATGGATCCGAGGAGGGCCAGACCTCCGCAGGTGGTGGCGGACAGCGTTCGGCGGATGCCGCTGGATGCTCCCGTGGCGGCCAGGGTTCTGAGGTCGCCCTCGGTCTCGTGGCGGAGCAGCCCAACCGTCGCAGCGAGCACGCCAAGCGCCACGAGCAGCCCTACGGCCGTCGCCCCCCATCGCAGGGTGACGAGGCTGGGCTCGTGGTGCGGAGGCTCGACCAACAGTCCAGCGTCGACGGCGATCTCGCGCGCCCGACCAACCTGCTCGGCGCTCAGGGGAGAGGACCCCTCGACCAGCCAGCCCACGGCTACGGGCCGCCAGCCGCGCTGGCGCGCGCCCCCTGGTGTGACGAGCGAGCCGGGAAGTGACGAGTAACCGGGCGCCAGCGCGCGCACGGCACCGACGAGCTGGGGCTGCTGGAAGGTGTTGACGAAATAGAGGTCGTCGGACACGAGCATCCGGCGAGCCTCAGCGTCGAGCCGCTCCTCGAGGTTGGGGACGGTGAGGACGGCTGGTCCAGCCTCGACGGAAGCCGGATCGATGCCGTAGGCGTCGAGGAGCTCGGCGGACGCGACGAACAGCAGTGCGACGTCGAGATAGCCGTTCTCTTCCGGTTGGGCCAGGCCCACGGCGAGCCGGCCCTCGGGGGTCGGCTCGGCGTGGGTGTCGGTGACCAGCTCCAGCGGGGTCACGGCCGCGTCGTCGAGGGTGTCCGCGATGCGTCGGGCCGCGCCGGCCATGTCCTCGAGTTCGCTCGGGGTCAACCGAGGCAGGTATGGGGAGACCCCTTCGTCGTTGGGGTCCTCGGTGTAGTAGGGCGACACACCTTCGGGTTGGCTGGCGTCACGGGTCCAGACGAGCAGCTGGCGATCCGGGAGGTTGCCGAGCGGCCTGCTGGCCTCGGCCGCGGTCGAGATCACCACGATGGCGGCAGGGATCCCGAGCGTGAGGCTGACTGCCGCCAGCGCGATCGAGGAGCGGGCCTGGCGCCGGGCCAGGTCGCGCATCGTCAGGCGCACGGCCACCGGGAAGCGGGCGACCCCCCTCGCCGCCGCGCGTAACGCGACGGGTGCGACGAGCAGCATGCCGACGGCGGTCGCCACCGTGCCAGCCACCAGCAGCACCGGACTGGTGTCACTGGACAGGGCCAGGCACACGACTCCGGCGGCGAGGAACAACCCGGCCGACGCCGCCGATTGGTGGACGGGCTGTGGTCGCGGCGGCCGACCCGACAGCGCGGCGACCACGGGTACGCGAGCGACGGTGCGGGCGGGCCACCACGCCGCAAGCGTCGCTGCCACCACTGCCAGCGCCATGGCGGCGACGATGGCCCACCACGGAACGTTGGCGCGCTCGATGCGGTGTCCGACCGCTTCCTCCATGGAAGACGCGAACGCCAGCCAGGCACCGAGGCCGGCAACTCCCCCGAGCAGGGACGCGACAACACCGACCGCGGCGCCGTTGACCACCACCACGAGACGGATGTGCCGCTCGGTCGCGCCCAGCGCGCCCAGGACCCCCAGCTGGCGAAGGCGGCGCTGCGCGATCACGACGAATCCGGCCGAGGCGACCAGCGCGACGAGCAGGAGCGCGATGGCGGTGACCCCCAGCACGGCGCCGGCGACGGCCACATCCTCGCCAGGGGACCGGGAGGTGATCCCGGCGTTCCCGCCGAGATACTCGGCGCCGAAGGCCTGAGTCGAGCGGATCTCCTCGTTGCGGATCTCGTCGTCGCTGGCGTCGCCTCCCACCAGGACGACCATTACCTCGGCTGAGTCTGTGTCGGTCGGGGGGACCAGCGCGAAGTCCGAGCTCAAGTCGCTCGGGTTCTCGACCACTCCCACGACCCTTCGATCACGACCGTCGAGGTCGAGGTTCTCGCCGGTGCTGAGCCCCAGGAGGCCGGCGAGATCGTCGGTGAGGGCGACCTCGTCATCCCGCTCTGGATAACGACCCTGCCGCAGCGCCAGCAACGGCGCGCTGAAGGCGCCGTGAGGGTCCTGGGAGCGGAACTCCACCATCTCCACCGTGCCGGGGATCGGTCGAAACCAGCTGACGAACACGTCCACCGCGCCCAACTGCGCCTCGGCTGCCGCAGCGATGCCGGCCAGGTCCCGCGAACCGGACACATCGGCCTCGAGGCGAACCTGAGCCGACCCAAAGTCGGCGTCCTCCGAAACCCCAGCTGTGTTGTACGCCGCCGACGCGAACGCGACAGATGCAGCGACCACCACCGTGAGCAACGTCAGCACCCACGCCTGCTGACGCCACTCACGCCGCAGAAGCCGCACCGCCCAGCGCGTCACCGCCCGCCGCGCGGGCACGCCACCGCTGGGCGTCGAGCGCATCACGGACCGCCGGGTGTGAGCAGTGACTCGGGGCCCGGGCGGGGCGCGGTCTGGTCGACGACTCGGCCGTCGCGCAGGAACACGACCCGGTCGGCCCACGAGGCCAGCTGCGCGTCGTGGGTCACGACCACGCCCGCCACGCCGTTCTCGCAGGCGGCGCGCAGCAGGCGCATCACGGCCTCACCGTTCGCAGAGTCGAGAGCGCCGGTCGGCTCGTCGGCCAGCAGCAGACGACGGTCGCCCACCACCGCTCGGGCGATGGCGACCCGCTGGCGCTCTCCACCCGACAGATCGTCGGGGAAGCGGTCGGCCTTGTCGGCGACGCCCAGGGCCTCCAGGGCATCCATACCCGCGACGCGGGCGACCTTGGCGGTGACGCCGTCCAACTCGAGCGGGAGAGCCGCGTTCTCGACCGCGGTCAGGCCCGCGAGCAGGTTGAAGTCCTGGAACACGTACCCGATCGATCGCCGCCGAAGCCGGGCCCGATCGTTGCGCGACAGGCCCGAGACCGGCTGGCCCCCGACCAGAACCTCGCCGCTGGTCGAGTCCTCCAGCGTGCCGGCAATGGTCAATAGCGTGCTCTTGCCGGAGCCGCTCGGGCCCATGACCGCCACCAGAGCGCCAACCTCGACGGAAAGATCCACCTCGTCCAAGGCGCGCACCTCGGTCGCACCTTCGCCGTACACCTTCGACACCGCCCGCAGCTCCAACGCGCTCACCGGCGGACTCCGATTCTCCGTCGCCACCGTTCCGGCGCCGTATGGCGGGCCGCGGCGGCCGGAGCATCCGCCCCACGACGCGTGAGGCGACCTTCGGCCGCGTCCAGCCATCGAATCACGCCGTCGAGCCGGAACAGCTCGGCGTCGACCACCAACGCCAAGCCGATCTCTCCGTCGGTCAGGTCTTCCTTCAACCGGGTGTACTGCTGCATGAGCTCCACGAGATGCCGGCGATGGACCTGCACCACGTCGCGGACATCGACGCCCGGCACGCGCATGGCCACGAGCACCTTGATCACCAGTTCGTCCCGCGGTGGCGAACTGGCATCCGGCGGCGTCCGCAACCACTCCGCCAGCTCCCCCTCGCCCACCTCGGTGATCCGATAGCTCCGCTGGGGTCCGTCGTCCCCGGTGACGTCGGCCTCGACCAGGCCATCTCGTTCGAGGCGCTGAAGAGTCGTGTAGACCTGGCCGACATTCAGCGGCCACACCTCACCCGTGCGTGCCTCGAACTCCTGGCGGAGCTGCAGCCCGTACTTCGCGCCCTCGCTCAACAGCGCCAGCAGCGCATGTCGAACGCTCACGGCTCAACCTCTATTCTCGGTAGCATACTGAGTATGCTACCGAGACAGCTTGCGGTGCGCCAGACGGGGCTGGTCATCCTGCCCACCCCTTGGCGGATCGATGGCGCGGGCCGGGCCGGGCCGCTGACCGGGCATGGTCAACGGCGTGCCGT
>Ga0184623_10000303_pt1 | contig 20665 bp, 18 predicted proteins | sample PLM1_100_b1_FD_133138 | JGI IMG/M metagenome (GOLD analysis project Ga0184623, IMG submission 133138) | Groundwater sediment microbial communities from an aquifer in East River, Colorado, USA - PLM1_100_b1 | ecosystem: Environmental > Terrestrial > Soil > Riparian zone | place: USA: East River... | reverse complement strand
CTGGGTCAGGAAACCGCCGGCGAGAAGCCCGATCGACGCGCCCGCCGCCGTGACGAAGCTGTAGATGCCGATCGCGCGTGCCCGCTCGCGCGGCTCGCTGAACATCGTCACGACCATGCCCAGGATGACCGCAGACGTCATCGCGCCTCCGACGCCCTGGATGAACCGTGCCGCGACCAGCATCTCCTGGCCGCTGGACAACCCGCACAGCAGGGAGGCCGCCGTGAACACCGCGAGACCGGCAACGAAGACCTGTCGCCGACCGAGGAGGTCGCCCAGTCGTCCCGCCAGGAGCAGGACACCACCGAAGGCGATCAGGTAGGCATTGACGACCCAGGCGAGGCTCGACGGCGCGAAGCCAAGATCGCTCCGGATCGAGGGCAGCGCGACGTTCACGATCGTCGCATCGAGGACGATCATCAGCATTCCGGCGCACAGGACGACGAGGGCAAGCCAGCGCGAATCGCCAGCGGCGGGAGAAGGTCGCGAGAACGGGGCCATGATTCGAGGTCGATCCTTCGGTGTTCTTCGCTTCCGCTAGAACCCAAGGACCTCGTCGACGAAGACGACCGTGATGCGGCCGGGCGTGATCTCCCGGTTGATGATGAGGACCTTGTTGACCCCGCTGTGAATGCCGTACGCCGCCTGCGCCCGAGCGTCCTCGAGGGGAAAGGCGTACTCGTTGATCCGGCGGAGGCCGTCCTCGAGGTCGGACACGATCTTCTGCGTCCCTACAACGAGAATGACTCGCCCGGCCCCGGTCACATACGGGCCGAGCTGACTGCCACTCATCGACGCCGCGAGGAGCGATCCGGTCTCGGTGACTGCGTGCACGCTGCCGAGCATCACGTCTGGCGCTGAGCTCATGCGGCGGATCTCGTCGGCCTGGGTCTGGCGGTCCATGCTCAAGATCCGCGGCCGGAGGGGCTCGTACCGACCGGACTTATCGATCTCGTCGGTGATGCCCGACGCGTCGAGCGACTGCGATGCGCCGTGATGGACCTGCGATCCGTCCGAGATGAGACCCAGGACGATCCTCTTCGCTTCCGCCGCGTTGGCAGCCCTGAGCACGCTGATTCCGTTTCCTTCCAGGGCGGCGGCGGCTCGGCTAACGCGCGAGTCATCCGGCGCAGTCCCGAAACGGCGGACGATCTCCGGATCGATGTCGGAGAGGAATTCGGCAATCACAGGTCTTTCCTTCCGGCTGCTGCGCTGATATATTTGCGACTGCAAACACCTTACGCCTATCTGGTTGCACATGCAAGTATATTCTGAACTCGACCTCGCCGGACTCGTGGATCGGCTGGTTGCGAACGAACTGCCGGACGGACGCGGCATCGGGGCATGGCGATCGCTCCTGCGAGCTCACGCAACCCTGATGCGTCAGCTCGAGACGCAGCTCGAGCAAGAGACCGGGCTGGCGCTGGCCGACTTCGACGTGCTCGCTCAGCTGGCGCTCGCCGACGGCGAGCTGCGCATGACGGAGCTGGCGAACCGCGCGCTCATCTCACGCTCGGGCATGACCCGCCGGGTCGCCCGGCTGGTCGAAGGAGGCCTGGTTCGTCGCGCCGACGCCACTGCCGACGGACGGGGCGTCCTAGTTGAGCTCACCGATGCCGGCGTCGTCCGGCTGGCCGAGACCGTGCCGGCCCACGCCCGCGGGATCGCGGAGTATTTCGTGTCCCGCCTCGATGATCAGGAACTCGTCGTTCTCGAAAGTGCCCTGGACAAGGTCACCGTCGACTGCACGTTCGGCTAGCGTGATCGCTCTGGGTGCCCCGCCTCGCTGAGGACGACATCGCGTAAATCAGCCTCGGGAAAGCGCTGTCGACCACGAACGCGGCCTCGCGATCTATCTTGTTCTCGGTGCTATGCACCGTCACGAGATTGTCGTTGCGCGCCACGAATGCGCCAGCCATATCGCCCAGCGCCCGTCGCCGAAGCCGGTCGATCCTCTCACGCCTTCTCGCCAAAATGGCGCGGCCTTCGGCGACCGCTCCGACTGCCGCTGTCGCATCCCCTGTTGGAACCGACGGCGTCTCCGGTGGTCGGGTTGGTACTCTCGCCGTGCTCCGCTCAATCGCCGGCGGCCATCGATCGACCGCCTGGCGATGCCGTCGGCCTCCTCGCGACCGAACGTTGGTGCAGAGTTGAGCGGAGCTGGGACTCACCAGCTACGCCGCCACGGCGACCGCAACTCGTGCCTCGTCCACGTCGACGACGTTCCCGTTCAACCCGCCGTACTGGTGGAGATCGCCAGCCACCTCGATGCGCGTTGCGTCACTCAGGCCGCCCGCCTTCACGGCGTCGAAACCAGCCGTGGTGATGAGGCGCTCGACGGTCGCGGCAGCGGCCTCGTCATCCGTCGCATAGAACAAGACGGCGCGCCGCGGCCTTCGATTGGCGCTCGAGGCGAGCGCCTCGGCGCCGAGCGTCCCGAACGCCTTCACCAACGGAGCGTCGGCCGGGAGGAGGCGCGCGATCACGGACGCGGCGGATTGCCCGTCGGGAAGCGTTCGACCGAACCCGCCCTTACCATCGAGCTGGATCGGATTCGACGGATCGACGATCACCTTGTGGTGGAGCAGATCTCCGTTCTCGGCAATCAGCTGCTTGCTCGTGTCGAGCCAGACGGCGAGCACCACGACCTCCGCCTCTGCAATCGCCTGCCGAACTGGCGCCGCGCTCGCCAAGGGACCAAGTTCATTGGCAAGTGCCGTGGCGTGGGACTCGTCGCGGGCGGCGAGAACCACCGGCTCCCCTCCAGCCACAAGGTGGCGCGCCACCTGTCCGCCGATGTTTCCTGTCCCGATGATTGCCGTGGTCATCGCTGCCTCTCCTGATCTTCGCGAGTACTTGCGTATGCAACTATCCACCAAAGTAGTTGCGTTGTCAAGAAGTTCCGCCAGAGGAGGCCTGGCCGCCTATAGCTTCCGAGTAGTGCTCGAATCGGTCACGGGCAGATCTATTGGCCCTTGGACATGGCAACGAGCAATGAGGGGAGTCGGAGTAGTGGGAACAGCGGGAACGGGCGCCCCTTCCCAACCGTCGTCGGCCTCGCTACCTTCTCGCCGGTAAGTAGTGTCGTCGCCCTAAAGGCGCCGGAGCATCGGGCGGGGTCTGATCCGTATCAGCTCAACGTTCTGTGATCGGTCATCCTGGCCAGGAGCGGTAGAATTACATGGCCCACACATAGGGCAACAGACTCTTTCCGTTTTGGGAATGAGCATCTGACTCATTTCGGGATGGGCACCTGACTCACCACGCTTCGGCGGCCGACTGAGGCCCGCCGCACGCTCAAAACGCGGCTCGCGGGGCCTGATTCGGGGCAACAGACTCCCCTGATCTTTGCGCACCTGATTCTGGACGCCCGAATCAGTGGGCACCAGATACTTTCGAACACCTGACACTCGGCCGCGGGGCCGATCTGTTCCTCAGCGCGAAGGCCGCAGAGGGCGCCTCGCCGAAGACCATCACCTGGTACCGGATGATCCTCATGCGGGCCGTCGCCGCGTTCGGCGCCGATCACCCGATCGATCGCGTAACCGGGCCCGCCCTGCGGGCCTGGCTCGTCGAACTCCGGACCACCTTCGCCCGGTCAGCGTGGCCGGTTACGTCCGAACGCTCAAGGTGTTTGGCAACTGGCTCCAGGCGGAAGAACTCGCCGAGGCCAGCGCGCTCCGGGCGTTGCGCAAGCCGCGCGTCCCCGACAAGCTCATCGAGCCGGTCCCCGACGACACCCTGCGCCGGCTGCTCGGGCTCGCCAGCGTGCGCGACCTAGGAGCTGGACGTCATGCTCCCTCCCCTGGTGGGGCGAGCCCAAGGTCGGCCAGGAACCGGATCTTGCTCAGCACGTGCTGGGCGGAGCCAGCCTCGTGGCCGTTGTACGGGAAAACGGAGATCTCCTTCGGGCCAGCGTAGTGATTGAACGCGGCAAAGACGGTCGACGGCGGACTGATCCGATCCATCAGGCCGACGGCGAAGAGGGCGGGAACCGTCGATCGGGCGGCCAGGTTGAGACCATCAAAGTAGGACAGCGTGCGGAAGACATCTGCGACCCGGTCGCGATGGACAGAGAGGAAGTGCCGGAGTTCGACGTACGGCTCCTCGTCGGTGATCTCGACGGCCCGAACGAAATGCGACAGGAACGGCACATCGATCAGCGCTGCGAGGGCCGTCCCGTCGAGAGCAGCTGCGGCGAGCGCGATCCCACCACCCTGACTGCCTCCGGCGACCACCATCGCATGCGGGTCGACGGCATCGTGCTCGCGAGCCGCGTCGATCGCCATGACGGCGTCGGTGAATACGCGGCGGTAGTAGTACGTGTCGCGGTCGAACACGCCACTGGTTAGGAAGCCCGGATACTGCGGGCCCGCCTCGGCGGCGCCGGGATCCGGCGTGTTCCCTTGCGTCCAGGCACTGCCCTGGCCACGAGTGTCCATGACGAACGTGGCGTAGCCGGCGGCCGGCCACTGCAGCCACTCGGCGGGCAGCCCTCGCCCGCCCCCGTAGCCGATGTACTCGACGACGACTGGAAGCCGGCCCGCATGATGACGAGGCAGGATCAGCCAACCCTTGATCGGATGTCCGAGGTAACCGGAGAAAGTAACGTCGAACACATCGACTGCGCGAAGTTCGGGGTGCGCGGGCGTGTATCGGGTGGGGCCGCGGACGGCACGTGACTCGTCCAGGGTACGGCGCCAGAATGCATCGAAGTCGGGCGGCTCGGTCCGTGCCGGTCGGTAGCCGATCAGTTCCTCGAGGGGCAGGTCGAAGAGCGCCATCTGGAACCTCCGCGGGATCGCTAGCCTGCGCCGCCGGTCCGGGCCTCGACGGCACCATACTCGACCACCGTGGTCGGGATGACGACCCTCCGAGGCGGCGTCGCGGCGCCACCCCGGCCCTGGCCCATGCGGTCGATTAGCAGGCGGGCCGCCTGCCGACCGAGCTCCTCCGGCTCGTAGGCAACGACGATGAGGGGCAGGCCCAGCATGTCAGCGAGCTCGAAGTCATCAAATCCAGCGAGCATCGTGCTGGCACCGGTGCCTCGGATTGCCCGGAACGCCCCGACGGTGATACGGCTGTTGGCACAGAACAGCGCATCCGGTGGCTCGGTGAGTCCGAGCAGCTCACGGGCGGCGTCCTCTGAGGCGGCGATCGTTCGCTGGGCCCGACGGACATACCGGTCGTCGAGGGGTACGCCCGCCTCCTCGAGGGCGACACAGAATCCACGGTATCGCTCTGAACCTGTCCACGCGGTCGGCGGCAGGCCGAGAAAACCGACCCGGCGCGCGCCCCTTGCGATCAGGCGCGCTGTCGCCTCGCGGGCACCGTTGAAGTCGTCCACCAGGACGCAGTCGAGCTCGAGCTTCGACGGTGGGCGGGCGCCAAGCACGATCGGGATCCGGCCGGTTCGGGCCGGGCTGAGGTGAGCGTGGTCGCTGCCTGCTGGCACCACGATCATCCCGTCGACACGGCGCGCGGAGAATTCCTCGACGAGCCGCCGCTCGCGCTCCACGTCTTCCCCGGTATTCCCGAGCATGACCTTGAGACCGTGCTCACCGGCGATCGCCTCGACCCCCAGCGCGAGCTGCGAATAGAAGGGATTCGCCAGGTTCGTGACGACCAAACCCACGAGGCCGCTTGTCCGGCCCAGGCGCAGGTTGCGGGCAAGCTCGTTGCGGCGGTAGCCCAGCTCATCGACTGCTTCGAGGACACGACGTCGCGTCGCGTCCGAAACGCGCGGGTCCCCGTGAAGCGAACGTGACACTGTCATCGGGCTCACGCCGGCGCGCCCGGCGACGTCGCGGAGCGTCGGCGCTGAGTTGCCTGCTGCGGGAACCGTTAGCTCCTTATCCTCCCGGCGAGTGGATCCATCCATACGCGTCAGGATGAGCCGTCCGGAACGCACGGTCTCGCGTCTTTCGCACTGTGCAGCGCAGCGCCGATCAGCGCGGCGTCGTTCGGTCGTCGGCTCGGCAGGACCTCGAGCCGCGTGACAAGGTCGGGATCGGCATTCGTCAGACTGTCCGCCAGCGGCCTCTCGATGATGTCCCAGGATCCGGCGATCGCCCCACCAACGACGAGCGCCGTCGCGTGGAACGCAGACAACCAGGGGGCGAGAGCCTCGCCCAGCGCGCGCATCGAACCGTCGAATACCTCGCGGGCCACGGGATCCCCCGCTCGGGCGCGCTCCGCCAGGTCGCGAACATCGATATCCGCGCGAACGTTGTCGGTCAGCGTCGCATAGCGGGTCAGGATGGCGCGGCGCGAGACCGTGTCCTCGAGCGGCCGCGTATCGATCGCGAGGAGATCGAGGCGCCCCTCGGGTGGCACACTCGGGTCGTCGTCGATCACGCAACCCCCCGCCAGGAATGCCGATCCGATACCAGTCCCCAGGGTGATCACGACGGCTCGTTCGTGTCCCGACGCCGCGCCGGCCCGCCACTCGCCAAGTCCGAACGCATCGGCGTCGTTGAGGAAGCGGACGTCCGCGGGCGTCGGGCAGATCCGCTCCATCAGGCCGGCGCGCATGTCGACCCCATCGAGACTCTCGAACTTGGCGACGCCATGGAACCGAGCGATCCCGGCGGCGTAGTCGAATGGACCCGGGATCGCCACTCCCCAGATCATCCCGGACGTCGAGCCGATCGTCGACGCGCAACCGGCGATCCGGTCGAGGATGACATCGGCTGGGGCGCCAGCGTCGAGCGTCTTGTCGGACCGGGCCTCGACCAGGACCGGGTCCACGGCCAGGTCGACGAGTGCTGCGCTGACGTGGGTGCCGCCGATGTCGAGCGCGGGCCGGAGCCCCCAATCACCACCGATCGCGGGCGGAGACCCGGTCACCGAACGAGCGCCTTCACGATGCGCACCGGCGTGCCGCCCAACTGGCGGATCCGATAGCGCCCGACGGCTGCCGGCACCACCAACGTCTCTGCGTAGTTGAGGCGCTGGGGGGCATTACCGGTCGTCTCGATTTCGACCGCCTCCCCCTCGACAACGTTGAGGACGTGAAATCGTCCGGCGGTGTCGTCTTCGGCCGAGGCATCAGGGTCGAGCGCGGTCCGCCGGACCTCGAAGAACACGTCCGGAAGGGCACCGAGCAGCTCCTCGTACCAGCCATCGCCTTGACGCACTCGTCGAGGCGCCTGCAGCAACTCATGTTCGACGTCCGGTCCGATCCTCTCGGCGTTGAGATTCGCAAAGGCGTGGTCCACGTGGACCGGCCGGTGCGACCCGTCGGCGTCGCGCCGGAGCCAGTCGTAGAAACGCAGGCTGTACAGGTACGGCGTCGCGCTGACCTCGAGGACAACGTTGCCCTCGCTGCTCCCGTGTGGTGTACCGGCCGGGATCATGAACAAGCGGTGCCGGTCGGCGGTGAACGTCTGTACGTACTGTTCGATGTCCAGCGGGCGCCCCTCGTGATAGGCATCGTGCGCCGCTCGCTCGAACGCTGCGATGTCGACATCGCCGCGTAAGCCCAGGAACACGCGGCGACCCTCGCCGCCGACGACCACGTAATACGACTCATGCTGGGTGTAGGGCCAGCCGAACACCTGGCGCATGTAGTCGGCCTGCGGGTGGCAATGGACCGAGAGATTGCCGCCGTCGACCGTATCCAGGTAGTCGAAACGGATCGGGAACGAGCTGCCGAACTCGTCATACACGTCCGGGCCGAGGATGTCCTCCGGATGCTGCGAGACGATCAGCTGGAACGGGATCTCGACCTGTGCTTCGGCCCGGTCGCCGATCAGGACGCCGCTCTCCGGCGCGATCAGTTCGTAGCCAAGCGCGGTGTTCCGGGCTCCTTGGTTCACCCCCAGCGATCGCTGTGCCCAATGGCCGCCCCAGGGCGTCGTGTTGAAGGTCGAACGCGTACGAAACGGTTGGCGGGCCAGCTCGGCGATCGTCCGGCGCAGTGCCGTCCCGTCGAGCGATGCCGGCGCGGTCGGATCCTGCAGGTCGAGCCAGCGGTCGATCCGCCCCGCGATCCCCGCTCGATGCCGGTCGAGGAGCGGCCAGTCGATGTAGAAGAGGCGTTTCGTCGTGCCGCATCCGGCGCCGTCGGGCTGTCCCAGGTTCACCGCCTCGCCAGCGTTGATCGCGGCCTCCGCGTAGCGCTTCGGCAGATCCGCGTACCACAGGACGTCGTGTTGGACGAGCGCGGCCCCTGGCCCGAACACGACGAGCACACCTTCCGCAGGCCTCGACGGCCGCTGAATGTCGTCGAGCATGTCCGTCAGGGTGCCCGACGCAAGCCTGGCGAAGTCAGGATCGTCGGCCAGGACGTTCGACGCGGTTCGAGCGAGGATCTCATCCCACGTGGCGTACGAGCGGCGGATGTCGAGTCGCTCGGTCGTCATCCCTCGCTCCTGAAGCGCCTGGGTCAGACCGGCGATGAGGCGGTGCCAGTCGAGGATGCCCGGACCATCGACCGCGAGGACGAATGGAGGTGCCGGCAGGCTGGCGGCTGCCGCAGGCCAGCCACGAGTGACCTCGCCATCGCGAGCCGGATAGCGCGGATTCGGCTCGTAGCGACGCTCGCCGACCACTGCTCGCTCCGCGACCGTGCTTATCGCTCTGTCTCAGCGGGGACCAACATGGCCAGCCCGTCGGGTGTGGCGATCACCGTCTCGCCCAGGCTCGGAACGTCGAGGACGCCGCCGTTCCAGATGTCTCGGTACCGTCCCGGCGCCAGCTTCATGGGGATCGGCTGGCCCAGACGCTCGGCCTGGTCGCGCCCGAACACACCGACCGCCACGCCCTTCGTGCCGGCCACGCGCAACGCGAACGCGCCGGTCTCCAGTGGCCGGGCCGGCTCGAGGAGATAAGGAGTGGCTTGGGCAACGATGTAGCGAAGCAGGCTCTCGAGCCCAGGATCCTCGACCAGCGAAGGCCCGAGTGCTCCGGCGAACACCAGGATCGTGCCTCGACCATACGACCGCTGCCAGATGAGCGGTGCCGCACGATCGCCGACACGAACGTCGCTCCACGGGATCCACGCGGCATCCGTGAACCCGAGGTCGGACAGGGCGAGCACGAGCCGGCCGACAGTGGCTCCATGAAGGCTCACCGGGAAACCCTCTTGCCGGGTGATCAGCCCGAGGCTCCGGAACCCGAGCGCGGTCGCGAGCACGCCGGGCCACGGACGGTGGAGCGATGCATCCGGCGTCTTGTGGCCTGAGGTTCCATCGATCAGGAGCGTGGCGCCGTCCTCCACCAGGTCGAGCAGCCGGAGGCCATCCTCCTCGGAGTAGGCGACCAGATGCGAGACCACGATGAGTCCGTCGGGCGTCGGCGGGGGCGCCGAGATCGCCTCAAGCAACCACGGGGCCGTCGGGATGCCCGCGGCGAGAAGGGAGGCCGCCAGCCGGAAGACGCCGTGGATGGCATCGTCCTCCCGCCGGCCGGGAATGTCGGCCGCCTCCGACGGAGAGCTAACGCGCTTGTCGAGCATCTGGACGGCTTGCGAGTCGCCCGAGCACAGGACCAGCGCTCGAGGCGGATGCGGCTCCCAAGGACCGATGGACGTTTCCAAGTCCACGAGGCACGTGCTGACCCGCGCGACGGCACGACTTCGATCTGACGGATGGTCGTCGTCATCGAGCAGGCCCCAGTCGCCTGCCTCGAAATCCTGACGCCGGGTGTTCAGGGACCAGCCCGTGACTGAGTCCGCACCCGCGAAGATCGGGGCGAGGAGGTAGCTGGCAATCTCTGCCGGCGTGACGTGCATCGGGTTCGGGCCTGCGTAGAAGACGTTGCCGAGCTGTGTCTCGGTCACCTCCACGCGTCGTGCGCCCGGGATGCCCCTGAGAAACGACGTCGCCGAAGCCATCATGGCGGCATGCCGCGACGCGGGCGCGAAGCCGAAATTCCACGGTGGATGAAACGACGCGCCCAGGACGTCGACGACTGTCGCCAGCGCCGGAAAGTCGTACCCAGCGGCGGCGTGGTTCCTGAAGACCGAGGGTGGGTTGATGCACGTCGGCGTGCGGGCGTCGTGCATCCGGACGAGATCGGCGATCCACGTCAGCTGCGAGCGAAGCCACTCCGAACGATGGTGATATTCGTCGAGCCACGGCCCATAGCTGAGCCAAGCGATCGCCTTATGAAGCGGGTGAGGGATCTCCTCGGGAAACCCAGCCTCGGTGAACTCCGCGTACCCGGTCCGCCAGCGCCGGTTCAGGGCCGCGATATCGCCGCCGTATCGCCGCTCCAGGAGAGCCGCCCAGGCACGACGTTCATCAGCCGCTCGGCTCGGAACCTCAGCGGGTCCCACTGACGGGTTGAAGGGCTCGTTCCAGATGACCCACTGTTCCAGCGCAGGGTGGTGTGCGTATCGCTGCACGCACTGTTCCACGTAGCGCTCAACGGCAGGACGCTGACTCGGATCGAGGAAGAGGGTGTGGCTGTGAAGCGCCGACGGCGTCCCGACATGCCAGGGCCCACTGTTCGCGGTCAGGGTCGCCTTGATGCCGATGCGATGACGCTCTGCGGCCGCGAAGGCCTCGTCGAATATGCGAAAGTCCCAGACGCCCGGCTCCGGCTCGATCCACGGCCACATGAGGAAGACCCGTAGCAGGTCCAAGCCCGACTCCGCTGCAAGGGCCACCAGGTTCTCCACGGTCGTCGAGCTCGCATCCGATTCCAGCCACAGCTGGGCGCCCAATCTTCGTGGGGATACCACCTTCTCAGCCAAGGGCTCGTTCACTTCGCCTCTGATGTTGGGCCGCGATGGCTCCTGGTTTCCTCGATCAACGTCGATGGTATCGCTATCATGTCAGCGTGGATTGGCCGCCGGCCAGCATCTCGGCTGGCATACCGTTCCACATTCCCGCCCTCCGTCCTGATTTTCGCTGATCGCTGGAGGCTAGGTGATGGCGAAGCAATGCGCCTGTCCATCCCCTTGACAGCGCCCTGCCGTTGCCCCGAGACTGGGCCTTCGCACCACGGTAACGATAACGCACCCGCACCGGTCGGCCGCGAGGCGGACGGCGTGAGGGGCCCCCGGTCGTCGCTGGTGTGCGGAGGAGGTAGCGATGCGCAGATCGATCCGTGTCGTCGTCATCATCGCCTCGGCGCTGGTCATGCAGGCGTGCGGGACCGCGAGCAGTCCGAGTGCGAGCGCGCCAGCGGCGCCGTCTAGCCCTGGGGCGCCGTCCGCGACGGCCGCTAGCGAGCCTATCGTTCTCACGATCGTCGAGCACCAGGATCTTCGGATCAAGGCGCTCAAGGAGGTCCTGCCAGACTTCGAGGCCGCGATGGCGGCCCAAGGAAAGAACGTCACCGTCGAGTTGGTCGAACAGGTCATGGCCGACCAGGAGTTCCAGATAAAGCTGGGGCTCGACTACAGCGCCGGCAACGCGGCCGACGTCATCGAGTACACACCATCATGGACGATCGACTTCGCGGCCGCCGGCTATCTGCTCGATCTGACCGATCGCATCGCGGGATGGCCCGACTGGAATGACCATTTCTACCCGGTCGTCCGGGAGCAAGCAACGAACGCAGAAGGGAAGAACTTCAATGTCCCCGGCGGCGCCAGCGTGATCCAGCTCTTCTATCGCACGGACGTCCTCGAGGCGAACGGCATTTCGACCGAGCAGCCGACGAGCTGGCAGGCGCTCATCGACCGGATGTCTGACCTGCATGCCAAGACGGGTAAGCCCGCGATCCTCTTCCCCGCAGGGACGTCCTGGGGCGGCGGCACCTTCGCGGAGGGCTTCATCCACGTCTTCCTCGGCACAGGCGGGCAGCTCTACAACGAGCAGACCGGCAAGTGGGTTGTGAAGAGCCAGGCCTTGACGGATTCGCTGAAGTTCTATGAGCAGCTCGTCGCCAATGACCTGATGCCGGTCGAAGCGTTGCTCAACCCGGAGCCCTGGGAGCCCACGAAATACGTTGCCTTCCCGGCCGGTGACCTGGCCGTCACGACGCAGGGCTCGTGGGGCTGGCGGTACGACTGGGGGCCGGAGGGCGCCACCCCGATTGAAGGCCTGTTCGACAAGGTGAAGGTTTGGACGTTTCCGACCCAGAATGGCCCGGACACGTTCGTCTACGCGTCCGGAGGCTGGGCCTGGACCATCAACGCCAAGACCAAGCATCCAGACGAAGCCTTCGAGCTCCTCAAGTTCCTCACCACCGGCGAGGCTCATGCCACGCTCATTACCGCCGTGGGCGACCTTGCGGCCCGCGACGACATCGACGACGTCTCTCCGTATAAGGAGCAGACCGTGCTCGTCGAGTCTGGGAAGCTCCTCCAGACCGGGCTCTTCTTCAAGGATCAGGCCGGCATCGACAAGATCCATCAGGGCGTCGGGCAAGCGACCGAGTCGATCCTGACCAAGCAGAAGACGGCCGATGAGGCGGCAGCCGAATTTGCGGCCGAGATGACCGAGCTGCTCGGAGCGGACAAGGTCGAAGAGCAGTAGCCGCCGTGGCGCCACCGCGGGCCGCCTCCTCCGGCCGCGGTGGCGTCCGCGCCTCAGCGTCCTGCGAGGCGACACACGAGGAACCGGCATGATCGCCCGGCCAGCGCGCCTTGCCCGCGATCGGCTTGTCGTGATCGGGTTCCTCGCGCCCAGTCTCGTGCTGCTGGCCTTGTTCGTCGTCGGTCCGGTGATCTGGGCCGTCTTCGTCAGTTTCACCAATCAGCGCCTAACAGGGATCGAGGCCGTCGCTCCGAGGTTCGTCGGCGTGGGCAACTACACGCGGCTCCTCGCGGACGATGATTTCTGGCAGGCCCTCGGCAGGTCTGTGGTCTTCGTGGTCGCCTCGGGGCTGGTTGGCCAGTTCGTGCTCGGTCTCGTCGCCGCGCTGGGCCTGGCCCGATCGGATGTGCGTGGGAAGGGCATGTTTAGCGCGCTCATCCTCCTGCCCCTCGTCGTGCCGGAATCGGTCGCTGCCCTGGCGTGGGCGTCGATGCTCGCGCCTGGCGAATTCGGGACCTTGAACCGCCTTCTGCAAGTCGGCGGATTCGAGCCGATCGGGTGGCTCCAGGCTCACCCGCTGCTGTCAATCGTCGTCGTGAACACGTGGCGAGGCATCGCGTTTGCGATGATCCTGTTCACGGCCGCTCTCGAGGGGATCCCTCGAGAGGTCGTCGAGGCGGCTCGCGTCGACGGCGCGAGCTCGCGGCAGATGCTTACCCGGATCACCCTTCCACTCATGAAGCACGCGATCGTCCTGTACATGCTGCTGACGACGATCACAACATTCGCCGTCTTTGGGCTGTTCTATTTCCTCACGCGCGGCGGACCGGGCGACGCAACGACCTTGATGTCGGTGTTCATCTACGACACCGCGTTCCGCTTCTTCGAGATCGGGCTCGGCAGCGCTGCATCGGTGATCATGCTCGGCGTTGTGCTCGCGATCGGTCTCGTCTACGTGCGTCTGCTGCGGGCGCAGATCTGATGGCCACGGCCTTGGAGGGGCCGCGTGTCGCGAGCCCGTCCAGGTTCCGTGGCTCCTGGACGCGTCCCCTGGCGTACGCGGCCCTCGCGGGTCTCGGCGCGTTCTGCGTGCTGCCGTTCGGCTGGATCGTCCTGGCAGCCGTCGATCCCGACGCGGGGCTCTACCTCGCGGTGCCGGTTCGGGCCAGTCTTGACAACTACGGACGCTTCTTCGGCGACGCCAGCTTCGTACGGTTGCTGCTCAACAGCCTCATCTACTCCGGGGGCGCCACCGTCGTAACGACGACCTGCTGCGTTCTGGGCGGCTACGCGTTGTCGCGGTACGCATTTCCCGGTCGGCGGACCTTGATGTTCGGGATCCTGCTGACGAGGATCATCCCGGTCACGGCGACGATCGCGCCGCTCTATCTCATCGCCCTCCGGCTTGGACTCGCCGACACCTACCACGGCCTCATCCTCATCATGGCGGCACAGCATATCCCGCTCTCGATCTGGATCCTGAAGGGGTTCTTCGACACGATCCCCGGCGAGCTGGAGGAAGCGGCATGGATCGACGGAACGGGTCGCCTGGGCAGCGCCGTTCGCGTCGTCCTGCCACTGGCCGCCCCCGCAGTCGCGGCCGCAGCTCTGTTCACCTTCATCGAAACGTGGGGCGACTTCCTGACGCCGCTGATCCTCATCCAGGACCCTGACCAGTTTCCCCTCTCGATCGGCCTGTTCCGCGCCTACACAGGCCGCAACGTGATCGACTGGGGACTGCTTACAGCCGTGTCGGTCGTGTACATGCTCCCGTCACTGATCTTCTACCTCGTGGTTCGTCGCTATCTGACCCGCGCCACGGTCACCGGGGCGCTCCATGGCGCGTGACGGGGATCTCCGCGGCCGGCGGCCGTTGCGAGTCGGGATCGTCGGAGCGGGCAACATCACCGTTCACGGGCATGTCCCGGCTTATCAACAGCTGCCCGACCTGTTCCAGATCGTCGCCCTGGCGGACCCGACCGAAGAGCGGCTCCGAGCCGCCGGCGATCTGCTCGAATTGGCAGCCGCCGATCGACACCAGGATGCCGCCGACTTGATCGCCCGCTCGGACGTCGATGTCGTCGATGTCTGCACGCCACAACATCTTCACCATGACTTGGTCATCGCGGCCGTTGAAGCCGGCCGGCACGTCCTGTGCGAGAAGCCGATCGCAATCACGCCGCGAGATGGCGCCGAGATGGTCGCGGCGGCGAGACGGGCCGGGGTTACCTTCGGCGTCGTCCACAACTATCTTTTCCGACCCGAGGTCGAGGCCGCTGTCGCGGAGCTGCGGGCGGGCCGGATCGGCCGTGTCGAGGTCGCGATCCTCAACTATCTCGGCGTGCTCGACCTTCCGGGTGCGGCAGCCTTTCGGCCGTCGTGGCGTCACGACCCGCGTGCCGCCGGTGGAGGCGTCCTGATGGACATGCTCCACATCGTGTACGTCGCCGAGGCCATCCTGGGCACCAGCTTCGATCGCGTTTCGGCCCACGTCACCGCCCGAGAGCGAGGCTCTGGTGTCGAGGACGTCGCGCTGTGCCGGTTCGAAGCCCGTGACGCCGTTGCCCTGGTCAACGTGGGTTGGGGCCTTGGGCCAGGCGGGATCGAGGTCAGCGGCAGCGAGGGCCGCCTCAGCATCAGGTTCGCCGGGGGCGCAACGAGTCCATTCGCGCCGGTCGAATCGGTCACCGTCGTCGATCGGGACGGGGAGCACGCTGTGACGGTCGCAGCGGAACGCACTGGGCTGGTCGAGCTGCTGGCCGACTTCGCGCATGCGGTCCTCGATGGACGGGAGCCAGTCGGGGCAGGGGCGCGAGCCCTCCACGCGCTCGAATCGACGCTGGCGGCGTACGCCTCCGGGGCCACCGGACGCATGGTGGAGCTGCCGCTGTTGCCGGGCGACCCCATGTATGAACTCGGCGTCATGGGGGTGGCGGAGCTGGATCTCCCGGCCTGGAGCCCGGTGCGAACTCGAGGTCTCTTCGACTCCAGTGCTGGAGGCGTTCGCTAGTGGACGTCGGGTTGTACACGGACTCGGTGGGAGGCCTCAGCTTCGAGGAGGCCCTTGACTTCGCCGCGTCGATTGGGACTCGGGGGATCGAGATCGCGGCCGGTGGGCAGTCGCCCGCGCCGCACATGCGCGTCTTCGACCTTGTCGAGGATTCGGCCGCCCGGCGAACGTTCGTCGAAGCGTTCAACCGGCGCGGGCTCCGGATCGCCGCCCTCAACTGCTCGGCCTGGCCACTCCATCCGGTCGTCGGTGACCGCCACACGGAGATCATCAAGGCGACGATCCGCCTGGCCGGCCAGATCGGTGTTACCAAGATCGTGACGATGTCGGGCACCCCTGGTGACGCCCCGTCCGCCCCAACGGTGAATTGGATCTGGTACCCATGGCCCGAGGATGCGGTCGCCTTGCTTGACCGTCAATGGGAAGAGACAATTCGCTACTGGCGCGACATGGACAGGTTCGCCGGGGAGCACGGGATCGAGCGAATCGCGTTCGAGCTGCACCCGCTCCACCTCGCCTACAACGTCCCGACCCTCCTCCGGATGCGCGAAGCTGTCGGGCCGAGGATCGGCGCCAACGTAGATCCATCGCACATGTTCTGGCAGCAGATGGACCCCGTCGCCGTCATCGATGCCCTCGGCCCAGCCGTCCACCACGTGCATCTCAAAGACACGAAGCTGGTTCCCGATCAGGTCGCGATTGCCGGCGTCCTGGATCAGAGAACATTCCTCGATCCCAAACAGCGGGCCTGGGTCTTCCGAACGGTTGGCCGAGGGCACGACGCAGCATTTTGGGGATCATTCGTGGACGCCCTGCGCCGCGTCGGGTACGACGATGTCTTGAGTATCGAGAACGAGGATGTCGCGCAGGACCCGATGGCCGGATGCACGGAGGCGGCCGAATTCATGTATCAGTTCCTCGCTGCCGTCCCCAACCAACCCTGGCCTTCAGGCGAGGAAGGCGCGAGGAGCCTGCGGACGGAGGAGCAGTGAGTTTCCTGGCCGGGCGGACCAACCCGCCGCTCGCGGGCACGCGACTCGGCCGAACCATCGCGACCACGGCCACCGACATCTGGGACCTGAGCGCGTGTCTGACAGGCATCCATTGAGGGTAGGGCGCGCCGCAGGGACCCATTAGGTCGCTGGGCTGGATCCCGCGCCAGACACCGTGTCATTGGCCGACCACGCGTTCCCGGAAGTCGCCCCGGTCCCGCATGCGGCGGCCCATCCAACCTGGTCCCCTCGCATCGTCACTCGGTCTAGGATCAGGTGCATGACGATCGAAGAGCCAGCTGAACCGATGACGAAGGAACGCCTGCTCGAGATCCGCACTTACCGCATCCGCGACGGACAGCGCGACGAGTTCGGGCGTCGCGTGGCGGCCGTGATACCGATGCTCCATCGCTACGGGATCGACGTGGTTGGGCATGGTCCGTCGATCGAGGACGAGCTGCACTATGTCCTCCTCCGCTCGTTCGCCTCGCTGGACGACCTCGACCAGCAGGAGGCCGGCTTTTACGGCGGCGACGAGTGGCGAAGCGGGCCGCGCGAGGGGATCCTGGAGCACATCCAGGCGTACCACACCGTCGTTCTGCGCAGCACCGAGGAGGCGGTGCGGGCGCTGGCGGCCTCGCTGGCGACAACCGACGAGGCTGGGCGAGCCTGAGCACGGGGGTATTGGTGGCCGAGGGAGCCCTCGGGCGTCCCGTGTTCTGATCACCACCGCACTCAAGAGCCCGGCCCCCTCCGTCGCGGGAAGGCGAACGGCGGTTTCGCGGTTGACGGCCCGCGATGGCACTTGACTCATTGGCGGATTACGATATGCGCCTGACTATCGCCGGGATGTGCGCCTGACTCACCCCGGAATCTCGGGCCGGGTCCACGGTCGCCTCGAGGCCAGATGAGCGCAGGATTACGGTCGAACTGGTGTCGCGCACCTGCATATGATGTACGAAACCAACCTGGAGGTGGGACGTGGGCGCCGGCTACCGCCTCGACATTCCCGACGCGGAGACTGCCAACGCGGCGCCGCTCGACATGCCGCTTCTCGGTCGACCGCCCTCGCGACTCCGCGACTGCGAAGTGCTGACGATCCCTCAGTCAGGCAGTCTTGATTGCTCGCCAACGGGTCGAGTTAAACGCTTCTAACGATATGGGTCCCACGGAGATCTACAACCCGACGTCCGCCGAAGCGCACGATAGCCCTTATTCGGCGTACGCGCGTCTACGCGACGAGTTTCCGTTGTACCACTGCGATGCAATGGATGCATGGGCGCTGTCACGCTATCGCGACGTCCGCGAGGCACTGCGTGATTGGCAGACCTTTACTAGCACCAGAGGGGTGGAGGTCGGTGAGTACATCCAATTCTTTGGCGAAGGCAGCATCCAAGAGCTGGACCCACCGCGCCACGACACTCTTCGAAAGATCCTGGCGACGCGGTTCCAGGCGCGGAGAATTGCGGAGTACGAGCCTGTCGTTCGCGAGTGCGCCGAGGACCTACTCGCGGGACTCCGTGGACGGGACGCGGCCGACCTGGGGCACGAATTCACGCGTGCACTCCCGATCCTGACGATCCATCGGCTGATCGGGATCCCGGAGAAAGATGTGACCTGGGCCACCCGAGCGAGCCTCGAAATGTTGGATCGCCCCGCTGGTGAGTCTGGACCCTCCGAAAGAGCTCGCCGAATCCGAGATGAAATCGCTGACTACATGGTGGACCAAGTACAACGTCGTCGTAGCGACGGCGGCGGTGACGACGTTCTATCCGACGTCGCCACCGGCATCGATGCTGGGGTAATGAAGGCGTCCGAGATTCAAGGGCTGATGCTCCTGCTCATCGCGGCGGGCATGGAGACGACAACTAGCCTTATGGGAACCTTCATTGACGGCTTAGCTACCGGACTGGTGGTACCGGAGCAGCTTGTCGATCATGAGGGCCGAGTCACCGACAGCGCGCTAAATGAGTTCGTTCGTTGGGAATCGCCCGTGCAATGGCTCGCCCGTGTGACTACGCGACCTGTTGTGCTTCATGGCATTGGGCTGCCCGCCGGCGCACGGGTGCTGATGATATTCGCGTCGGCCAACCGAGATCCACGCGAATTCGAGCTGCCCGACGAGCTCAACCTCGGCCGCGACGGGAGCCGAAACCTATCGTTCGGGGAGGGGATCCACTTTTGTATCGGAATGCCGCTCGCCCGGCTCGAGACTCGCGTGGGGATCAAGGAGCTTCTCGACCGCCTGCCACCATTCCGCTCCGATGGATCGCCCGTACGCTACCCGTCCCATGTCATCAGGGGGCTCGCGGGTATCCCCGTGGTGTTCGATCGTGCGCCAGAGTCCAATGACTGAGTTTGTACTTCGTACTTGTTGTGCGTCGAAACGCTTCGACTTGGCCGCCGCGCGACGGGCTCAAGTGGTTCGGCAAGCTAGAGATTCCCGCGACTAGCCTCGTCCCAGGCGCCGATGGCCCGGTCTCAGGCTCGTTGCCGGATCCGCCTGCCCGGCTGCTGGGTCGCCATGGCATGCCGCGAGTGCGCCGTCGAGCACCCTTCACCCGATTACTAGGAGTGTCCCCCAGTTGAGCGAGGCGCTGCCATTGCGCTGGCCACCGCGAAGCCTGACCGCGACCGCTGCTCTGTCCTGGCCGCGGCTCGCCGGTTGAGGTGGCCTCCGGACGCGGTAGAATCGACTCGCCCAGATAGGGCAACAGACTCTTTCCGTTTTCGGAATGGGCATCTGACTCATTTCGGGATGGGCATCTGACTCACCCCGATTCGGCGGACGACTGAGGCCCGCCGCACGCTCAAAACGTGGCTCGCGAGGCCTGATTCCGGGCAACAGACTCTGGATCAGGAGATCGAAGGTTCGAATCCTTCTCGCCAGCCAGCTACCCCACGCGTAGCGGTCCAGGACACTCCCTCCACCACAGCTGGTGGTGTCGTGCGGTAAGAGCGTGGCGCGGGCTCCAAGAAGGAGCCCAGCCGCGCGAGGGCGTTCTCGACCTTGTAGAGCGGGCGCAGCGGTGTGAAGACGCGCAGATCGAGGACCCCGTGGCCCGCCCTAACGGTCCGCCAGCAGGGCGCGCAGCGTGTCGACGCGTCGGCGCCGCCACGTCGTGATCGCGGCGTCCAAGCCGTCGGCCAGAAGGACCAAGAGTGGGACCAGGCGGTGGAGGCGGATGCCCTGGAGCTGGCCTCGCTCGAGCCGGGAGAGCATGGACTGGCTCAGGCCAGCCTTGTCCGCCAACCGCTGCTGGGTGTAGCCGAGATAGCGCCGGGCTTCGCTAGATCCACTCGCCGAGGAATGCCATCCTGGCCTCGACCAGGTCGACGCGCGGTGCGTTCTCAAGTTTCCATGGCTGCATGTCGGTGCTTGCCTTTCGCGATGACGGTCATGCGATGAGAGAAGCCACAAGGCTTTTCGGCCGGCCTCCGGGTCAGACGGTGGCGGCCTGGCGCTCGAGCCAGCGGCCCAGCTCGTCGAGCATGCCGCCGGTGCCGTTCTTGCGCAGCTCCGGGTCGTCGAGGCCGTCGAGGAAGGCGCCGTGCTCGGTGTAGGTCAGCTGGGTGCCGGTGCCGCCGTCGGCCGGGCGGAACTCGACGGTCGCGAGGAACACCGATACGAGCGAGCCGCCGAGCGATAGGTCGTAGGTGAACACGATCCGCTCGTCGGGGACGATGTCGTGGTAGCGCGCCTCGTACCCAGATGAGGGGTCGGCGCCGGGCTCGCTCCGGTCCGTCTCGAGGCCGCCGACGCGGAAGTCCATGTCGAGGCCCATCGGCGCGTCGTCGGTGCCGCCGCCGAACCAGCGCGACTTGAGGCCCGGGTCGGCCCAGGCGGCGAACACGCGTGCAGGCGGCCGGTCGAACGTGCGCTCGATCGTGAAGGTCGAGTGGACGACGGATCGTTCGGGCATCGGAGGCTCCTTCGAGGGTCAGTCGGGCTGCTCGGCGAGGACCGCGCCGAGTCGATCGAGGCGTCGCTCCCAGGTCGTCCGCCGCTCCTGGATCCAGCGGCCGGCGACCGACAGTGCGCGGCTGTCGATCTGGCACGTCCGGACGCGGCCGACCTTCTCGGACCGGACGAGCCCGCTCGCCTCGAGGACGGCGACGTGCTGGAGGACGGCCGGCAGCGACATCGCGAACGGCTGCGCCAGCTGGCTCACCGAGGCCGGCCCGCGGCCGAGCCGCTCGACGATCGCGCGCCGGGTCGGGTCGGAGAG
>Ga0184623_10000302_pt1 | contig 20718 bp, 15 predicted proteins | sample PLM1_100_b1_FD_133138 | JGI IMG/M metagenome (GOLD analysis project Ga0184623, IMG submission 133138) | Groundwater sediment microbial communities from an aquifer in East River, Colorado, USA - PLM1_100_b1 | ecosystem: Environmental > Terrestrial > Soil > Riparian zone | place: USA: East River... | reverse complement strand
ATCAGCCAGCCCCAGCCCAACGTCGCCACCATCGCGTACGTGCCGGTCAACCCGGTCGCGATGGTGATCGGCAGAACGGTCACAGCCGGGTTGCGCGGCGCGAGCATCAACATCTCCAGGGTGCCCATGAAGCGCTGCCGCTGGATCGCGCCACCCGAACCGAACAGCACCGTCGACCAGACGCCCATCAGCCCGGCGCCCACCGCCGCCTCGATCATCCGATGCGGCGAGTCGGCCGCACGCAACAAGTAGACCGCCATGGTCGCCTGTACCACCGGCATGATCATCGCGGTGGCGATCTCGAACGTGCCCCGGGTCGACATCTTCACCTGCATCAACGCCCCGATGAGGATCATCCGCAGCGTGCTCACGCGGCCACCGTCTTCCGGTCGCCCTCAGCGCGGGTCATCCCCGAGACGATCGCCACGTACGCGTCTTCGAGGGTTGGCTGGCGAGCGCTCACCCGGCCCAGGCGCACCCCGTCGAGCGCCGCCAGGACGTCGGCCTGCACATCCACATCGGACTCCGACTGCACCGTGAGCAGTTGAGCCGCACCCACTGTTTCCAGCGTCGTTCCGCGTACGCCCGCGATCTTGTCGATCTGGGCCACGATGTCGGCGCCGACCCCGTAGGCCTCGACCTCGACCACCCGGCGGCCGTCCGCGTGGTGCTTGAGCTCGGCGGGCGTGCCCAGCGCGCGCAGCTCGCCGCCGGCGATGACCGCGATCCGGTCGCAGAGCTCGTCGGCCTCGGCCATGTAGTGCGTGGTGAGCAGGACCGTGGTTCCGTTCGCCGCCAGATCCGCGACGGTCTTGCGCAGGTCACGGGCGGCGACCGGATCGACGCCGATGGACGGCTCGTCCAGGAAGAGGACCTGCGGGCGGTGCAGCAGGCCGCGGGCGATGTGCAGGCGCTGGCGCATTCCGCGCGAGTAGCCCTCGACCCGCTCCTGCTCGCGGCCGGTCAGGTTCACCAGCTCCAGCAGCTCGCCGATGCGAGCCTTCTGCTCCCGCGGCGGTACGCCGTAAAGCTCGGCGAAATACCCGCAGATTGTCCAAAGCGGACAACCGCTCGTAGAGACCGCGGTCGCCACCGAAGACGTACCCGATGCGGCGCCGCACCTCACGCGTCTCGCGCACGACGTCGTGCCCGAAGATGCGCGCAGTTCCACCGGTCGGAATGAGCAGCGGGTTGAGCATCTTGATGGTGGTCGTCTTGCCGGCGCCGTTGGGCCCCAGCAGACCGAACAACTCACCCTTGCCGACGGCGAAGCTGACCCCTTTGACAGCATCGACTTCTTTGATCTGCGGCCTGAGCCACCCCGTTCGGCTGCGGTAGGTGCGGCGCAGCCGGTCCGCCTCGATCGCAGTCACTCACGCCGCCGACCGTAGCGGTGAGTGGGTTCCCTACGGAAATTGATTTGGCTACTTAGGCGACTGCCAGGCCGCAGCTTTGTCGTTGTTCATCGCCTCGAACAGCGTCGCGGCGACGGCCTTATTGGCGTAGACGACGCTCTGCGTGCCCTCCATCCCAGAGCCGGAGGTCGGGTTGGTGATGAAACGGATCTTGCTGCTGCTAATGCCACGCAGGTCCATCGCGGTGCCGAAAAGGTCGAAAGTCTTGTCTGCGGAGATGGCGCTCGCAGTGGCCTTGAGGAAGTCGTTGAGCTTGCCCGGGTCTGTGAGGATTCCGGCGCTTGTCGCTTTCGCCAGGATGGCATTGATGACCTGCTGCTGATGCTTGATCCGGGAAAAGTCGCCATTGGCGAACTGTTTGCGCTGACGGGAGTAGTCCAGCGCCTCCGCCCCGTTGAGATGCTGCATGCCCGCGGAGAACTTCCGAAACGGCGGGTGGATCGAGGTGAACGAGCCCTCGACATCGACGTCGACCCCGCCAAGCGCGTCGACGATCTGGGCGAAGCCAGCGAAGTCGATGACCACGACGTGATCGATGCGAATCTTGGTGTACGCCTCGACAGTCCGCACCATCAGCGGAATGCCGCCCCAGGCGAATGCCGCGTTGATCTTCGCCTTCACGCCGCCCCGGCCGCTTGCCGTACGCGGGATGTCCAGCCACGTGTCGCGGGGGATCGAGACGACCTGAGCGCTTGAGTGATCGGCGGTCACATGGGCGAGCATGATCGTGTCGGTTCGAGATCCCTCGGTGTCCGGATCTCGCGAGTCGCTGCCGAGGACCAGGAGGTTGAGGGCCTTGGAGGCGTTCTGCGGCTTGGCCGGCCGCTCCGACTCGACGACTTCGGCGAAGGCGTCGACCCTGGTCACCTTGTTCTCAACGGACTTGACATAAAGGCGGAGCCCGATCGCGCCACCGGTCGCGACCAGGGCAAGAGCGACGAGGCTCCAGAGCGTGATGCGCAGCCAGCGTCGGCGTTTGCGCGGCGGGGTCGCGGTGTCATTGGCTGAGGTCTGTTCCGGATTATCGCCCCCGTGGGCGATCTCCTGCGGCTCTTGGACCTTATCCGGGTCCGAGGGGATCGACATGGGATGGGAGGATACAGCCTCGCAGCCGGGCCGCTGAATCGCCGATGCCGTGCTGACCGGTTAGCCTTCGGTAAATCGGACGGCGTCGGCGATAACGTAACCGTCCGTGCCATCCGCCCGCAAGATCACGCTCTCCGTTCCGTCGGCAGCGAAGGCGAACGAGCCCACCGAAACCCACTTGCCGCCGGACTTGCGCTGGTTGACAGAGACGGACGTGGTCATGCCCATGTGCACGATGTCGACGGGGACGTTGCTCGCCCGGTCGCTTCGACCCGTCCAGCGCAGGTGGACCGCGTACTGTCCGGGGCCGGGCAACGTCGGGGTGAAGATCATGCTGGTTCCGCCCTTGGTCGACGGGTCGTCACGTTCGTAGTCGGCTCCGTAGAAGCCGGTCACCGAATCGCTGCCCACCCATCGACCGGTGCGTCGGACTCCGGGACCGCGATTGTCCATGATGATGCTGGTCTTCTGCTCCGGCCAGCTCAGAATCTGGTGATCCGCTCGTAGCCGGGCGGCGAGGGAGGTGTAGTCGACCTTCTGCACGTCGATGTCAGCGTCGACAGCCATGACGGCGGCCGTCGCGGCCGACTGTGCCAGGATCATGAAGACCGGCTCCATGCGGATCGGTCCGTACGCGGTGTGCGTGGCGGAGAGACAGACAGGGACGAGCAGGTTGGTGCACCGCGCCGCTACCGGGACGATCGACCGGTAGCTGATCGGGAACGGGCGAGGTACGGTCACGGTCACGCTGCCCTCGTTGACGACTCCGTCCAGATGCGCCACGCGCTGGCAGCTGTGCAAGTCCATGAAATAGCTGGCCAAACCAATCGAGTCCGCCGCCTTGGCCGAACCGAAGCAGTCGTGTTCGGTCATGATGTACGCCGACCGCATCCGACGTGCCTCACGGATGTAGAGCTGCGGTGGCCAGCCACCCGTTTCGCGAAACTCGTCCGGTGCCAGACCCCATTGGCCGGTGCGCTCCCTGAGCCAGTATGGGATGCCTGGATCGTTGGCGAGAAACCACATCAGACCTTGCTGGAAACGCGCATGCTCGGCGATGATGGCGGCCCGCTCGCCCCGTCCGGCAGTGGGGTACGCGTGATTGGCGCCGATGTAGTCCGTCGAGAACGGTCCTGATGCATTCGCGTCGACCTTGCCTCCGCCGACTTCGTAGGCGTTGAAGAAATCGCCGGAGTAACCACCTTTCACCATCCTTCGCAGCAACTCGTAGTCAATCGGGTCGTAATCTGCGGGTTTCGGGAAGGGGATCCTGTCCGGCGATCGGGTCAAGCACATCCGGAAGTTGTACGCCTGGATACTGGGGTCGGCGCTGCCGTTCGGACCTACCGACCCGACGACGCCCGGTAGCAGACCGGAGGATGCCACGCCTTCCTTCCGATACGGAGAGACGAACAAGGTGTGCTGTTTCTCGATGCTGAGACGGACCCCGTTGTAGGTCTCACCGAAAGCGCTGTTGCTCTCGCGGCCGACGGTCCAGTCGACACCGGCTCGGTCCATGAGGTCGCCTTCGTAGCTCGCGTCGACGAACACCCTGCCATAGAACGCCGACCCATCTTGGGTCTCCAGGGCGACGATCCGGGCACCTCTTCGCTGGACGTTGCGCAGTTTCGCGCCGGTGTAGAGCGGAACCTGGGCCGCATCGAGCATCTCGGTGAGGACTTCTTGCGCGACATGCGGCTCGAAGGTGTACCTGGCAGGCGATTTGTCAGTTACCACCGTTCCCTCATACTTAGCGTGGATCCGCCGGAAGAACTCGGCGGTGATGCCGCCTATCGACTGTTTCGTCCCGAGGTCCGAGTTCCCGAGCCCGCTGGTGATCATTCCGCCGACATGGTGTCCCTCCTCGATGATCACTGAGCGTCGTCCCATCCGGCGGGCCTGGACGGCCGCCACGACGCCTGCGGCGGTCGCTCCGAAGACGATGAGGTCGCTTTCCACCGTGCGGTCATCGGTCAGGGCGGCCACGCCTGCGGCCGTACCACCCGCCAGGAGCACGCTCGCGCCGCCGGCCAGCAGCAACTTGCGCCGCGTGAGATGGGACGCCATGCACGGTCCTCCGATGGCAGATTCGTGGCGGGATCGCCGCGCGCTCAAACTCTACTCAGAAGCGCACGCCGGTCCGGAGAACGGGCGGATCGGCAGTGAGCCATTCCGCGAGCGACGGCGTCGGGGCACCCGGACCGGCACTCGTAAGCTGGGGCTGCTTCACCCAGGCAGTGCTGATCTTGCGTTGGTTCCTCGACGGCACGCGGCTAACATCGCGACGGCCTACGGGATGCGGGGCCTGCCGGAGGTCCTTCAGGCCCGCCAGGCGGTAGCGCCTGCGTAGGGCATTCGGCGACCGCCGCGCCACGGCCGTGCTCCCACGACGAGCCGAGATCACCGCCGTGGGCAGCCGCGACATGGGTGGTGCCCTCGAGCCTTTCGACCGTGATCCAGCGCCTGGACAGCGCCCGGAAGAAGATCGAAGAGCCCAGCTTCCGTGATCGGAAACTGGGCTCCCTCGCGTGGTACCGGCACAGGAGGTGAACCTGCGACCTCTGGGTTACGAGCCCAGCGAGCTACTGAGCTGCTCCACGCCGCGTCGGCCTGAGAAGCTTGCCGGTACCTGCGTCGGGCCGCCGAGACATTCGTCCCGGCGGCCCGCTGAGCCTTGCCGGTGTTCAGTTGACCGAGATGACCTCGTGCGTGAACATCGTGGAGAGACCTGGCTCGGCCACAGACGGGTCGAAGCTGGCGATCAGCGCCGAGTTGCCGGAGTTCGGGGCCTGCACCAGGTTGTAGTTGGTGACCGACTGCAGCAGCAGGCTGCCGTCGCCCCAGTGGTAGAGCCAGAACATCTGCGCCGTGCCGATCGACGTGCCGGTCGCGATCAGCGGCTGGGTGCCGCCCGACGGCGCGCTGACGTAGTGCCTGTTGGAGTGTGCCCGCAGCGCGACAGCGTCGGCACCCATGTCGAGCATGTCGAATGTCTCCATTTTGGTGACCGTGGTGGAGCTGGCGATCAGGGCGCTCGCGCCGGAGTTCGGCGTGGTCACGATCTTGTTGTTGACAGCCGCGCGCAACGCGACGACAGCCGCCGGCGTCGCCCAGATGAACTTCTCCGCCACGCCGATCGTGGTGGCGCTGGCGACCAGCGGGCTGGCGCCGCCCGACGGCGCGGTGACGTACATGGCGTTCACCTTGGCGATTAGGCTGACCGTGCCGTCGCCGTTCATGACAGGTAGGAATCGCTCGGCGTCCGTGACAACGCTGGCGTTGGCGATCAGCGAGCCAGCACCGCCCGAGGTAGCGCTGACATACTTGCCGTTCGCCCACGACGCGAACGTGTAGTAGCCGCCCCCGGCGCTCGCCGACGTGAACTTCTCCGAGTCGCCCATCTCGTTCGGGGCCTTCGTAGCGGTCAGCGGCAGGGTGCCGGTCGACCCCACCGAGACGTTCTTGCCATTGGTCAGTGAACGCAGGCCGGTAACGAACGGCACGGCGGTGGTGCCGATGCGCAGCATCACGTCGCTCGTGCCCGGGTACGCGGCCGTGTTCCGCACGACCCGCCGGGTGCCACCGTAGACGAGGAAGTTCCGCACCTGGGTGGGTGTCCAGCTGGGGTTCGCGGACAGCGCAAGCGCGGCGGCGCCGGCCACGTGCGGGCTCGCCATCGAGGTGCCGCTGTACCGAGCGATCGCCGTGTCACCGCTGGCCACCGAGGACGGGATGTTGTTGCCCGGCGCGTGAATATCCACACAGGAACCGTAATTCGAGAAGGACGTGCGGAAGTCGACCTCGTCCGTGGCGCCCACGGTGATCGCCGCAGCCGCACGGCCCGGCGATTCCAGGCAGGCGTCGTCGCCGCTGTTCCCGGCGGCGACGGAGTAGCTGACACCGGAGTTGATGGACGTTTGCACCGCGGCGTCCAACGAGTCGCTGGCGTCGCCACCCAGGCTCATGTTGGCGACCGCCGGCTTGACCGCGTGCGCGGTGACCCAGTCGATGCCGGCGATGACCCCAGCGACCGTCCCGCTGCCGGTACAGTCGAGGACCCGCACGGCCACCAGCTGAACGGCCTTGGCAACGCCGTAGTTGGTGCCGCCAAGGGTGCCGGCCACGTGGGTGCCGTGGCCGTCGCAGTCGTCCGCGACACTGTCGTTGTCGATGAAGTCGTAGCCGTAGCTGGCCCGGCCGCCGAACTCCTGGTGCGTGATCCGGATGCCGGTGTCGATGACGTACGCGTGAACGTTGCTCGCCGTATTCGGATACGCGTACCGCTTGTTCAGCGGTGCGAAGAACTGCTCCAGCCGGTCCAGGCCCCAGGACGGCGGGTTCACCTGGGTGTCGGTCTTGGAAACCTTGCGGTTCGGCTCTACGTAGGCCACCTCGGTGCTGGTGGCAAGCTGCTTGGCCTGCGCCTCGCTCATCCGCACGGCGAAGCCGCGGATGCTGTGCGTGTAGGTGCGCGAAACGGCACCACCAAACCGCTTGGTAAGCGCCTTGGCGCTGGCGTCGACCTCAGCCGGCTCGGCCTTGGCGTCCTTTAGCACCACGATGTAGCTGTCCTTGACCACACCCCTGTCGGCGACACTCAGGGCACCGGGCAGCTTCTGCCGGCCGGAGGGGTCGGCGTACGCAGCGCCTGTCTGGGAGATGGTCGCGGCGGTCGCCATGGTGACAAGGACGATTCCAGCCACAGCCGAGCGAGCGACTCGGCGAATTTGGGACACTTCGAACTCCCCGTGTGAGATCAGCGTCCACCGTCGATGCTAGGTGGACGGCTTTGCCGGGCGGCAAGACGCAGATCATCTTCGTGGTTTTGGCTCTTGCCGGGGTCAGCCTTTCGGCCGATTTGCATCGGGTCAGTGGGTCCCTATCGCGATGCGCTGACCGAAACACGGGTCGCCGACAGTGGCGCCGCGACATCGGAACGTCGATCTTGAACAAGACTCGTCGCCGTACGCGGAAATCGATCAAGAGCTCTTACTCAATCGTCATCAACACTCTCATTCGGTTACCTCAATGGCAGCTCCACGCCTATCATCTGCAGGTATCCATCGAAAGTTCGCTGGAAGTGGTAGAGCTACGTCGATGCGAGCAGGTGAAACGACACGCCTGCGTAAGCATCGCCCGGCTCGTCCCAGGTGGGGTCGAGTGCGGTGGACCCGGAAGGGGCGGCACACTACGCGTGCTCCGTGCCGAAGGACGGATGCCCGGTGGCCGCCCAGCCCTCGACATATGCGAAGCCGGCATCAGCGCTCCACAAGGAGGCGGACGCGGCTTGTCCGGCCCTGCGGCGTACGCGGGCAGCGGAGTGACACCCGGACCTAGTACGGTGTCTAGATCCGGGCAGAGCCGAAGATGTTTCTTCCGGTCGTTGACTCGATGACGTTAGGGCGGGGAAGCCGTGCGGATGAACACCGATGATCGCCGAGCCGGCGATCGCCGGAGCTGGGAATCAGATGCACGCGTTGCGGGGGACCGGTCCCGAAACGCCGGAAAATCCGGCAAATCGCGCACCAAAAAGGTCAAGAGTCCTCTATGGGCGAAGACCATGGTCTTCTTCGGCGTCCTGATCATGATAGTCAGCGGCGGCGCCCTCACGGCCGCCCAAGTCGTTCTCGGCGAGGTCTCGAGCTCCGTGGATCAGCAGAGCATGCTGGGCGACTCGGCCGCCGTTCCGGCGAAGAAGGGGCAGGCCCTGCAGGGCGCACTGAACATGCTCCTGATCGGTGTTGATGAGCGAACGGTGCAAGACGACCCAGAAGGCACCAGGGCGGACACGATCATCGTCTTCCACATCAACGCGGCTCATGACAAGGCGTATCTGCTGTCGGTGCCCAGAGACACGCTGGCCGACATTCCGGCCTTCCCGAAGACGAATTTTGGCGGCCGGAAAGAGAAGATCAACGCGGCGTTCCAGCACGGCAGTGACAACGGCGGCGGCCGAACCGGCGGTTTCGAGCTGCTGGCCAAGGCCGTCTCGAAGATCACCGGTATCAGCTTCAACGCTGGCGCCATCGTGAACTTCGCGGGCTTCCAGTCGGTCGTCGAGGCGCTGGGCGGCGTCAACATGTGTGTCGACCAGAAGGTCACCTCGATCCACCGCGACGTCAACGGCAATGAGCTTCCCTCCGGTGTGCCGGCCATGACCTACCAACCTGGTTGCCAGCACCTGTCACCCTGGCAGGCTCTCGACTTCGTCCGCCAGCGGCACATGGCCGGCGGCGACTACGACCGCCAGCGCCACCAGCAGCAATTCCTGAAAGCCGTCGCCAAGGACGCCATGAGTCAGGGAATGACGGACATCTCCAAGCTCAATAAGGTCATGTCGGCGGCCGGCCGGACGATGACCTTCGATCCCGGAGCCGCCAGCCTGACCGACTGGATCTTCCTCCTCAAGGGGATCGGGACCGACGGGATGCAGATGCTGCGGACCAACGGCGGCACTTATGCGTCGCTCAAATGCCCCGACGGATCGTCCTGTCAGATCCTGACCCCCACCAGCCTGCAGATGTTCGCCGCGGCGAAGGCGGACAAGGTGGATGAGTTCATCGCCGATCACCCGACCTGGATCGCGAAAGGCTGACGCTGCGACACACGTGACCCATGGGGGGCCGCGCTACGGCCCCTCCACGGGTTGCCATTCATGAGAGCTGGCTCAGGTCAGGGCACCGTTTCGACCGGTTGACCCGATTCAAGGATCGGCGCGGCGGCGACTTCCTCGGCCGTTGCGGCTGGGGGCGGGGGAGCTGAGGAACGGTGCCACCGCGAAAAGCCCTTCGACGCCAAGTCCGCCCACGCCAAGTCCTTCAGGGCCATAGCCGGACGCTCGATCAGATGCCACGACGGCACGGCGAGAGCCAGCGTGCCGAGCACCGAGGCGGCGATGAAACCTGCGATGCCCAGGCGCGCCCCGCCTGCCAGCGCGATGAGCTGCTGGACGGGAAAGGCGTAGATGTAGATGCCGTATGAGTAGTCGCGTCGCCGTCCGATCGGGTGCAGCAATCGAGGCAGTGCCACCGTGGCGTACAGCAGGAGGTAGGCGAAGGCCGGCAGCCCGACGACGAGGAATCCGCCCTGCCAGAGCCCCCCAGGCAAGCGCTGCGGTCGCCACGGCGCCGAGCAACGGGTGAAGTGGCAGGCGGTGGCCGTAGAGCTTCGCCGTGGCACCGATGAGGAACAGCGTCCCGAGCACCAGCAACCGGCCGCGGCTGAACGTACCGATGACCGGATACGGGCCGTATGCGCCGAGGTGAGGTGTTTGCATTAGCCATTCGCCGTGGGCGACGACGTACCACACCAAGCCCGCGTGCGCGGCGAGGGCGAGGCCGACGACTGCGACCCTGACGCGCTTGATAATCGCCGTGACCGCCAGAATGCCGATTAGGAGATAGCAGAGGAGCTCGTATTTGAGACTCCACAGCGAGCCGTCGAAGGCGCCCGGTTTCCCGCCGGCAGACGGAGTCGTAGTGAGCAGGCCCGATATCGGAAACTGGTCCATGCTCGTGGACCAGTTGACGGCGACGTAGCGCAGCGGGCCCCATGGATGCGTGAAGTAGTCGTGAAGAGAGCGGCCTTCGAGCAACGCTGCGATCGGTCCGATGGCGATCGCCGTGACCACCAGGCACACCCAGAATCCCGGGAAGATCCGGAGAAAGCGGTGCCACCCGAAACGGCCGATGCCGAATTTCAGCCCACTGGCGGTGATGAGGAATCCGGACAGCACGAAGAAGCCGTAGACCGACATGGTCCCGAGGTCTGTCTGCTTGTGCCAGGCTGGGCTGCCTAAGCTGGGCAGCCCGAATCCCAGCGGCCAGGTGTGCCCGACAAGGACGAAGACGGCCAGTGCGTGCCGCAGGAATCCAATGGAGTTGGCGCGGGAGGAAAACCGATCCTCTAGCGTCGTCCAGGTTCTCAACCCTGCACCTGCCATGAGCCGGCGCTGTCGTTGTTCACGGCGGCGTAGAGCGAGGCCGCCGCGGCCGAGTCGACGTACACGACGCTTTGCGATCCTTCCATGCCCGTCCCCCTTGAGGGGTTGGTCAGATAACGGACCTGGTCACTGGAGGTATTCCTCAGGTCATTCGCCATGGCGAGCAAGTCGAGACCCACGTCCGCGCTGATCGCCTTGGCTGTCGCGGTCAGAAACGCGTTGAGGCTGCCCGGATCTGTGATGACTCCTGCGGTCGTCGCCTTGTCGAGGATCGCTCGGATGATCTGTTGCTGGTGCTGAATGCGCGCAAAATCGCCGTCGGCGAACTGCTTGCGCTGACGGGAGTAGTCGAGCGCCTCCTCGCCGCTGAGGTGCTGGGGTCCCGCCTTGAATCTGCGGAAGGGCGGATGTATTGAGGTGAAGGCGCGCTCCACCGTGATGTCCACGCCGTCCAGTGCGTCCACGATCTGCGCGAAGCCGGCGAAGTCGATGATCACTACATGGTCGATTCGGATCTTGGTCAGTGCTTCCACCGTCCGCACCATGAGCGGCACGCCACCCCAGGCGAAAGCAGCGTTGATCTTGGCTTTTGTCCCGCCTCGGCCGTTGCTCGCCTTGGGGATGCTGACCCAGCTGTCTCGTGGGATCGAGACGATCTGCGTCGCCTTGTGGTCGGCCGTGACGTGGGCGACCATGATCGTGTCCGTCCGCGACCCGCCCAGTTCCGGGTTGCGCGAGTCGCTGCCCAGGATGAGGAAGTTCACAGCCTTCGTCGCGGTGGCGGGCTTTGCCGGGCGTTCGGCCTCGACCACACCCTCAAAGGCATCGACCCTGGTGACCTGACCCTCGACCGATCGCAGATAGCGCCAGCCGGCGAACATGCCACCGGAGATCAGGACGGCGACCGCCAGCACACAGATCGCCAGCAGTCGAAGCCAGCGCCGGCGCCGACCGTTGCGGGTTGCGACCGCCTCGGCTTCCTTCTCCGCGCGCGCGGAGCTGACGACCGTGTCGAACACGCTCACGTTGGTGTCACCCGGATCGGCGGCGTCAGGTGTGTCGAAGGCGTCGTTGTCCCCTTGCGACTCAGCCGTCACCGGCCACCGCCCCGGAACACCTCGGCCACCGTGCGCAGGACCACCTTGACGTCTAACCAGAGCGACCAGTTCTCGATGTAGTAGTTGTCGAACCTGGCCCGGTCTGAGATCGGTGTGTCGCCTCGCAGGCCACTGACCTGGGCGAGGCCCGTGAGGCCCACCGGAACGCGGTGACGCATCGCATATCCGGGGTGCTCAGCCGAGAACTTCTCGACGAAGAACGGCCGTTCGGGGCGCGGTCCCACGATGGTCATGTCGCCGCGGAGGATGTTCCAGAGCTGGGGAAGCTCGTCAATGGAGGTGCGTCGCATGAACCGGCCGATCGGGCCCACCCTCGGGTCGTCCGCGACGGACCAATTCGTCTGGGATTCCGTCTCGTCCCGGGGTCGCATGGATCGGAACTTGATGACGTCGAACGGCACACCGTAGCGGCCGATCCGCTGCTGGCGGAAGAAGATTCCAGGACCGCCTTCGATTCTTGTGGCGATCGCGCAGAGAATCAGGAGGGGGCTCAGCACCACTAGGGCCAAGCCCGACAGAATTACGTCCGTTGTCCGCTTGATGGCCCATCTCGCGCCGGTCAGGTCGGGCCGCTGCATGTGCGTCACGGGAATGGCACCGATGTGGTCGGCGATGCCACCATGGGTGAAGAACGTCCGCAGCCGGGGCACCACCCACAGGTCGCACCTTTCGGCGCCGGGCCGCCGGATCACTTCCAGGAGTTCCTCCTCCGGGCAGTTGATGTCGGCGACGATCAGCACATCGCACTCGGTCACCTTGATCATCTCTTCGATGTGGTCAAGATGGCCGATGAGCGGCATGAGATCGCGGGTCTCGTGTGGAGTGCTCGCCACGTCGACAAACCCGACGAATCGCAGCCCGTACTGAGGATAGCGGCGAAGAAGCCGGGCGAGCTCGGTGGCGATCGGCCCGCCGCCGAGGATGATCGCTCCGTGCTCCACCCAGCGGCGCCGCCGGGCGGTCAGCACCGCGAAGCGGGTGATCGCCCGGCCGGCGAGGACCAGGACCGAGGAGAGCGCGACACCTCGCATGAAACCGGCCACGTACTCGACGGACTCATGCCGCTCAGCCGCGATGATCGCCACGATCGCCGCGGCGGCGAGCAGCCGTCCGCTCAGGGCCGGCAGCTCATCCAGAATGCTCATGTGCCGCCGACCCCGGTAAAGCCCGCCGACTGTGAAGATCACGACCGTCAGTAGGGCGGTGAAGAGCGTCCCCTTCCAATACTGGGTGGTGAAGAGAAGCGGTGTAACCAGAGCCATGAGGTCGACTGGCATGGTGACCATCCATGCGCGGAAGGATCGTGTGCGCTGCGAGGTGCTGGAGCTGACATAGGGCAGCACAATGGTTGCGGATGACGGTTCCGGCCGCGTCGCCGTGGGAGGCTCTACCTGCGGGATCTGCTGTGTCGGAAGGTCCCAGGTACTGAGCGAGGGCTGCGAGTCCCGTGCCTCCCGTGGCGGCTGTGGGTCCCACGTGCGCTGAAGTGGCACCTCCAGGGGGGACCGTCGGGTGGGAGCGTCACCCGGCATGCCCTCGGGCCCCGTGCGGGCGATCACCGCACCGGAGCCGGGGAGCGGATCGTACGCTCCGGGGGTCACGGAAGATAGACTAGCATCGTTCATTGTGGTTCCCCGTGTCATCCGTATGGCTCAATGCTGTATGGGTGAGACCGCAGCATGTTATGTCTTTATGGCCGGGTGCACCATCGCCATTCGGATGGGAATGCGCTTATCGTGCACTCGGATCCAGCCGAGAGGCTGAGTCGCGCGGCATTCGCCTGCTTTGTCCCCTCAGCCCCGTGCGGCTCGATCCCCCAAGGACGCATATGCGGTGGCCAGCTGCTGCCGGACGGCTTCGGTGCTGTGGTTCTCCACCGCCCAGGTGCGTCCGTTGGCCGCCAGATGGCGCGCGGTCTCCCGATCGGACAGAAGCGTCGACACCGCCGAGATCCAGGCTGTTGGATCGTCTGCGACCAGCACGTCATGCCCGTGGCGTACACCCGCTCGGGCGGTGACCGCCGACGTCGCGACAGTCGGCACGCCGGCCGCGAGGGCCTGGATCAGCTTCATCTGCACACCTGTGCCCCGATGAATCGGGACGATCGCAACCGCGGCCTCGAGGTAGTGCGGATCCACGTCCGGGGCGTTGGCGTAGATCTCGATGCCGTCACCGGCTGCCTCCAGCACCTCTCGCGGCGGCTCGGTCCCGACGATGCGCAGCCGGGCCGTGGGAACCTGTCGGCGGATGCCGTCCCAGCATTCGCGGATGAACCACATCAAGCCGTGGACGTTCGCCTCATAGGTCAGGCGGCCGACGAAGAGAATCAAGGGGTCGGGCTCGGAGGTCCGCGGGCTGAGCGGGAAGTCGTAGGCGCTGCGGACCACGTACGTTCCCGGTCGTTCCTGCCCGGGCAGGTCGGGGGCGGACAAAAGGATCGGCACGCTCATGTCGACGAGCGCGTCCTCGCGCGCCTTCATCCTCGGCCCCTCGATCTGGCCCACAAGACGCAGCGGGAACCTCGCGGTGTGCGCGACCTGCTCGTAGTACTCGCTTCGGAACTCGTCCAGATCGATGACGACCGGTGTGGGATGGCACGTCTCGACGAGGTGGACCGTCCGGAAGACATTGAGGTGCACGACATCGGGCCGCCAGTCGTCCAGCTCGCGGCGCACCGCGTCGGTCAGGTCCTTCACCTCGGCATACGCCTGCTGCAGCGCCGTCTTGGTGGGCAACGCGCGCACGCATCGGAGCATGGAGGCGATCCGATCACGGCGAACCAGAACACGGTGCTCTACCGGCAATTCCGCCGCTTGCCGCTCCTCGTCGTCCGAGCTGACAAGGCCGACGAACCGCACCTCGTAATCCTTCACAAGCATATTCAGCAGCTCGAGGCTTCGTGGACGGATCTTCGACGGGATCCACGGTGCTACGAATAGAACCTTCATAGGGGAAATCTCCTCAAAGCGCTCGCAAGCACTCGTTCCACCCGAGTGCCGTGCTGCTTGAAATAGACGACCATGCCATCGCGGTAGAGCCGATTCTTCCCGACCGCGGCCGTGCTGGTGCTCTCCCGATGGTCGGCGACGCTCGTGCCCACCGAGGCCACTGGCCATCCGGCGGCCCACATCCGCTTACAGAGGTCGACGTCCTCGAAGTAGAGGAAGAATGCGGGGTCGAAGCCGCCGACGGCCAGGAAGGCCTCGCCGCGGACCAGCATGCAGAAGCCGGACACCCAGGCTGTCCGCCTAGTGAGTCGAGACGGACCGGTGTCCAAGTAGGACAGCATCGGCAGGGCCCGCCTCAGCAGCTTCGAGCCGGCAAGGACGCTCCGGGCCCGCTGCGGCACGAGGTGATCGACCCGCAACGCCGCCAGCCACTCTTTGGCGATACTCATCTGCGGGCCGGCCGAGATGCCGTAGCGGCCGTCGGGATACCGCATCAGCGGGGCCACGGCGCCGAGCTCCGGATCGCCCGACAGCGCGGCGACGAGCTCGTTGTATGCATCAAGGCCTATGCCGCAGTCCGGGTTCAGCAGGAGATACGCGTCCGCGTCGGGTGCGGACTCCATCGCGGCGTTGACCGCCTTCCCGAAGCCTACGTTCGGCAGGCGCAGAACATGAGACGTGTAGGTCAGCGCCATTTCGGCGCTGCCGTCACTCGACGAGTTGTCCACCACGATGATATCGGCGACCGGCAGCGAAGTCAGGCTGCCGAGGCTCATCGGAAGATCCGCAGTGGAGTTGTAGGCGACGACGATCCCTACGACCTTCATCCTCGGCTCGCAATCTTGTAGGCGTCCAAGTAGGCGCGGACGGTGTTGTCCCACTGGAAGAGCCTGCCGACGTGAAGCCGCCCGTTTCGGCCCCTGGCCGCGGCGTGTGCGGGGTCGCCAAGGACCTGGCAGGCGGCCACGGCAAGACTTTCTTCTCCATCGGCGACGAAGAGTGTGGACATGTCGCCCTGCACGGACGCCGCCGGCTCGGTTGACGTGATCACAGGGCAGCCGAGCGCCATGGCGTGCACCACCTTCATCAGCACACCTCCGCCCACGATCGAGGGCGCCAGAACCGCATGGCTGCGCAGCATCTCGTCGCGTATATCCGGGACCTCACCAGTCACCACGACTCTGGCGTCCGCCCCGGCTAATTCGACGACGTCCTGCGGTGGCCGGGCGCCCACGATCCGCAGCTCGGCGTCGGGGAAGCGCTGCCACACTCTGGGCATGACGTCGCGGACCAGGAAATGGGCGATCAGAGCATTCGCGCGACGCCACATGGCTCCGGCGAAGACGAAGACCGGACGGGCGCCGGGCGCGGGCTGCGCCCACTGGCGATCGCCCAGTTCGATCCCCGGTCGGGCGAGGACAACGTTGCTGTTGAAACGGGACGCGACGGCGAAGTCGGCATCGGAGAGCGTCAGGACTGCCGCCGCGTTGCGGATCGCCGCCCGCTCAAAGGCGGCGGTACGCGCGAGTTCGGCGAGACGATACGGCTTCTTGGGAAACGAGGAGGCCTTCAGCGACTGCCGCATGACGTTCTCGGTCACGTCGTGGATTCCGAGGACGGCGTTGGGCAGGCCCTCGATGGCCTCCGCACACTGCAGGTACTCGGCGTGGACTACGTCCGGCCGAAGTCGTTCGACCAGCTCGCGTACGTCGCGGGTGGCCTGCCTTGGCCAGGCCTGCCGCAGCCACGCCGGCTTCGCACCCAGTCTTGCGGCGATGCCCGCGTGCGCGGCGGCAGAGGACGGCAGGAGCGTGCAGCCGAGCTCCGCGGCGGTAACCGGTTCGGGACCGGTCTGCGGCGAGTACACGAACAGCTCGACCTCCGCGGCGAGCCGCGGTACCAGCTGGACGATCGTGTCGGAGGCGGCGTGATCGTGCCGCAGGTGCGGGGCGAAGGGGGACAGCAGGAGCACACGCATCAGCCGAGCCTCTTCACCACGTCGCCGATGAAGTCGCGCGCGACCAGCCCCTGTCGGACCAGGCGGACACGCGCTTCGCGGAACGCCTCTGGCGTTCCTGCGGCCCGGACGGCCGTCTGGTGCAGCTGACCTGCGGAGCAGTCGGGGTCGACCATGAAGTCCGACAGACCCAGGTCGACGAACGCGTCGCGGACCTTCCGCTCGTAGGCGACCGCGACGGTGGGTACACCCATCGCGACGGCCATCAGGGCCGCGTGCAGCCGAGTTCCCAGCACCAACTGGTAGGCCGCCAGACTCCGCAGCCACGGGTCCAGACCAGACCGCAGGCCCTGGCCGTCGTCGAGCGGGCTCCAGGCGAGCCGCAGGTCCGAGCCGAAGTCGGCCGCGTAGATCTCGCGGTCGTCCTCACCCTGGGCCTCGCGCCCGTATGCCATCGCGAGGAAGTCACCGGTCCATCCCTGCGCTCGGAGCTGCGATGTGCAGCCACGCAGCGACTCGGTCAGCGACTTCTGGACGTCTGGGGCGAGCGGACGCATTGATATCGCGAACCGCAGATCGCCCGAGGGCGCGGGCGGATCGGGCAGCTCCACGGCGTAGGCCATGTCGCCGATGACCGCCGCACTCCGACCGAAATGCGCGGCGCTGCGACGATCCCGGGCGCCCACGGCTAGCGATGCCGCGCCGAGGGAACGCAGGATGGACCGGCCAAACGCCGTGCCGCCCTCGCGGACGCCCACGCCGATGGCCGCGACCGGGGTGCCCGCCAGCTTCGCCATGCCGGTGATCCGGGCGAACAGCGGCAGTGTGCCGGGCCAGGGCAGGTTGGGCGAGCGTTCCTGGAAGACGGTTCCCGGTCCGAAGATCAGCAGGTCGCACTCCCGGATCAGCCGCATCGTCTGCTTCGTGCGATCGGCGAGACCATCACCCCGGAGTGTGGGCATCGGGGCGGTGTGGACGCCGTGGAGCTCGGCGACGCGGTCGGGGTCCGGGCAGAAGACCACGAAGTCGCTGCCACCGGCGGCAGCGTTCACGTTGTGCATGAGCGAATGGAGCAGGATCTCGTCGCCGAGATTGTCGGAGCCGAACCAGCCCACGATGCCCGTCTTCATGCTGCTTCCTCTGCCTTCATGAGAATCTGCCCGGAGGTGCGGTTGCTGCGCTGCCTGACCAGTCCCCATGCCGCCATCCCGAGGTAGCTTGCGCCGACGACGGCAGAGGCGACACGGGGTGTCAGCGTCTGCATGGCGGCGAAGACGACCACCGCCAGTCCGGAGGTCACGGCGAGGGTTTGCGCGACAGGGCGCACGAGAATTCGTTGCCGGCTGGCCCAGACCAAGGAGACCGCCACGACGAACTCGGTGAGCAGTGCGGCCCACGCCGAGCCGAACGCGCCGAATCGCCCGACGAGTGTCACGTTGAACAAGATGCTTACGGCGATACTCGCGATCAGGACCAGGACTCGGCGTGGTGCCCCGCCGGCGGCGAGCAAGATCGCGGAGAGGCCGAAGTTCGCGAAGCGCAGCGAGAGGAACAGCGTCAGGACGACGGCCAGCCGGAGGATCGTCATGCCGCTGGTGCCGAAGAGGATCGCGATGCCGATTGGGAGAGCCAAGCTGATCGCTCCGGACGCCGCCAGTCCGGCCTGGCGGAAGAACTGATAGATCGTTCTCGGGTCCGATCTCTCACCGTCCCCGGCGAAGGCCCGGGGCGCCGCGAAGGCAAGGGCTCCGACGCTCATCGCGGAGGCGACCTGCACGGCCGGGTTGATCAGTCCGGTGGCGGAGACGTACTCACCCACTTGCGCGGCCGCGACGAACGTGGTCAGGACCAGAACGTCGCCCCGGAAGTAGATGAGACCGAGCAGGTCCGAGGCCAGGTAGGGAAATGCCTGCTTGATATGAGTGGGCAACCGCAGCGCAGTGGCGGATCCGGTTCGCCGGACTCCCAGTGTGAGGGCGGCGGCGGCCGTCGAGCGCAGCGCTGTCGCGACGATGGTGAAGGTGGCCGCGTTGAGGAAGGTCAGCCCGTCGAACAGCCACAGGTCCGCCGCGCAAGCGCCGACCAGCAGTACGCTGGTCGTGGAGTTGGCCAGAGGCTCGCGCCAGGCCTGCGGCGTGCCGCGGACGAGTACCCAGGCCGTCTCGTTCCATTGGTCGAGGAGGCTGGCCGCGAAGAAGAGGAAGAAGCCGAGCTGGATGGCGCTCGGCGTCATGGCTGCAAGGATGGGATAGCCGACGATCGCGGCGAAGGCGAGCACGATCAGGCGCAGACCGTGGATGCGCGCGACCTCGCCGGGCCCGACCAGGCCGGCCGGGACCTGCCTGGTGAGATAGGTCGGCATGCCGAAGGAGAGGCCGATCGCGATGAGCGACGCCGTGAGCGTCGCCAAACCGTAGTAGCCCACTGCCTCCGTTCCGGCACCTCGCACGAGAAGCGCCATGACGGCCAGCGTGCTGACCCGAGCGATCAGCTGTGAGAAGCCCAGCAAGCCGGACGACATCATCAGCGACACCCTCTTGGTGCTCGAGTGCCCTGCTCGTTCAGTGCTCATCAACGTGTTCTCCCCGCTCGTTTCCAGCCGCCCCCGAATCGGCGTCCGGGCTGTGACCGATGCGTGCGCCGAAATAACCAAAGGCGAGAGCGAGGATAAGGAATGTCGGCGCTTGAAGCAGACCCCAGCCGGTGAGGAGGGTCAGCAGCAGTCCCGGAAGGGACGCGATGATCACGCGCGCGGCTACGTCTCGGCCGCCGGATGGCTTGATGGCCGTGAACGCCCTCATTGATACGGCCACGAAGGGCAGCCACAGGGCGATCGCACCGAACAGGCCGAGTTCTGCGGCGCTCAGCAGCGCCGCGTTGTGGACCGGCACGCCGCTCGCGGTGAGTTTGTCGATGAAGCCGCCTATTGCGACGTAGTTGTTCGGGCCTAAGCCCGACCACCAGTGTTCCCGGATGATCCGGGCTGCCACGCCGATCAGGTGGGTCCGAGCGCCGCCCGTCGGATCGGCCGAGAACCGAGCGATGAGCCAGGGGGCCGAGGCAAGACCGAGCAGCGCGGCCGTGCCTAACATCATCAGATGGCTGCGCCGCAGGCCCGAGGAGACGGCCTCCAGAGCCGCGAAGCCTACGATCAGCACGAGAACGCTGACAAGCCCGGTCCGGCTCTGAGACAAGGAGACCCCTGTCAGAGCCGCGCCGAGAGTCAATCTCGCTGCCCAGAGCTGTGACGGCGTCTTGCGGGGCAGCGCAAGCGCGAACATCGCGCAGAAGAAGAGGACCTTCGCCAGTTCGCCCGGGTGGCTGGTCAGGCCGACAGCTCGGCCGACGAGATCGGGTGCCTGGGGTCCGGTAATCCTGCGCAGCGGCAACCCAACCGCCGACAAGGCGATGGCGAGCAGCTGGATCCAGGCCACTGCGGCGAAGGCCCACGGCAGGCCGTAACCGTCCGGATCCCGGCGTGCTGTGGCAACGCCGATGGCGAAGACGACGGCGCCCAGAGTCAGATGGAGGATGCCCGACATTTCGCGGGCTGAGAAGCCCCAGGCCAACACGGACATCACCAGCAGCCAAGCCAGCAGCGGTGTCCACAACAGCAGCCCGCGCCAGTCCTGCTTAGGCGCCTGGCGGGTGTAGATCACGGCGATGACGGCGATGACAATCGTGTACGTATAGAGGGTCGGTACGTCCGGCGCAATTCCGACATAGACGTGTTTATTATCATTTCCGAGCGCCATCGGCCCGACGCCGATGCAGATCGCGAGGAAAAACGTGGTCGTGCGCTGATAGGGGTCGAGAAGCAGCACGCGTAAAAGGGATCTGTCCCACCAGACGCTGATCTTCGATCGGGCGATCGTGACCGGTTGGCTCATGGCCAGACGCTGCGGATGCGCGAGCCGGAACCTGCATGCTGCTGGACGTGGGCGAGCTGCGTGGAGCTCGGCCGCAGAGGACCGTCTACATGGCGCCTGACGTCGCACCGACGCCGGCCCGAGAGCGACCGCACTTTTGACTCCTGATGTTCCACCCGTGGATCGGGCCGACCGATGTACGGTGGCCCGCCCTGGCTTGCGCCAAACGGCAGTAACCATAACTGAGCGCCGGAAGAAGTCCAACAGCTAGCTGAGTCGAGGCTGAGCTGCAAAGCGGGGTATTTATTCTAAAGAGCTGAGATGCGTAAATAGTCCAATTAGTGCCTGGCATCGGCCTTGCTGGTTTCGCCGCCTCCGCTCGT
>Ga0184623_10000300_pt1 | contig 20794 bp, 18 predicted proteins | sample PLM1_100_b1_FD_133138 | JGI IMG/M metagenome (GOLD analysis project Ga0184623, IMG submission 133138) | Groundwater sediment microbial communities from an aquifer in East River, Colorado, USA - PLM1_100_b1 | ecosystem: Environmental > Terrestrial > Soil > Riparian zone | place: USA: East River... | reverse complement strand
GTGAAAAGTGGATGCGCTGCTGGTGCCGTACGGCCGGGTCAGCCACCCGCCAGTACGGATGGCCCGCCAACGTCGTCGGCACCAGCGTGGCCGCCAACGCGGCGGCGGCCAGCCGCGGCCACACCCCAACAGCAAGGGCCACGCCGGCCACCAGCATGGTGGCACCGTTGACCCGGACGGCGGGCTCCGGCTCCAGCGGCACCCCAAGCTCGGCCGCCCGCGGTGCCCGCGGGCCGGAGTCCAGCAACGCGTCGGCGCCGCCAGTGATGAACACGGCGGCCAGGGCGGCCCGACCGACCACGCGAAGGGGAGCCCGCAGGGCCTCCACGGCGTGCCTCCCGTTCAGAGCTGCGATCAAGGAGCGAGCATACGGCGCGACGTTCCGCCGTGCCGAACCACAAGGAACGCATTGGCGCCAGATCAGTCCTCGCCGGGGGCTCTCCTGCTGAACATGGAGCTGATCAGGACACGAGCCCGCGGCCTAGCCGGTCAGGGTGGGAACCTTCCGCTCCACGACCTTGAAGCCGGTGCGGCCAAGGTCGGTGCCGTCCACCCTGAAGACCCACTCATAGCGTCCGGGCTTCTCGACGATTAAGCCGTCGATGTTGAACACCATGACCAGGTTGGCGTTGTCCCCAGGCCGCATACCGGGTGGCCGCCCCTGCTCGAACTGGCCTTGGATCGGTGCTGGCAGGACCGAGTTGCCGTCCGCATCGACCAGGTCCACGACGATGGCGTGGCTCTGGTTGGTGGCACGCCAGGGAACGTAGAGGGCGGCCGCAATGCTCAGGTGAGGGTGCTGCGTCGGGAAGCCGCCCGCGAACAATGTGTCCCAGCAGCCACCGGTGATGTACAGCTTCCCGTTGCAGGCCTCCGCGTGGTCGGCGATCAGGAAGGTGGTCAGCCGCATGTCCTCCAAGGTGATCTCCTAGGCGTAGGATGGTGCATTGCGATTGCACCACGATCTGTACCACGGAGCGCCCGACGCATGCAACATCCTTCAATGGCCGTCACATTTGAGTGGGATGAGTACAATGAGGCTGAATTGGCTGCGCATGACGTACTTCCGTATGAGGTCGAACAAGCGTTCTGGAACGGTCCCAGCTTCTCGCGGAACAAGAGGAGGGCCACCGCTCGATGGCGCATGGTCGGCCGTACCAACCGTGGCCGGAAGCTTCAAGTGTTCATCGTCTGGGCCGATGAGCGCGATGGCATCTTGCGGACAGTGACCGCATGGGAGATAAGTTGAGTAGCCCAGAGCAGAGAGGTGCGAGTGCGATGAACCGGAGCGATCATGAGCGACTTGTCGCTGAGGTTTCAGAGGATGCCTCCGACGACGGCGCTTGGGAGGATGACCCCTCGCCTGCGGCCGTTGAACACCAGCCTCGTCTGGGTGCACAGGTAACGATTCGGCTTGAGCCAGAGCTGGCCAAGGAGCTGCGCCGCATCGCCGAGCAGCGGGGCCTTCGGTACACCGCCCTCGTTCGGCAATGGTTGGAAGAGCGGCTGCGCGAAGAAGGTGCGATGTCCCTTCCGGCTCCTCAGTTCGAGATCGCTGTTGCCGGTTACACGGACTCCACGGCTGTCTCGGAAGGCCAGACGGTCACGGTGCACCTTGGTGCTCCTGGCCGACTCGTCCTAGCCTGACGAGGTCTTCTGGGCATCTGGCCAGGGCTTGTCGGGATCCCCTTCACCGACGCCCAAGGGCGCCGCTGAAGCCACCGTGCCGAGTGATGGCGCGGGCCGGGGTGCGCCACGAGCCTGCCATGCATGCCGAACCGAGTCATCGCTGCTCCTTCGCTCCGCCAATCCTCTCGTAGGATGCGGTACGTGAACGGTAGGCACGCATGCACGAGGGTAGAGCCTGCCAGGACCCGACCCGGCCTGGGCGTGAGCCTCAATCACGGCTGAGGAGCTGGTCGACCGGGGCGTGGTCGTCGGTGAGGACCCGGGCCGGCCCGACGAACCGGTCGAGGTCGGCCCCGCCGGCCGCCGCTCCGTACCCGCCGCGGGCGGCCCCCCGGGCTCGGATCGCGTCGAGGCGCAGGGGCGCGTCGGAGGCGACGAGCACGAAGTTGCCGCCCTCGCGGCCCGCGAGCCGCTCCGGGGGCGCGAGCACGGCGACGTGCCCGAACACGGCCCGGAGGGTGGCGGTCTCGGCGCGCGCGAACCCGAGCGGCGGCAGGTCGATGACGTTCACCGCGTACACTCCGCCGGGCCGGAGCACGCGCCGGACCTGCGCGGCGAACTCCCGGGTGGCGAGGTGCCAGGGTACGGCCCGGCCGCCGAAGGCGTCCCCGACGACCGCGTCGTAGGCGTGGTCGGGCTGCTCGGCAAGGGTGAGGCGGGCGTCGCCGGTGCGCACCCGCAGGCTCGGGCCGGTGACGAGCCCGAGGCGCTCCCGGGCCAGGCGGACCACGGCCGGGTCCAGCTCGAGGACCAGGCTCCGGGCGCCCGCGCGGGTGGCGGCCAGCCAGCGCGGCAGGGTGAAGCCGCCCCCGCCGACGTGGAGGGCGTCCAGCGGCGCGCCAGGCCTCGCCTGCTTCGGGCGAGGCGACCCGCCGGCGGTGTCGAGCACCCCGGCGATCGTCCGGGTGTAGCCGAGCTCGAGGCGGGCCGGGTCGCCGAGGTCGACGTGGCTGTGCAGCAGGTCGTCGAGGATGAGCAGGCGGCTGCCGGGGCTGGCCGGGTCGGGCAGGACCCGGGCGCAGAAGTAGGGGGTCTGCACGTGGCAGGGGTCGCCGAGGGCGGGTCCCAGGGCGCCGGCGGCCAGGGCGAGGGCGGCCAGGCCGACCGGCAGCCGGCCGCGGGGTGGCCGCAGTGTCAGCGCGAGGCCGGTGGCGGCCAGCCCCGTGCCCAGGCCGAGCAGGATCCTCGTGGTCGGCAGCGCGGCGACCAGGAGGAAGCCGGTGACGAAGGTGCCGAGGATGGCGCCGGCGGTCCCGACCGCCGACAGCCGGCCGACCACCCGCCCGGTCTGGGCGAGGTCGGCGAGCTGGAGCTTCACCACCGCCGGGGCGACCGCGCTCAGCACGGCGGCCGGGGCGAAGAAGCCGGCCGTGGCCAGCGCGACCACGGCGGCGGGGTGGCCGCCGTGGGCGACCGTCCCGAGCAGGCGCACGGCCGGGGTGACGCACAGGGCGAGCACCCCGCCGGCGAGCAGCATCGGCCCGAGCACGCGGCGGGGCGGCACCAGGTCGGCGATCCGGCCGCCGGCCCAGGACCCGGCGGCGATCCCGCCCAGCACCACCCCGATGATCGCGGTGTAGGTCTCGAGGGTGGCCCCGACGTAGGGGGCGAGCAGGCGCACGGCCAGGATCTCGAGGACCAGCACGGACGCCGAGGTGAGGAAGACGAGCAGGCCGGCGGCAACGGGTGGCATGGGTCAAGTATCGCCGCCCGGGGCGGGCGGGGCTCACGGCAGGCGGCGGAACCAGACGATCGAGGTGGTCGCGCCGAGCAGGAGCAGGCCGGCCGCGCCGCCGAGGAACATCGAGGTCAGCTCGCGGTCCTCCCGCACGTAGGCCAGGCGCGAGCCGAGGTTGCGGTAGACGGCGGCGAGGGCGTCGCGGGTGGTGGCGGTGAGGAACTGCCCGCCGGTCAGCTCGGCGATCTGCCGCAGGGTCGCCTCGTCGGGCGCGAGCGGCACGACCGAGCCGTCGGGCTGCTCGAGCACGGCGCCCGGGCTGCCCAGGGCGACGGTGAACACCGGGACGCCCTCGCGCCTGGCCTGCTCGGCCCCTGTCAGGGGCGGGACGCCGCCGGAGGAGATGCCGTCGGACATGAGCAGCACCGCGGTGGGTGGCCGCTCCCCCGCGCCTTGGCCGGCCGGGCCGCGGCTGGCCTCCAGCGCGCGCTGCAGCCCGTCGCCGATGGCGGTGCCGGGCCGCACCGGCGCGCGGGCCAGCGCCTCGCGGATCGCGGCCCGGTCGGTGGTCGGGCGGGACTCCACCCGGGCGGTGGCCGCGAAGGTGACCAGGCCGACCTGGATGCGGGCGGGGAGCTGGTCGAGGAAGCCGTCGACCGCCTGGCGGGCGGCCCGGATGCGGTTGGGCTCCACGTCGCGGGCGAGCATCGACGACGAGGTGTCGATGGCGAGCATGACCGTGGCCTCGTCCCGGGGCACCCGGGCGACCGCCTCCGGGCGGGCGAGCGCGACCAGCAGCACCGCGACCGCGAGCAGGTAGAGCAGGGAGGGGACGACCCTGCGCCAGCCCGGGCGGGCGGTGAGCACGCCGGGCAGCAGGGCCGGGTTGCCGAAGTCGGCGGCGCGGCGGGCGCGGCCCTGCTCCCCCCGCAGCCACAGCAGGACCGCGACGGGGGCCAGCAGCACCGCCCACAGCAGCCCGGGCCACTCGAACTTCATGCGCTCGCCTCCCGGGCGAGCTCGATCCGGGGCGCCGGCACGGCCCCGAGCACCGCGTCCAGGAGCTGGTCGGCGCTGACGTCCTCGGCCAGCGCCTGGTAGGTGAGGACCATCCGGTGGCGCAGCACGTCCCTGGCGAGGTCGGTGACGTCGCCCGGGAGCGCGTAGGCCCGGCCGCGCAGCAGCGCGAGGGCGCGGGCGGCGTGGACGAGGTTGATCGACCCCCGCGGGCTCGCGCCGTAGGCGACGTACGGGGCGATCGGGCCGGCGCCGTACCGCTCGGGCTGGCGGGTCGCCATGCACAGCGCGACCGCGTACTCGGCCACGACGTGGTCGACGTAGACGTCGCGGACCGCGCCCTGGAGGGCTCGCAGGCCGTCCAGGGAGAGGGCCTGCCCGACCGCCGGCGGGTCGGTCAGGGCGCGCTGGACCACGACCAGCTCCTCCCCGAAGCTCGGGTAGTCGACCAGGACCTTCATCATGAACCGGTCGACCTGGGCCTCGGGCAGCGGGTAGGTGCCCTCGGACTCGATCGGGTTCTGGGTGGCCAGCACCAGGAACGGGTCGGGTACCCGCCAGGTGGCCGCCCCGATCGTGACCTGCCGCTCCTGCATGACCTCGAGCAGGGCCGACTGCACCTTGGCGGGCGCCCGGTTGATCTCGTCGGCGAGCAGGAAGTTGCAGAGCACCGGGCCCAGCTCGGTGTCGAAGGTCCCCGTGCCGGGCCGGTAGACGCGGGTGCCGACCAGGTCGCTGGGGACCAGGTCGGGGGTGAACTGCACGCGGTGGAAGGTGCCGCCGAGGACCTGGGCGAGGGTGGCCACGGTGCGGGTCTTGGCGAGCCCGGGGACCCCCTCGATCAGCAGGTGCCCCCGGGCGAGCAGGGCCACCAGGACGCGCTCGAGGAGCCGCTCCTGGCCGACGATGACGCGCTTGATCTCGGCCAGGGCCGCGTCCAGCTCGGTGGCGGGTCCGCGACGGTCGTCGGGCACGTGGGGCTCCTTGCGGTCGGGGGTCACGGGAGGCGGGCGGTCGAGCGGGCCCGCAGCAGGCCGGCCGCGCCGAGCAGCACCAGCGCGGCCACGGCGAAGGCGACGGTGACCTCCTGCCGCTCGATGCGGTAGCCGATGCGGGAGCCGAGGCTGTCGTACACCGCGGCGAGGTTGCGGCTGGTCGGCGCCAGGAATGCGCGCCCGCCGCTGGTCTCGGCGACGCGGGCCAGGGTCCGCTCGTCGGGCGGGACGGGCCGGGTGTTGACGCCGCCGAACGGGTCGGGGGTGCGCAGCACCCCGTCCCTGGTGCCAAGCGCGATCGTGTAGACGGGCACGCCGAGGTCGCGGGCGCGTTCGGCCTGGTCGAGCGGGTCGCCTCCGGCCGAGTTGGCGCCGTCCGACAGCAGCAGCGTGACCGCCGGGGGACCGTCCCGGGCCGCCCCGGGTGGCGGGGCCGCCCCAGGCTGCTCTCCCCCGCCGGCGCGGCGTAGGGCCTCGATGCTGTCCAGCGCCCGGGCGAGCCCGTCGCCCATGGCGGTCCCCCCGTTGGCCTGCAGCGTCTCGAGGGCCAGGCGGACCGCCTGCCGGTCGGTGGTCGGCTGGACGAGCGTCTGGGCGTCGCTCGAGAACGTGACCAGCCCGACCTGGAAGCGGTCGGGCAGCCGGTCGAGGAAGCGCCCGGCCGCCGCGCGGGCCGCGTCGAGCCGGGTCGGGTCGACGTCGTCGGCGTCCATCGACCCGGACACGTCGACCACGAGCAGCACCGTCGCCTGGTCGCGGGGGACCGGCACCCGGGCCATGGGCCGGGCCGTGCCGAGCAGCAGGACCGTGAGCGCGAGCAGGAACAGCGCCGCCGGCAGGTGCCGGCGCCAGCGGTTGGTGCGCGCGACCACCCCGGCCAGCACGTCGAGTGCGGGATAGCGCACGGCGTAGCGCGCGCGGCGCCGCCGCGCGAGCGCCAGGGCGAGCACGACCAAGGGGACGAGCAGCAGCCCGGCGAGCAGGACAGGGTTGGCGAAGGTCATCGGGCGGCTCCCGACACGCGATCCGGCGGCCGGGTGCGGCGGTGTCCCGGGCCTCGGGCGACCACTCTCGCCGATCGCGTGTAAGCGGCATGTCAAGACGGACCCGCCGAACCGCCCGCATTCTACCCGCCTGTGCACGTCGGCGGCCCTGTGGGTCACGCCACCACCCCGCTCCCGTTTGGTGGGAGGATCGGTCACGAGCGCGTTGGTTGCGGATCCCCAGCCAGTGCCAGGCCGACGACGCTCGAGCCCGACCGCCAGGAGGACCCGTGCCGGCTCCGCCCCCGACCCCCGACTCGCTGCGCCGGCTGCCAAAGGCCGAGCTGCACCTCCACCTCGACGGCTCGCTGCGGCCGGCCACGGTCGAGGAGCTGGCCCGCTCACTCGGTCTGGTCCCGGCCGACGCCCCGGCCGGCGCCGCCATGGCCAGGGTGCGGGTGGCCAGGCGGGCCGGCCTGGCCGAGGCGCTGGCCGGCTTCGAGCTGCTGCTGCCCCTGCTGCAGACCAGGCAGCACCTGGCCCGGGTCACCAGGGAGCTGGTCGAGGACCTGGCCGCCGACGGGGTGGTCTACGCCGAGCTGCGCTTCTGCCCCCGCCTGAACACCCGGCAGGGCCTCGGCATCGACGACGTGCTCGCCACCGCCGGCGCGGCCGCCGCCGAGGCCGAGGCGGCCACCGGCACGCGGGTCCGGCTGATCGCCTGCCTCATGGGCGGCGTCGACCCGGAGTGGAACGCCCCGGTGGTCGACGCGGCGGTCCGGCGGGTCGACGCCGGGGTGGTCGCGGTCGACCTGGCCGGCCCGGTGGAGGGACGCTCCCCCGACTGGGTGGACGCGCACGCGCGCCTGTTCGCCCGGGCCGCCGACGCGGGCCTTCGGGTGACCGTCCACGCTGGTGAGGCCGAGCCCCCGGCCGCCATCCGCACCGCGCTGGACCGCTACGGCGCCGAGCGGATCGGGCATGCGACCAGCCTGGCCGACGACCCCGGCCTGCTCGCCGAGGTGGTCGAGCGGGGCGTGGTGCTCGAGACGTGCCCGCGGTCGAACTACTGGACCCGCACCCCGGCGGAGATGGCCTCCCTCGCCGACCACCCGGTCGGCCGGCTGCTCGCCGCCGGGGCCAGGGCGTGCCTGAACACCGACGACCGGACCCTGTTCGCCAACGACCTCTCCTCCGAGCTGGCCGTGGTCGCCGGGGCCCAGGGGCTCGGCGACCGGGAGCTGGCCGCCCTGGTGGCCAACGGGTTCGCGGGCGCCTTCGACGCCAGCCGGGCCGCCGCCGCCCTGGCCGACGCCACCGCGGAGGCCTGACCAGCGACACGGGGCGCGTGGGGCGGAGCCGCGGCCCCCCTGCGTCACCGCCAGCACGTAGACCAGGTCGACGGCGGGTGGGGGGCGGAGCCGCGGCCCCGGGGCGGGCCTCGGGGTGGCGCGGGGTCAGGCGCGCGAGCGGCCGGCCCGGCGGCGGGCCCGGAGCCGCCTGAGGTCGGCCTCGGCGTCCTGGATGGGGGCGAGCTCGTCGAGCACCTCGCCGACGGCCGCGTTGCGGTGCTCGAACTCGAGGCCTTCGGTGGCCGCGGCCAGGCCGCGGGCGCGCCGCTCGGCGGCGTCCAGGGCGGCCGCGGTGGCCGCCTGGGCGCCGGCCAGCTCGGGCAGGGCCCAGCCGGGCAGGGTGTCCCTGGCCGCCTCGACGCCGGCCAGGAACCCGGCCACGCAGGCGTCCAGCGGCGCGCCCGGCCGGCGCGCCGCCGGCACGGTGGCGAGCAGCGCCCGCGACCCCTCGTCCAGCGCTTGGGCCAGCTCCCCGAAGCGCTCCCAGGCCGCCTCCACGGCCGGGTCGGCGGTCCGCCGCGCCCAGCCCCGCATGCGTCCCTCCCTTCGGCCGCCGTCCGTGCCACCCAGGGTGCCGGCACCCGGCCGGCGTGCAATGATGCCGCTCCCACCTGCTTGGCAGCCAGCGCTCGGAACCGCGGCTCCCTCCGGGCGGTCGGGCGTCGCCGCTGGACCGGCGGCCTACGCCACGCTCGCGGGGTGGCGGTCGCGGCGGCGCCGGCGGCCACCGGTGAGGGCCCAGACGGTCACCCGCCACAGCGCCTCGGCAACGATCTGCTTGCTCATCTTGGAGACGCCGGTGACCCGCTCGGTGAAGGTGATCGGCAGCTCCACGACCCGGAACCCCTCCCGCCAGGTGCGGTGGGCCATCTCGACCTGGAAGCAGTAGCCGTTGGACTGCACCACCTCCACGGGCAGCGCCTCGAGCACCTCCCGCCGGTAGGCCCGGTAGCCGGCGGTGACGTCGTGGATCGGCACGCCCAGGGCGAGCCGGACGTAGGCGTTGCCGCCGCGGGAGATCGCCTCGCGCAGCTTCGACCAGTTGACCGTGCGGCCGCCGGGGACGTAGCGCGACCCGATCGCGAGGTCGGCGCCGGCGAGCGCGTCGAGCAGCGCGGGCAGGCGCTCGGGCGGGTGGGACAGGTCGGCGTCCATCTCGACCAGCGCGTCGTAGCCGCGCGCCAGGCCCCAGGCGAACCCGGCCCGGTAGGCGGCGCCCAGCCCCTGCTTGGCCTCGCGTTCCAGCAGCCGCACGCGTGGCTCGCCGGCGGAGCGGGCAGCGACCAGCTTGGCGGTGCCGTCCGGGCTGCCGTCGTCGACGACCAGCACGTCGACCCGGGCGTCGACGGCGAGCACGCGGTCGAGGACCTCCTCGACCGAGTCGGCTTCGTTGTAGGTCGGGATGACGACCAGCGCCTTCAAGGGCGACCTCGCGAGGCTGCGGGCTGCGGGCCGGGTACGGCCCGCCCGGTGTCGGATGGCACGCCGACCCGGCGGCCAGTCAAGGCGACCGCCGCCAGGGTGCCTACCGCGAGCCCCAGCAGCACCGCCTCGACCAGGCGGCCGAAGCGCGTGTAGACCGTCAGGCCCGACCGGGGCGCGACCGCCGCCCGGACCGTCGCGGCCTCGTACAGGCCGGTCCGCTGGCGCGCGGTGCCGTCCGGGCCGACCACGGCGCTGATCCCCGAGATGGCCGCGTGCACGACGGTGCGGCCGGTCTCGACCGCGCGGAGCTGGCTGGTGGCCAGGTGCTGGCGGGAGCCGGGCGCCAGCCCCCAGGAGGAGTTGTTGGTCAGCACGACCAGGAAGCGGGCGCCGTCCCTGGCCAGCCGGCGGGGGTCCTCGGCGTAGGCCGACTCCCAGCAGATGATCGTGCCGAACCGGACCCCGTCGACCAGCAGCGGCTCGAGCCGCCGGCCGGGTGCCCGGTCGCGCCCGGCCTCGTTGGTCACGGGCAGGAGCCGGCGCATGGTCGCCCCGCCGGGCACGTACTCGCCGAACGGCACCAGGCGGCGTTTGACGTAGCGGTCGGCGAGCATCCCGCCGGGGGTGAACAGCAGCGCCTCGTTGGCGACCCGGTCCGGGGGCACGTCGGTGGTGGCGCCAAGCAGCAGGGGCGCGCCGGCCGCGCCGGCCGCCTCGCGGATCCCCCGCAGCAGCGCGGGGTCGGCGAACGGGTCGTCGTTGACCGCCCCCTCACCCCAGACGACCAGGTCGGGCGGAGGCCGGTCGCCGGCCAGGCGGGTGGTGGCCGCGACGTGGTTGGCGAAGGTCTCGGCGTCGGCGAGCGCCTCCTGGCCGAGGCGGTCGGCGCGGCCGCGCCCGGGCACGTTGCCCTGCACGGCGACCACGTCGAGGCTGGGACCGTCGACCGGCGGGGCCGCGGGGGCGGCCAGGCCCGCCAGCGGCAGCGCGGCCGCGAGCGCGGCCCAGGCCAGCGCGGCGGCCGGCCGCCGCCACGGGGCGCCGGCCGCCGCGCGGCCCTGGCGTGCTTCAGGCAGCCGGGCCTGGCGTACCTCGGGCCGGGCCTGGCGTGCCTCGGGCCGGGCCTGGCGTGCTTCGGGCAGCCTGGCCTGGGTCGCCTCGGGCGGCGCGGCCGCGAGCACCGCCCGCACGGCCATGGCCAGGGCCAGGTTGACCGCCACGACGACCGCCGACAGCCCGTAGACGCCGACCACCCGGGCGAGCGGGAGCAGCGGCCCGCCGCCGTGCTGGGTCAGGCCGAGGATGCCCCACGGGAAGCCGCCGAGAGGGGCGTGGGCGCGGACCAGCTCGAGCGCGGCCCAGCAGGCGGGCAGGAGCGCCACCCGCCACCCGCCCAGGCGCCTGGTCGCGGGGACCAGGGCGAAGAAGGCCGCGACGAACAGCGCCTGGGCGATGCTGAGCGACGCCCAGGCCAGGTTGCCGAACACCTCGATCCAGCGCAGGTGCACGCCGAAGAACGCCAGGCCCGCGACCAGGCCGAGCCCGGCGGCGACCCGGGGCCGCACGGTCTCGACGGCGACCAGCAGGGGGACCAGGGCGACGAAGGCGACCGGACCGAGGTCGGGTCCTGGGAACGCCAGCGCCAGGCCGAGCCCGGTCGTGACCGCTGCGGCCAGGCGCAAGGCCCGCCGGGCGGCCGGGCGGGGCGCCCGGGGCGGCGCGTCCGCGGCACCCGACCCGGGCCCGCCGGACGCGGCTGGTGTCACGCGCAGTCGCGGCACAGCTCGCGCCGGCGGTCGGCGAGCTGGCTGCGGTGCTTCACCAGGAAGCAGTTCTTGCAGACGAACTCGTTCTGCTGGACTGGGAGCACCTTGGTGGTCAGCGACTCGCGGGCCTCGTCGCGCCCGAGGTTGAGCAGCGAGTCGTCGTCGTCCTCTTCCTCGCCGGCCGTGGGCCGGTCGGCCTTCTTCGCGATCAGTTCTTCGAGCGAGGCCTCGACCTGCGTCTCTTCTTCCTCGTCCTCTGGCACCTTCATGGTTCCTTTCCATCGGTTGCGCCGGCCGCCCTCGTGCGCCGGTGTGCTGCCGGTCGCGGCGTGGCCGTCCTTCCGTGCAGTCCTCCCAAACAGCTCCCGACCGGCGGTTGTTCCCCAGGGTGACGACATGTTGCACCCTGCGCGCAAGGCGGCTGCCGGCCGCGTGCGCCGGCAGGTGGGCGGTCAGCCGAGCCGCGGCTCGGCTGACCCGCCCATGCCGCTGGGGTCTGGCCGCGCGGCCGGGGTGACCGGCCGGGTCCCGGCCGGGCCGTCCCGGCCCAGGGTCGGCGCAGTATCGGCCGAGGTCGCGGGGCAAGTCAATGGTGGGCGGGGGGGGCCGGAGCCGGCCGGCCGGGTCAGCCGAGCACGGTCGCCGTCGACGTCCTGTAGGGGCCCTTGCGGACCTCGATCGCGGCCGGGAGCAGGTCCTTGACCTCGTCGTTGTGGGTGACCAGGAGCACCTGGCGGAAGCGGCCCTGCAAGGTGGTGAGCGCGGCCAGCATGCGCTCGCGCCGGTCCCGGTCGAGGGCGCCGAGCACCTCGTCGAGGACGAGCACGCCGAGCTCCCCGGCGCCCTCGGCGATGACCAGGCTCACCGCGACCCGCAAGGAGAGGCTGGCGAGGTCGTTCTCGGAGCCGGAGAAGCGGGACAGCTCGTACTCGACCCCCGCGTCGGCGATGCGGATCGAGTAGTCCTCCGGGTCGACCACAAGGTCCTGGTACTCGCTGTCGGTCAGCTCGGCGAACAGGGCGGCCGCCTCGGCCGACAGCCGCCGCCCGAGCCGGGAGACCAGGTGCAGGCGGAACGCGACCACCAGGTCGACGAGCCGGGCCAGGTAGCTGGCCTCCTCCTCGAGCGCGGCGACCCGCTCGTGCCGCTCCCGGCCCCCGGCCAGCGCCGCGGCCTGGTCGGCGTCGCGCCGGCGGGCGCCGGCCAGCGCCGCCGCCGCCTGCTGGTGGACCCCGTGGGCCAGGGTGCGCTGCCGGCTGGCGGCGCGCTGCCGCTCCCGGGCCGCGGCCAGCACCCCGTCGGCGTCGCCGAGCGCGGCCGCCTCGGCGTCCAGGGCGGCGGCCCGGCCGTCGGCCTCGTCGGCCCGCGCGAGCGCCTGCTTGGCCGCGTCGCGGTCCACCCCGGCCTGGTCGCGCCGGGCCCGCAGCCCGGCCAGGGCGGCGGTGAGCTCGCCCCGGCGGCTGGCCGCCTGCCGGCAGCGCTCCCAGGCGACCTCGTCGAAGCCGGGGTCGGGGCAGCGGGCCAGGGTCGTCTGCCTGGCCTCGGCGTCCTCCCGGGCGGCGCGCAGGGCCGCCTCGGCCGACTCGACCAGCGCGGCGGCCCGCTCGGCCCGCCGCTCGGCCTCCCTGGCCTGCCTCAGCTCGCCGGCCAGGGTCTTCTGCCTGGCCGCGAGCGCGATCCCGGCGGCCTTGGACTCGTCCACGGCCACGGCCGCCCTGGCGTGGGCGGCCCCGGCCGCGTCCAGCTCCTCGGCCCGGTGCCGGCGCAGGTCGGCGTGGCGCTCCCCCAGCAGCTGCCCGCAGGTCGGGCAGGGCGCACCCGGGTCGAGCGCGGCGCCCGCCTCGGCCGCCTCGCTGGCCGCGGCGTGGGTGGCGGCCGCGGCCCCGAGGGCGCCGCTCAGCTCGGCGTGCCGCTCGCGCGCGGCCTCGAGCTCCTCGCCGATGCCTTCCTGCTCGGCCTCGAGCCGGGCCCGGGCCGCGACCAGCTCGGTGGTGCCCTGGGCCTCCCGGTTGGCCCGGGCCAGCGCGTCGGCGGCGGTCCGCTCCCGGCGGTGGGCGTCGTCGAGGGCGCGAGCCAGGGCCACCCGCTCGGCGTGGACCTCCCGGGCCCGCTCGAGCGCCTGCAGCGGCGCGGCCGCCTCGGCCAGCCCGGCCGCCTCGGCCTCGGCGGCCCGGATCTGCGGCTCGAGCGCGTCGGCGGCGGCCGCGCGCAGCTCGTGCCGGTCGGCCTCCCGCCGGCTGGTGGCCGCCTCGGCCCGGGCCAGGCCGGCGCGGTTGCGGAGCTCGGCCAGGGCGGCGGCGGCCCGCTCCGCCTCGGCCGCGGCCGCCTCCGCGCCGGCCAGGGCGGCCACGGCCTCCGCCTCGGCCTCGGCGGCCGCCCGCTCCGTCCCTCCGGCCGCGGCCAGCTCCTCGGCGGCGTCCTTGGCGGCCGCCTCGAGCGCGTCCAGGTCGGGGAGCTGGGCCCGGGCCCCCTCGGAGGTCCTGCGCCGGTCCCTGGCCTCGTCGCGGACCCTGGCCAGGGCGCGCTCGATCGGGCTGACCCCGAGCAGGTCGAGGACCAGCTTGCGGCGGTCGTTGGCCTGCATGGTGGCGAACGCGGTGAGCTCCTTCTGCTGGGCGCAGACCGACGCGAGGAAGGCCCGCTGGTCCATGCCCAGCACCCGGGCAAGGAACGCGTTGGCCTCCCGGGCCGACTGCACCGCGAGCTGCCCGTTGCGGTACACCTCGACCTCGGGGGTGAGGTTCTGCCCCTTCAGCCGCCGCCGCACGTCGTAGGCGTTGCCCTCGTGCTCGAAGACCAGCTCGACCCGCAGGTCCTCGCGGACCCCGGCCGAGCGCAGCTCGGCCTTGTCGGTGCGCGAGTCGCCATACAGTGCATACCGGACACTCTCGATGAGCGAGCTCTTCCCGGCGCCGTTCGGGCCGTAGATGCCGACCAGGCCGTCGGGGAACTCGAGGTCGACGGCCCGGTAGATGCGGTAGTTGCGGAGCGAGAGGGAGCGCAGGTGCATCTAGCGGGCCTCCTCCTCGGCGCGTTCGAGGAAGCCGCGACCCATGCCGGCCAGCCGGTCCCGGTCGTAGCCCTCGATCGGCACGCTGGCCAGGTAGCGGTCCCACTCGTCGGCGAGGCTGGCGACCGGCTCGGCCCCGACCTGGGCGGCGCCCTGGCCCTGGGCCTCCTCGACGTGCACGGCCACGTGCAGGGCGCCCGCGAACGTCTCGCCGAGCACCCGCCGGTCGAGCAGGCGGCGGACCTCGGCCCGGGCCTGGTTGACGAACACGCGCACCACCGCCCCGTCCGCCCCGGCCGGCGGGGCCAGCCCGGCGACCGCCTCGTAGACCTCGGACACGTCCATGCCGAACGCGTCGAGCTGGAAGGTCTGCAGCGGCCGCCCGCCCGGCACCGGGTGGTGGCGGACCGCGCCCGAGGCGGTGTCCAGGCTGAGCACGCCCTTCACGGGCGGCTCGTCGCCCTTGGGGAGGTCCTTGAAGCTGAAGGTGTCGGTCGACCCCGGGTACCAGGCGTTGGGGGCGACCTTGGCGTGGTTGTGGAAGTGGCCGAGCAGGACCCGGTCGAACCCGACGTCGAGGTCGGCCAGGTCGACCTCGTGCTCGTTCACGTCGCCGTAGGTGTAGCGGCTGGACAGCACCGTGACCGCGACGTGGGTGACGAGCACGTTCAGGTGGCCGGCGCTGCGCGCCCCGGCCGCCGCGGCGATCTGGTGCTTCTGCTCGTCGGGGCTGCCGCACTGGGGGACGGCGTGCACCCGCAGCCCCGCCAGCAGGTCGACCGCCTCGTGGGCGCCCCGGTAGGCGAACGCCAGGGCCGGGAACGAGTCGGCCAGCACCGCGTACGGCGAGCCTGACTCGCGCAGCCGCGGGGTGTCGTGGTTGCCGGAGATGGCCAGGGTCGGCACGCCGGAGTCGGCCAGCCGGCGCAGGCCCCGGGCCCCCTCCCGGAACGCCCGGTAGGTCGGGCGGGGCGCGTCGAACAGGTCCCCGAGCACCAGCACCGCGTCCGGGTCGAGTCCGAGCGCGGCCTCCACCGCCCGGTGCCAGGCGGCCGCGAAGTCGGCCTCCCGCTGGTTCAGGCCGTGCTCGTCGACCGCCTGGTAGTGCGAGCGCCCCAGGTGGGCGTCGGAGATCGCGACGACGCGGGCCATCAGTCGTAGAAGCCCTGCATCGCGCCGACCGGCCGGGGCCGGGCCGCTTCCGGGCGGGGCACCGTGGCCAGCCACTCCTCGTACAGGTGGACCCGGGTGGGCAGCGCGAACGGCGCCTCCGGGTTGGTCACCAGCGCCTCCCCCGGCATCAGGGTCTGGATCTCCGGGCCGAGGTCGGACAGGTCCTGCTTGGACGACGAGCGCAGGATGTTGCGGTCACGCTCGTCGGCCAGGCCGAGCACGAAGTAGGTGTTGAACTGGCTGAGCAGCTCGGCGTCGATCAGCTTGGGCTGCTGGGTGACCGCGCACAGCCCCACGTTGAACTTGCGGCCCTCCCGGGCCAGCCGGGGGAACACGTTGAACTCGGCGTCGTCGAGGCGGGTGAGCACCCGCTGGGCCTCCTCGAGCGCGACCAGCGTGCGCGGCAGCAGCCCGAACCGGTCCCGGTCGCTGCGGTAGGCCTCGGCCCGCTCGGTCAGCAGGCTCCGGGTGAGCAGGGACGCCACCAGCGTCTCCTCCACCGCCTCGAGCCCGCTGGTGTCGACCAGCACCACCTTGCCGTCGGCCAGGTCGCCGAGGACCTTGCCGGTCAGCGACTGGCTCGGGTCCTCGGTCATCAGCGGCAGGCGCACGATCCGCCTGGCCCGCCGCGCGAGCACCTGGATGGTGGCCAGGGCGTGCCGGCCGAGCTCGGCGTCCTTGAGGTCCTCGGGCTCCTCCTCGGCCAGGCGGCGCAGCCACACGCCCTTGTCGCCGAGCAGGGCGTGGGCGCTCTCGAGCGCCTCGGACTGCGGGCCGGTGAACTTCCACGCGGTGCGCAGGTCGTCCACGCTCAGCTCGGCCAGCGACAGCCGCAGCAGGTTGCCCTGGCCGGCGCGCGGGTTCGGGGAGTAGACCCGCAGCCGCTCGGCCGCGAACGGGTGGTGGGCGAGCCCCTTGCGGCCGGTGCCGCCCTCCAGGTACTCCCCGTGCGGGTCGAACAGCAGCAGGGCGTAGCGGCCGCGGGCGGCCAGGAGCTGCCCGGCCAGCACCTTCATGAGGTTGGACTTGCCCATGCCGGTGGTGGCGAACACGCCGACGTGGCTGGGCAGGGTCTCGCCGCGGATCCCGACCGGCAGCTCGATGGTGTCCTCGCCCGAGCGCAGCCGGCCGACCTCGACGTCGCCCATCTTCTCGCGCAGGAACGCCAGGTCGGCCTCGGTGGGCGCGGTCACCTCGCCGAACTGGGCCGGGAGGCTCTTGGGCTTGTGGAAGCTCTTGTCGGCGCCGACGTAGCCGAGGCTCGACACCTTGGCGACCTTGTACAGCCGCCGCTCCACGTCGCGCATGCCGGTCGGCTCCCCCACCTGGTCCATGGCCATCAGGCCGCCGGCGGTGCGCTCCGCCCAGCCGTCGTCGGACGACTCCGAGCCGTAGGCGACGTCGGTGACCCGGAACAGGTAGCGCCGGTCCCGCTCGCCGTCGGCGCCGACCAGCAGCTCACCCAGGAACAGGTCCTCGCCGTAGAAGGCCCGGAAGCGGACGTCGAGCACGGAGCGACCGAAGATGCGGCCCTTGTAGCCGGGGTGCTGGTCGGGCATGGCTGGGGTCCTCGTGGGTGGTCGGGCGTGGTGGTTGGTGGTTGGTGGGTGGGTGGTGGGTGGGTGGGTGGGGGTTGGTGGTCGGTCGGGCGTTGGTGGGTGTGGGTGGTCGGCCCTCGTGGTCGGTCAGGCGTTCAGGGTCAGGTGGAAGTCGCGCAGCACCAGGTCGACGTCGTCCTCGTCCAGGCCCTCGCGCAGCAGCGCCTCGCGCAGGTCGCGGCGGAGGTCGGCGAGCAGGTGACCGGGCAGGCACACGACCTGGTGGACGCGGGCGAGCGGGTAGGGGTAGCCGAGGAACGCCGGGTCGTCGGAGAGCCCGGCGAGCACCGCGAACAGCTCTTCGGCGCTGCGGTGGCCGCGCACCGCGTCGACCCGGAACGCGTAGGCGCCCCGGCGGGCGAGCCGGGCCACGTACACCTCCGAGCGCCAGCCCGCGCCGGCCGCCTCGGCGTCGTCGGTGACCCGCAGCAGCCAGCGCGCGTCCGGGCCGACCTCGTCCTCGGCCCGGCGCCGGACCCGCAGCACCAGCGGCGCGTACCGGCCCCAGCGCAGCTTGGACGCCTTGGTCACCCCGACCAGGTCGACGCCCTGGGCCAGGGCCAGCTCGTGGACCGGCCGAACGACCGCGGCGGGCATGTACGCGCCCGGGTGCAGGCTCCCGTCGACCAGCACCACGTCCCCCGGCTCGGCCTCGCCGACCGCCCGCCTGGCCCGGTCCCACTCGGCCAGCTCCCGGAGCACGTCGACGACCCCGCCGAGGTCGGCCAGCTCCCGCTCGCGCACCACCCCGGCCGCGGCCAGCGCGTGGGCGTACTCGGCCCTGGCGTCGGCCTGGTTGAGGGTGCGCAGCACCAGCTCGTCGCGCTCCTCCCGGAACGTCGTCCGGTCGCGGTGCCAGACGGTCCCGGCCCGGTAGGCGACCACCCAGAAGCTGCGCCCGTTGACCAGGCAGGCCGACCCGCCGTCGATCGCGGCGGTGCAGACCCCGGGGGCCGGGTCGCTGCCGATCTGGACGATCTCGGCGTCGGGGCGCAGTTCGATCGGCCGGTCGTCGTCCGGCGCGACCGGCTCGTCGGCCGGGTTGTCGACCCGGGTGCCGCCGTCGGCGAGCAGCCGGGTCAGGTGCCCGGCGGCCGTCCGGACTCGGTCGGCGTAGTCCTCGACGAGCACGCCTGCCTCCCCTCTGGTGGCCGTTGCCGAACACCAGTTCTGCCCGAGCGTAACCGATGGACATGCTGAGGGGAAGCAGGCGGCAGTGTACCGCCCCTGACGGGAGCGCACCGAGCGCGAGATGGCCCTGCTGTGTGTCGGGGTGCGGCCGGGTGAGCACCCGGACCGCCGACGGGATGCGCAGGCTCAGATCGGCGATCCGCTGGCGTCACGGCGGGCCTGATCCAGGTAGGAGGATTCCTCACAGACGGTCGTCGCGTGGCGCCCTCGGGCCAGATGACTTCGACCGGATACCGCAATTCCGCGCGTGGTTCACGATGTCGGCTGTCCCACCGTGCCCGCGCGCCGGCTTGCCACGATGGGGACCGCCTGTACGCTGGCGTGGGCCACCTGACACGGACGTGCCGATGGTCTCGGAGGCGAGTGCGAGCGCATGCGGCCCGAACTGCCTCCGAGACCATCGGATCCCGGTCCTCAGCGACTGGTGAGGTCACATGGGGTGACGCCGGGTATGCCGTCGAACGGCGGTGGCCAGCCAGCCAGCGCTGGCGATAGGGTTCAGAGGCGGTTGACCTCGACGTATACCTGGTCGCGGCCGCTCACGAAGGGCCGGACGAACTGGCCGTCGAACTGGACACGAACGTTGACCTCGAACGTGCCCGAGTCCTCCCCGGGGGCCACCTCGAAATCCGCCCCGCTGCCGTCGTTGCCCGACGTGAAGTTCGCTGTCGTCACAGAGAACGTCGCGTTTGCGGGCAGGGTCGTCGACAGCGATGTCGGCACGGTGAACGGCCCGGCCGTCAACCTCTTGCGTGCGCCGTCCTCCTCGCGCTCGAGCCGGAGCAAGACGCGGAACTGCTCACCAAGCAGGAGGTTTGCCAGGAAGTACTCGAGGTCGAGGTCGATCTGGAAGGCGACGGGTTGCCCCGCCTGGATGATGGTTGTCGGGTTGGGGGGTGGCGACTGGACGGTCGTCTTGTCATAGCTGAACTTGATGACACCCGTGATATCTGGTTCGGCGGTTCCCACTGATTTGGCCTCCTCGGAGAGCTGCGGCGCGATCGTCTGCTCAGCAAGCCGGTCGCCGGGTCTGAGACCGGCCTAGCTTGGGGAGGAAGGGATGGTGGCGTGAGTCACGAGAAAGCGGAGCAGGCCGCTTTCGTTCCAGCCCGGCCAGGTCTTCTCCATCCCCGTCTGGACGTGCGTCACGCGAGTCCGGCGCACGTTGCGCCGCTCGTCCTGTAGCAGTTCGATCACGAAGGTGTTGTAGTGCTGCTTGTCGGCCGGGTCGCTCGGCGGCGTCACGGCGGCGAGGACAGTTCAAGAGAGATGATTGCAGCTCACCTCCTTTCCCCTCGCACGGCGCCACCTGGCGGTGCCGGCGGCAGATGTAGTACCGCCAGTGGAAGGTCAATCGTCGCTGTAGGCTGAATGCGGCCCCGTGTCGTGCGTCCTGTCGACCTCGCCCTTGGAAGCCGCGCCCGGCGGGCAGCTTCCAGGCGACATGGATAGCGCCTGTGGCTTAATCCGCACTTCACCAGCGCTTAATCTGCGTGGTGGTCAGGATTAAGCGGTACGCGGTGCCGGGAGGAGCTTCTGCCGGTTACTTTGTCTGCCCAATCGTTAACGCGATGTAGCTACGTCTCGGTAGCTGAACTCGGTCCTTCCATGGGCCATGCCGGCAGCCGGAGACGGCGGTCGCAGCACCGCGGCCGGAATTGATTCCGGTCGGCGGAGCGGTCACACCTGCTCGTGGCGCTGGAGCCGCTCGCGCAGCTCCGAGGTCGCGCGCGCGGGGTCGACGCCGAGCTCGGCGTGCAGGGCCTCGACGCAAGCCTGGTGCTGGCGCAGCGCGAGATGGGGTTGGCCCTGGCGGCTGTAGCAGCGCATCAGTCGGCGGTGGGCGTCCTCCCGGCAGGCGTCCCGCTCGATGATCCGCCGGCACAGGGCGGCACAGGAAGCATAGCTGCCCTGGCCGAAGTAGAGCTGGCTGAGCCGGTCCAGGGTGTCGAGGTACTCGAGCCGCAGGCGCTCGCGGCTGAGCACGGGCCACTCCTGGTACGGGTCGTCGGCCAGGAAGTCCCCCTGGTACACCGAGGCGGCCAGCTCGTACTCGGCGATCGCCCCGGCAAGCTCCCCCACATCCTCGAGCTGCCGGCCGCCGCCGACGTGGCGTTCGAACTCGTCGATGTCGAGCCAGAGCCCGACATCGGCGTGGAGCCGGTAGGCGTCGCCCTCGAGCACGACGACGGGCACGTCGGCGGCGGCCCGGAGCGCGCGGCGCAGGCCGTGGACGGCGACGTTCAGGCTGTTGCGGGCCGCCTCGGGCGTCGAGTCGGGCCAGAACACCTCCATCAGCACCTCGCGGGCCGGCCAGGGGTCGCGGTGGGTGAGCAGGTACTTGAGCAGGGCGCGGCCACGGCCGCTGGGCCAGCTGGTGACCGGGACCTGGTTCAGCGTCATCCGGAGCGGGCCGAGCAGGTGGGCGGTGAGGGTGGGAGCCTCCGGCCCGGCGGGGGCTGGCGGCACCGGCCCGACGCCTCCCTCCTCAGCCGGCCCGACGCTCCCCTCCTCGCGCGGGAAGGACGCCGCGGCGGGTTGGAGCTGGACCGGCCCCGGGAACTCTCTGGCGTGGACAGCGTCGCGCTGGGGGACGATCGCGCGGCGTACCCTCGACCACCACCCGGCCGGCTCCTGCCCGGGCGGCTGCATCCCGGACAGCTCGTCAGGGATCGGCTTGAATGGCAGCGGCGTCCGTGACCAGCCGTAGGCGTCGACCAGCGTGCCCGAAACCCGGGCGGTGTCCAGGTGGCCGCGGAGCTGCGTGGCCGCCTCGTGGATGGTGCTGTCGAGGGCGAGCAGGGCCGAGTAATGCCGATTCCGCTCGTGCTCCAGCTCCTGCACGCGCCGGGCCAGCCGCTCCGCCACGGCCACGACGTCGGTCAGCACCCGCTCCCCGACCCGGGAGGCGGCGGTC
>Ga0184623_10000299_pt1 | contig 20856 bp, 23 predicted proteins | sample PLM1_100_b1_FD_133138 | JGI IMG/M metagenome (GOLD analysis project Ga0184623, IMG submission 133138) | Groundwater sediment microbial communities from an aquifer in East River, Colorado, USA - PLM1_100_b1 | ecosystem: Environmental > Terrestrial > Soil > Riparian zone | place: USA: East River... | reverse complement strand
GGCGAGGACGACCACATCCGTCTCGTCCTCGTCGACGCTCCCGAGTCCTACCAGGTCGGAGGGCCGGAGGCGAAGACGTACCTCGAGTCCCTGTGCTCGGGCGCGAGGGCGCTCGTGGACGAGGACGATTTCCAGGTCGGGGCCGATCCGTACGGCCGGATCCTCGCCGTCGTGACGTGCGCGGGCACGAACGCGAACGCGGCGATGATCTCCTCCGGTCACGCGCGGACGTACACGCGGTTCTGCTCCGCGAGCGAGTTCCAGCACGAGCCGTGGACGGGGTGCCCCTGACCGGCCTCCCGCCCGCTCGGGCGGTATCGCACCCGAGACTCGTATCCAAAACCTTCTAAGCTCCCGGACCGTGCCGCAGCCCACGAGAGGATGCCTCCGATGCGGTTCCCGGGGAAGCTCGCGCTCGTGTCCGTCCTCGTCCTGACCGCCCTGCTCGCGATCCCCCCGGCCGCCTCCTTCCACGCGGGGGGGGCGTTACGGCGGTGTCCCTGACCGTGGACGACCGCCTCGTCCTGCACCCCGACCAGTATCACGGATACACGTTCACCCTCGGGGCCGGCGACTCCATCGTGTACGGCATCCAAGTGATCACGGGCTCGAACATCGACGTGTACTTCTTTACGCCCACGGGCCTCGCCGCGTACCTGAGCCATCCCCCGCAGACCTCCCAGGCGGTCACCAACCTCACGAACCGGCAGCAGTTCGGGGGCACGTTCAGCGCCGCGACCGGCGCGGTCACCGTCATCATCGATAACGTGAACGGCACCGGCGCGAGCGCGACCGGGGACGTGGAGGTGCAGGTCGGGATGACGAGGAGCGGCGGCGGGCCACCCCCGGACTTCTTCTCGGGGATCCTCGCGGTGGGCCTGATCCTCTGCGTCGGGCTGATCGCGATCGTCGTCATCGTCCTGTTCCTGATTATCTTCTTCGTCACGCACCGGGACAAGCGCCCGATGCCCCCGGCGGCGCCGGCGTACATGCCCCCGCCGCAGCCGCCGTGGCCGCCCCAGCGGCCGCCCCCGCAGGGCGGGGCGCCCCCGGAGCGGTACCCGCCCCAGAACCCGTAGGCCGCAGGCTTTATCCGCGGGGCGCGGCTCGCCCGCCCCCGTGGCGCGGAACCTGTACTTCCTCGGGACCGCGGGGTGCGGGAAGTCCACGATGGTTCGCGGCTTCCGCGAGTGGATGTCGGGGCAGGGCCTCGACGCGGTCACCGTGAACCTCGACCCCGGCGCGGATTACGTGCCGTACGACGTGGACATCGACGTGCGGGACTGGATCCGGCTGAACGAGGTAATGGAGGAGCACGGCCTCGGGCCGAACGGCGCGCAGGTCCTCGCGGCGGACCTCCTCGCGATGAAGGCGGGGGAGCTCGCGAAGGTGATGGAGACGTTCCGGACGAGCTACTTCCTGATCGACACCCCGGGCCAGATGGAGCTGTTCACGTTCCGCGAGTCGAGCCAGGTCGTGATCGACGCGTTCGGCCGGGAGGACAGCGCCCTCGTGTACCTGAACGACCCCGCCCTCGTGAAGACGCCGAGCGGGATGATCTCGAGCGTCCTCCTGAGCGCGACGGCCCTGTTCCGTCACGTCCTCCCGTTCGTGAACGTCCTCTCGAAGTCGGACCTCCTCTCCCCGGAGGAGCTGGAGACCGTCGTGAAGTGGTCCCTCGACCCCCTCGAGCTGTACGACGCCCTGATGCAGGACGAGGCGACGCCGAAGACCCTCCTCGACGTGGAGTTCTTCAAGGGGATGGAGACGATCGGCGTGTACCGGAAGCTCCACCCCGTGTCCTCGGAGGCGATGTCCGGGTTCGAGGACGTGTACAACCAGGTCCAGCTCACGTTCGAGGGCGGGGACGACCTCCGGCCCGACTAGGCCGTGGCGGATGGATGCGGTTCCGAGGGGAAGTTGGTCTCGAACAAGACCAACTCCGCGGGCAGGCGGACGAGGCGCGACGGCGTTTCTTGCCCAATTGGGCAACATCAGAGGAACGCCTCGAACTCCGCGACGAGCTCCGGGTGCTTCTTCCGGAGGGCGGAGAGGATCTCGTGCGTGGAAACCCGCTCGAGCCCGACCTCCGCGATCGCGCGGATGATCCGGTTGATTAGGTCGTCCTCCATCGTACGGAGCTTCTCCTTGATCAGGTAGTTCCGGTACAGGGACTCCTCGAGGCGGGCCCGCCACCGCTTCTCGTACGCGGCGACCATCCCGTCCCCCGCGTCCCCGGCCTTCACCGCCTCCGCGGCGAGCTCCCCCGCGTACTTCCCGCTGAGGCAGCCATTCAGGATCCCGCCGCCCGTGACGGGGTCGATGAAGCGCGCGGCGTCCCCGACCAGGAGGAGCCCGGGCATCCCCGTCCTCTCCAGCGGGAGGGACACCGTGACCATCCCCGCGACCTCCTCGAGGACCTCCCCCCTCGCGAGGTGCGGGTGGGCCGCGATGAACCGGTCCAGGTACCCCTTCGTCTCCGCCTTGTCCTTCAGCTTCGAGAGGTTCACCCCGAGCCCGACGTTCGCCGTGTCGACGTCCTTCCAGAACACCCACGCGTACCCGCCGGGGGCCCAGCTCCCGAGGTAGAACTCGTTCAGGCTCGGGTCCCCGTCCACGCCGACGATCGTGTACTGGAGGCACGCGTCGATGTCCCGCGTCTTCAGCGGCCTCTCGAGTCCCGCCCACCGGCCGACCTGGCTCTCAATCCCGTCCGCGCCGATCACGACCTTCGCCCGCACGTCGTACACGCCCTGCATCCCCTGGAGGCGGGCCCCGACGACGCGACCGTCCTCCTGGAGGAGGCCCATCGCGGAGGTCCGGATCCGGATCTCCGCGCCCGCCTTCGCGGCGAGCTTCGCGAGGTGGCGGTCGAACAGGTCCCGCTCCAGGACGTACCCGCACTCGTTCCCCGCGCGGGCCTCGTCCACGACGAGGGTCGTCCCGTCCGGCGCGACGACCTTCGCCCCATCCACCTCGTGCGCGATGAACGCCTTCGAGGGCTCGAGGCCGACCTCGTCGAGCCACCGCTTCGCGACCCCCTCCCCGCACCGGACCGGCGTGCCGATCTCCGTGCGCTTCTCGATCATCAGGGTGCGGGCGCCGCCCGCGGCCGCGTGGCGGGCCGCCGTGCTCCCGGAGGGTCCCGCCCCGACGACGAGGACGTCGAACTCCTCCGACGGCATCCTCTCGCGCATCCCAGCCCGCGGCCATTATGCTTTGCCTCGGGAAAGGGAAAGGTGAGGGCGGGCGGCCCTCACTGGACGATCAGGTAGCCCTGCATCGAGATGTGGTCCATGCCGCAGTCCTCGTGCTCCGTCGCCGGCGGCGTCGGCGGCACGTACGGCACGTTGCACTCGAAAACGTACGTCCCGGCCTGGTTCACCGTGAACGTCGGCAGGGTCACCGTGTCCCCTGGCATGATGTCCGATATCGAGTCCGTCTCGATGCCGAGGGCCATGATCTCGAACCCGTGGCGGTGCTCGTCCATGTTCACGATCGTCAGGTGGATGCGGTCCCCGACGTTCACCACGATCGCGCCCGGGAAATACATGTGCTGCTCCGTCATCATCGGCATCTGGGTCGCGTTGTGGGGCTCCAGGGCCACGATTACGAGGCGGACGTCCCGGTCCACCGGCGCAGGCCGCGACGCCGCGGGCTGCGCGATGGACATCCCGAGTCCGGTGATGCCCACGAGCAGCGCGACGACGGAGAGGGCGCCGATGGCGAGGAGCGCCGTCTTCTTGCCTTCCTTCTCTTCAACCGTTTTTCTCACCTCCTTTCGCCTTATATGAGCGAAGGCGTGGAAGCCCCGCGAGGAGCGGGGACTGGCCGCGTCCCTCCGCGCGGATCGCGGAGAGCTGGTACGCGACGAAGCCGTACGTGAGCCAGATCGACCCCACGACCGCGAGGACGATCAGGGCGATGCCCGTATCCGTCCGCAGGAGTGGCGGAGGCGACGTCACGGGGTCCTGTACGTCGACCTGGGCACTCGCCTCGCTCGGCTGGAATCGACCTTGGCCCGCGAACCGGACCGTGAGGGTCCAGGTGCCCGCCCCGCGGGGCGCGTAGACGGTTGCGGCCTTCCCCGCGTTGTTCGTCGTCGCGTTCCCGAGGGGGAGGGGACCGAACGTCGTGTCCAACCAGAACGTCAAGGGTCGCCCGGAGAGGCCCACCCCCGTCGCGTTCCGGAGCACCGCCGTCACCACCGTGGACTCGCCGGCGACGATCCGGCTCGGAACGCCCACCGCGATCCTCGTTCCCTCGGGAGGGAGGAAGGAGGGGGTCGGACCGATGTACACCAGGAGCTGGCGGGAGTGTCCGGAATCGGAGGAGTTGAAGTCCGAGGAGGACGCGCTGAACGCGACCGCGAAGGAGTACGTGCCTCCGGGCTCGAAGTGCTGGTCGTTCCGGTCCGTCGAGTTCAGGGGGTAGTGGAACTCCACGGTCGTCCCCGATCCGTTCTTCACGCCCGCAACGGCAAGGATGTCGTTCGTCCCCCCGATGGAGGTGTCCCAGTGCCGCTCCCAGCCGTGATCGACCTCGTCCTCGGCACGGACCTGGCCCGTCACCCCGTCCACGTAGGCGGCGATCACGTTCGTGTAGTTCGTCCCCACGACGACGGAGCTGAAAGCGATCGCGACCCACCCCTGCCCGGGGCTCTGGAGGCCGATCGCCATCGTGGACCCGCTGTACTGGAGGGATACCGTGATCCCGGTGTCCGGGTCCGTGTACGTGTCTGCGTACTCGCCCGCCACGATCGCTCCGTCCACGACGGTGAGCTGGTCCGAGTACGGGCACTCCGCGTACCCGTTGTGGGCCGCGGCCCCCGGCGGCGCGGAGAGAGAGACTCCGAGGGGCAGGGAGGCGAGGACGAGGAGCGCCACGACGAAGGACCTCAACCGCCCGCCTCCGTCTCGACGGCTTCGGCCTCCGGGGTCGTCTCCGAAGCGGGATGTCGCTCCGTCACCTCCCAGACCGAGACGATCGGGAAGACCCTGGAGAACAGGGCGAAGAGGAGGACGAAGCCCGCGAACGCCGCCGCGGTGATGGACCATTCGACCCAGCTCGGCCAGTACGCGCCCCAGGGCTGGGGCATCTGCGGCGTGGCGAGGGTGGAGACGACGATCACGTACCGCTTCAGCCACATCGTCACGTTCACGAGGGTGGCCGCGACGATGATGCCGAGCGTCGTCCGGGTGCGCCGGATCGCGAGGATGAACGCGGGGATGAGGAGACCGCCGATCTGGACGGACCAGAAGATCCACGCGAACTCCCCGCCGTACAGGGCGCTGAGGAGTTGCGCCTCCGTGGTCTCGTTCTTGTACGAGACCGTCACGTACTCGTTCAGCGTGAAATAGATGTACACGATGTCGAGGAGGAGCAGGATCAGGCCCAGGTTCCGGAAGTGGACCGGGGTGATCCACTTCTGGAGCTTGTAGAAGTGCGTGAACAGCGCCATCGCCATCAGCACGCTCGCGACGCCGCTGAAGAGCGCGCCCGCGACGAAGTACGGGCCGAAGATCGTGGAGTCCCACCCGACCCGGAGGGTCATCGCGAAGATCCAGGAGACGACGGTGTGCACGGAGATCGCGATCGGCAGGATCAAGATCGTCATGATCCCGATCGAGCGGTCGAGGCGGCGGCGCTGGCCCGACGTCCCCTTCCAGCCGATCGAGAGCGTCGTGTAGAGCCACCGCCGGAACCGCCCGACGCCACGAAGCCGGTCCCTCAGGAGGGCCGTGTCGGGGAGGAGGAAAAGGTACAGGAAGATCAGGGAGCCCGTCAGGTAGGTCGAGATCGAGACGAAGTCCCACAGGATCGCGGACTGCAGCCGACCGTACACGATCACGTTCAGGATTCGGTCCGGACGACCGAGGTCGATCAGGGGCATCGCGGCCCCCACCGCCAGGGAGCAGACCGTGATCGCCTCCGCCATCCGGGTCACGGGCTTCCGCCAGTTCGCGTGCGTGAGCCGGAGGATCGCGGACATCAGCGCGCCGACGTGGCTGATCCCGATGAAGAACACGAAGTTCGAGATGTACACGCCCCACAACACCGTGTTCCGCATGTTCGTTACGGCGAGCCCCTCCCGGAGCTGCACGGAGTACGCGTACGCGCCCCACCCCACGACCGCGGCGAGGCACCCGATGAACGCGAGGAAGCGCTTCGACCAGTGTCGCACGGGCGCGAGGAGGTGGTCGATCTCCGCCTCGATTTCCGGCGTCGTCTCCGGCACCGTCTCAGTCCCTCCTCGCGGGCAGGTAGAACACCCGCGGCTTCGTTCCGAGCTCCTCCTTGAAACGGAACCCCGCCGACTCCCGCAGGACTTTCGAGAGCTGCCACACCTCCGTCCCGTTGGAGACCGCGTCCTCCCGCGCGTCCCCGAAGAAGATCGCCTTCATCGGGCACTTCTCGACGCATGCGGGCAGCTGCCCCTGATCTGCCCTGTGCGCGCAGAACACGCACTTCTCGACGGTCCCGCGGCGATGGACGAGGGGGTACTCGGGGCGGTAAAGGGCCCGTTCCTCTGGGGTGAGCTCCGCGGCCCCGCCCCAGTTGAAATACCGCGCGTCGTACGGGCACGCCGCCATGCAGTACCGGCAGCCGATGCACCGGTCGTGGTCCACGAGGACGAGGCCGTCCCGCCGCACGAACGTCGCGCCCACGGGGCACACGCTCACGCACGGCGCGTTCTCGCAGTGCATGCAGGGCCGCGGGAGGAAGTAGGAGCTCCCGTCGTCGTTCCGGACCTGGTACACCTTGATCCACTCTTGGCCCGCGGGCACGTTGTGCTCCTTCCGGCACGCGGCCGTGCACACCCCGCACCCGTCGCACCGCTTCAGGTCGATCAGCATCACCCAGCTCCGCCTCTGGCCCGGGGCGGGGTTGAGCGCGTCCTCCGGCGTCCCCGCGAGCTTCTCGAAGAGGAACTTGCCTCCCAGCGCGCCTGCCGCGGCGAAGCCTCCCCCGACCGCGATCAGCTTCAGAAACCGGCGCCGGCTCACGTCCCGCGAAAGTGCCTGCGCATCCTCACCGGCCGACTCGGTCTCGGGCATCGTCTCCCTCGACGTCCGTCGTCCGACGGATGTAGTAGGTCCGTTCCATTCAGCCGCCCGTCCCTACTGCACATACAGTACATACGGGCCGGCTATGCCCGCGAACCTGCTACAACCGTCGATGCTTGGCCCCCTCGAGCGGGAGGTCATTGCCTCCGTCAAGCGACGGGGCGCCGCCACGACCCGGGAGGTGATGGACGAACTCCACGCCCGGGGATCCCTGGTCGCGTACACGACCGTCGCGACGATCCTGATGCGGTTGCACAAGAAGGGCCTCGTGGAGCGCAGGCGGGAGCCGTTCAAAGGGGCTGACCGGTTCGTCTACGCGTACAAGGACATTGAGTCCGACTACATCGACAACCTCCTGGAGGGGCTCGTGTCTGCCTTCGGGACGCGGGGCGTCGTCCACCTGGCGGAGAGGATCGAGGGGATCTCGGACACCGACCTCCGCCACCTCCGAGGCCGGTTGAAGGTATGATCCTCGTCGGCCTCGCCCTCCTCATCGCGGCCGCCTTCTTTGCGGCGATGGGGATTGCGGGCTGCCTCGCGGCGAGGCGGTCCGCGAGCAAGTCCCGCTACGCGGCCGTCACCCTGTTCGGCCACGGAGCCCTCGCCTCCTCCGGGGGGATGGCGGTTCTCGCCCTCCTCCACTTCCACACTCCATCCCCCTTCTCCCTCCACGTGCACGCCGCGTCGGATGCCCTCTCCGAAGTCCTGAACTGCGACCTCGAGGCAAGCTGCGCGGCCGTCACGGTTCTCCTCGTCGTCGGGACCGTGCTTCTCGCATCGTTCGGCGTGAGCCAGGCCTCCGCGCGCCTCCTCCTGCGGAAGTACAGGGCCCTCCAGGTTCCTGCCCGGTCCGCGGCGCTTCTCCGGCACGGGGCGCTCTCACAGGGCACGCGCCTCCTGGTCGTGCGGGACGAGGAGGCGGACGCGTTTTCGTTCGCGATCCTTCGATGGGGCGGCCGCCGCATCTTCCGCGGGGAGGACGTGATCGTGATGACCACGGGGCTCCTGGACCTCCTCACGGAGGGCGAGGCGAGCGCGGTCCTCGCCCACGAGGCCGCGCACGTGGAGGCGCGGGACGACCGGTACCTCCCGTTCTTCCACGTCCTCTCCATGCTCCTGTTCTTCGACCCCGCCCTGCGGCTCCTGCGGAGGCGGGTCGGGCGGCACCACGAATTCGCGGCGGACGCGGAGTCCGCGCGGGTGACCCGCCGCCCCCTCGACCTGGCGCGGGCCCTTCTGAAGGTGTACCTGAAGGGCATGCCCGCCGCCCGCGCGACGGGCCTCTTCGGACGGGGAAGCCGCGCGGAGATGGTTCAGCGGATCGAGGCCCTGCTCGCCCTGGACGCGGCGGGCCTGGGGCGGGACGTCGGTAACAGTATGTAGGAACCGTTCAAGTCAGATCCTCCAGATGTCAGTCGGATAGGCGGTGACCCTGTGGCGGAACAGAAGCGGTGCCCGGAGTGCGGGACATCCGTGAAGACGGCGAACCTGACCGACCACTACGCCCGCGTCCATCCCCGGGCGCAGCTCAAGCTCACCCGGGAGGAGCGGGACGCGATTCGTCGGGACGTATCGCGGCCCCGGCCTTCGTCCTCCATGGACCGGCGGATCCCGGCGATCGCGCTCCTCCTCGTCGCCCTCGTGGGCGGGGGGGTCTATGCGTACACCTCGGCCCCCGCCGCGCCCGCCGCGTCGGGGCGGATCTCCGTGAACCCGACGGTGTGGGACTTCGGGGAGATCCAGCAGGTCGACGTGAGCCACAACTTCGAGGTCTTCAACCTCGGCTCGACCCCGCTCCGGCTCGACGGGATCTCCACCTCATGCATGTGCACGTCCGCGGAGTTCGCGTACAACGGCGCGACGAGCCCGAGGTTCGGGCAGCACAACAACCCACCGTGGCAGCTCACGATCGCCGCCGACGGGCGGGGGGTCCTCACGGTCTTCTACGACCCGACCGTCCATCCGGAGCGCGGCCACTTCCAGCGGGACATCTACATCCTGAGCAGCGACCCGGCGCAGCGGGAGGTCACCGTCACGATCCACGTCACGGAGGTGTGACGGCGGGATGGACGAGGGCCTCGGCACGTCCGCCCCCTGCCATCCCGAGCCCGAGCCGGAGCCGTGCCACGACACACGCCTCCCTTCCGAGCCCGCGCCACCGCCTCCCGTGCGGGAGTCGCTCCCCCGCCATCCCCGCATCCTGTTCGTCGCCCTGTGGCTCGCCCTCAGCGGCGTCCTCGTCGTCGCGTCCGTCGCCGCGTACCTCACGGTCCCCGCGCCCCCCGCCGTGTCCGTGCCCGCGGGCGCGACCGTATACTACAACGAGATGTGCAGCGACTGCGGTCCCTACCTCCGGAACGAGCTGCTCCCCGCCCTCGAGGCCGCCGGCGCAGGCCCCGCCGTCGTGAAGGACTACGTGAACGACCTTCGCTTCCGCGCGGAGATGACCGCCCTCCACGACTCCTTAGGGGTCCCGCCGACCCTGCGGAGCCACCTGACGACGTTCGTCCGGACCTCCCGCCTCGTCCTCCTCGAGGGGCACGTCCCCGCGGGACTCGTCGCGCAGGCGCTGGACGGCAACGCGACCGGGGCGCCGGCCCGCCTCCTCGTGTACCAGGACGCGATGTCGGGGATCGTCTCGTACCGGGCGTGGGCGTTCTCCGGGTCCCCCCGGGAGTACGCGATCTCGGAGCCGATCTCGACGTACTACGCGTGGTACGCGACCCAAGGCGGCGGGCCGTTCGAGTCCGGGCCGGTCCTCCCGGTCGTCCTCGTCACGGGGTTCCTGGACGGGCTGAACCCGTGCGCGTTCGCGGTCCTCCTGTTCTTCGTCGCCTTCCTGTACGCGGTCCGGGCCCCCCGGAGGGAGGTCCTCCGCACGGGCTCGCTGTACGTATACGCGGTCTTCCTCGTGTACTTCCTGATCGGCCTCGGGATCCTGCGGGCGATCCTGCTCTCCAACGACCCGCACCTGCTAGCGAAGGTCGGCGCGGGCCTCGTGATCGCCTTGGGCGGCCTCACCCTCCTGTCGTTCGCGTCCCCCCGCATTCCGCTGATCGCGAAGATGCCCTCCGCGATGTGGACGAAGGTCCGCGCCCTCCTCCTGAAGGGGTCCCTCCCCGCCGCGACCGTCGCGGGCGTGGCCGTCGGCCTGTGCACGTTCCCCTGCTCCGGCGGGATCTACGTGGCGATCCTCGGGTTCCTCGCGAGCCGGACGAGCTTCCTCGAGGGGCTCGGGTACCTGTACCTGTACAACCTGATGTTCATCCTGCCCCTCGTGGCGACCCTCGCGATCGTGTCGAACCGGCAGGTCGCGCTCCGCGCCGCGCGGTGGGAGCGGCTGAACGCGAAGGCGTTCAAGGCGGTGATGGCGGCGACGATGATCGGGATGGGGGTCGTCCTCCTCGCCCTCGCCGGATGAACTCACCGTTGTGTCCGGCGCGGGCGCCCCTTCCACTTCACGCGCCCCTTCCTCGCGAGGCGGAGGCGCATCTCCGAGGTCCGACGGAACCCCTCCCGGCGGTAGATCGACTCCCCGTAGTCCGACGCGTGGAGGGTGACCGCATCGTAGCCCTTCGTCCGGACCCACCGGACCGCCTCCCGCACGATGCGGCTCGCGTACCGCTGTCCGCGGTGGGCGGGCTCCGTGAACATCGACAGGAGGTACGGGACGAACAGGTTCCCGACCATCGGCCTCGGCTGGCGGGGCGTCATCCACAGGCACCCGCTCGCGACCGCCTCCCCCCTGGGCGTCTCCAGGATGAAGCCGACGAGGGTCCCGGATCGGAGGCGGGGCCGGACCCACCGCCGGTACGCGCGGTCCCCCGCATCGAGCTGCTCCTCCGTGAAGTGCGCGATGTCCACCCACATCCCCCTCCGGTGGCGGACGAGGAGGTCGAGGTCGTTCGCGGTCGCGAGGCGGACGCGGGCCACGGCGGGCGGAATTCAGGGGGAATCTTGAACCTTCCTCGCGGCACGGTACGCGAGGTAGTCCCGCTCGAGCTCCTTCATCGTCCGCGTCTTCCCCGGGCCCGCCTGCGGGAGCTCCGGCACGACGACGACGTCCTCCACGTGGGCGAGGAGCGGGTTCAGCCGGTCCCGGATCGCCTTCTGGAAATCGACCCGCAGCCGCTCCCGCAGCTCCACGGACCCGACCTGGCGGGCGTCCTTCGGGACCGCGTAGATCACGAGGGCGTGCTGGCCGCTGCCGTCGACGTCGACCGCGGCGGGCTTCGCGTCGTACACGAGGTCGTGCACGATCACGTTCCGGATCTCCTCCGCGCTCGTCTTCACGCCGCCGATGTTGATCATGTCGTCGATCCGCCCGAGGTGGCGGTAGAACCCGCCGGGGAGCCGCTCGATCCGGTCCCCGTGGCGGCGGAGGACCTCGCCGTGCGGACCCCTCGGCACGCCCGCGAAGTACTCCCTGGAGTGGTCGTAGTTCAGCAGGCGCGTCGAGAGCCCGATCGAAGGCGGGACGAGGAACACCTCCCCGCGGTCCGCGGGCCGGCCGTCCTCGAGGATCGCGAGGTCGATGCCGAGGGCGGCCGTCGTGAACATCGCGGGAGCGCAGGGCTGGACGACGGTCCCCGTGAGGTACCCGCCGCCGACCTCCGTCCCCCCGCAGTACTCGATCACCGGCTTGTACCCGGCGAGGAACATCAGGTACAGCATCTCCTCCGGGCTTGACGGCTCCGCGGTCGAGCTGAACAGGCGGACCCGGGACCAGTCGAGGCCCTCCATCGTCCGCCCCGCCTTCCAGCTCCGGACGAGCTTCGGGACGACGCCGAGGATCGTGACCCCCGACCGCGCGACGAACTCCCCGAACTCCCGCCGCTGCGGGTCCCCGGTGAACAGGGCCATCGCGGCCCCGTTCAGAAGGCTCGCGTACGTGAGCCACGGCCCCATCATCCACCCGTAGCTCGTGGGCCACGCGAGGACATCGGAGGGGCGGACATCGTGATGGAGGAAACCGTCCGCCGCGCTCTTGATCGGCGTGACGTGGGTCCACGGGATCGCCTTCGGATCCTTCGTCGTGCCGGAGGAGAAGAGGATGTTCGTCGCATCCCCGGGCTCGCACGGCACCGCTTCGTAGTCCGTCCGGTCCGAGAGGAATGCGCCCCACGGGAGGTCGCCGGGACGCGACACGTTCACCGGTTCGCCGTCCACGGGCACCACTTCGCCGTCGCCGGACAGGACGACGGCCCGCGGTCCGCGGGCCGCGACGACCTTGTCGTAGATCCGGTGCTCCTTCCCGCCACGCACGTACGACTCCGTCGTGAACACGAGGCCCGCGTCCGCGATCCGGGCCCGCTTCTCGAACTCCTCCGGGGCGGACGCGTCCGCGATCCCGACGATGGTGCGGCCGGAGAGGATCGTGCCGAGGTAGATCGCGACGGACTCCGGGGTCATCGGCATGTACAAGGCGACCCGGGCCCCGCGGGCGAGCCCGAGGGCGTCGAGCCCATTCGCGACCCGATTCGCGCACCGGCGGAGCTCGCCGACCGTCGTCGTCCTCGGCTCCGGGGACGTCTCCGTGGCGTACAGGATCGCGGGGTGGCGGGCCTCCGCGCGAAAGCAGCTCTCCGCGATGTTCAGCTCCGCGCCCGGGAACCACGAGGGCCGCTCCGGCGTCGACGCGGCATCGAGAACCCGGGCCGGCCTCTTGCGGAACACGATTCCGAGCTTATTCAGGACCATCTCCCAGAAGTCCTCGCGGCGGTCGACGGACCACCGGTGGAGGTCCTCGTACCCCGCGAGCCGTCGAGACCCCATCAGGACGCCGAGGTTTGATTCCCGAATCTCCAGGGGGCCGGGGACCCACGCGGGGGCGGGTCCGTCCTCCGGGCGGCGGCCCTCGAACGCGAGCTCGTGCAGATCCCGATGGACCACGAAGTTCCACCGCCACCGGGGGTCGCCGAGGAGGAGCCCCCGGATCTCGAGCCACAGCCGCACCTGCTCCGCGGGGTCCGTCCTCCGCGCATGCCCTTTCAGGATTTCCTGAATCCGCTTCGAGAGGTCCTCCGCGGCCGTGGGCGGGAGTCCGAGACCCTCGAGGGCGGCGGCCGTCGGGGCGGGGCGCACGGGCAAGCAAGTCCCCGCGCGATATTAAGGCTAAGGAGTCGACCGGCGGCTTCATACCCTCGGTCCGGATTTCCCGGACCCGCTGACCGTGGAGGGAATTCGGGTTGGGTGTGGCCCAGGATGCATTTCACAAGTTCCTCCTCTTGGATCTCGCCCCCGTGCTGAAGTCCGCGGAATTCTCACGGAGTTCGAATACGTTTCGCAAATGGACGAACGACGTCTGCCTGATCGTGAATCTCCAGGGGAACAAGTGGAACACGGCAGACCGCTACCAATTCACAATCAATCTCGGTGTATTCTCGCCCGCGGCGTACCGCCTCGAACATGAACTCGGATGGACCTTCCCGGATTTCGTTTCTTTCTCCGATGAGGATTCTAAGGAGTACGAGCAGGATTGGGCTCAGAGGTTGGCCGCTCCTCGGGAAGTCGATTGTCATTGGCGGGAAAGGCTCGGATGGCTGATGCCCGAACCCAGCGACAAGTGGTGGGAACTCCAGTCAGAGAGTCAGATACCGAGCCTCTCCAGGGAGGTTCCTCCGTCTCTAGTGCGATGGGGACTGCCTGCGATTGAACGCCTCGCGTCCAATGAGGCCCTCAGGGACTGTTTCCTGACAGGACGCTCGCTTCCCAAGGTCTTGCTCAGCCCACACGACCGCTTCAGGTACGCCGCGTACTTTCTCCTCCTTGTCGGCCCGGACCAGCGACTCGACGGCGTGATCAGGAAGCTGAAATGGAGGACGCGACGGCTCCCGATGCTCCGAGACCACGTAGGTCGAATCATTGCCTACCGGCATGCCCACCCAGCATCCGCTGCGCGCTCTCAGACCTAATTCGCAAGATGTCCCCGGGCCTCTTCCATCGCCCGGTCCACCGCTTCCCGCGGCGTCTTCACGGGCACGTACAGCTCCTTCGGGACTCCGATCTTCTCGAGGTCCCACGACTTCAGCCCGAACACCTTCTTCCCGAGGTCGAACGCGTACGCCATCTCCGTCAGCGTCCCGTAGCTCCCGTCGATCGCGATGATCGCGTCCGCGGTCCGCACGACGATCGCGTTGCGTGCGGTGCTGATCGCGGTCACGATCGGCACGTCCACGTGCGGATTCGCGTCCCGGGAATCGGACCCGGGCAGGATCCCGATCGTCAGGCCGTCCGCCCGCTTCGCTCCCTTGCACGCGGCCTCCATCACGCCGTTCAACCCGCCGCACACGAGGATCGCGTCCGCGCGGGCGATCAGGAACCCGACCTCCTCCGCGAGCTTCATCGCCTCCGGGGAGGCGGTGTTCGACCCGCCGATCACCGAGATGATGGGCTTCCGTGTCTCCATGGCATCGTTTTCGAAACCGATACCACGGATAAAGCTGTTCGACCGTGGGTATCAGCGTCGATTCTCACCCGGGAACCTATATCCCGTCAATCTCCGCCTTTCCGCGGCGGATGCCGTGGCTTCGGAGGCGGAAGCCGATCCCCGCCACCGCGCTCGAGGAGCGGCGGGTGAACGAGGAGCTGTCCCTGATCTCCCGCCGGTTGAAGCTCTGCGAGGACACCCTGCGGCGGGACCCAGACAACACGGACGCGCTGTTCACGAGGGGCGTGTTCCTCGCGAAGATCCGGGAGTGGCGGCGGGCCCTCCAGTGCCTCGAGCGGGTCGCCGACCTCGACCCCGAGTACCCGGGCGTCTGGCGCACGAAGGCTGTGATCCACGTGAAGCTCGGGGAGACGACCGAGGCGGAGGCGTGCCGCCGGCGGGCGTTGATGGAAGCCGCGTGACGTCTCGCCCGGTCCTCGGCGTCGCGATGATCCCGTAGTGGTACGGACCCGCCTCGAACCGCGCGTCCGCGTCGAACCCCCCTTCTCCGAGGACCTTCGCGGCCTGCGCGGGGGAGAGGCGGTGCCGGTACGGCGGGCCCTCGAGCTGCCGGATCTTCTTCCACTCCACGATCCCCAGGATCCCTCCGGGCCGCAGGACCCGGGCGACCTCCCGCAGCGTCCCCGGGCCCTCCAGCTCGTGAAGGACGCACGCGAGGAACGCGAAGTCCACGGAGCGGGCCGGGAGGGGCAGCCGCTCCTCCGTCGACCGCAGGACCTGGATGTCGAGGTCGCGGTACGTCTCGAGGCGGGTCCGCAGGGTCGCGAGCATCGCCTCCTCGAGGTCCACCGCGTACACCCGTCCCGAGGGCCCGATGAGCTTCGCCATCGGGATCGTCCAGTACCCCGGCCCGCAACCGATGTCCACCGCCGCACCGCCGACCTTCATCGGGAACTTCGACAGGATCTCCTTCGCGGGCAGGTAGCGGGCCCGCTTCCGCGCGAGGAGGTGGTCCCGCATCGCGGGGTCGAACTTGCGGCCGTGGTGGGCCATGGGGCCCGAGGCAAAGGGCCTCGCGGGCGGATAGGGATTTCGCCGCCGGCGCCCCCCGCCGTGAGGAGGTCAGACCGAATTACCTCTAAGTAGCGGTAACGGCGGGGATGCGCGACGGGCACCCATCGACCCGCGCCTCCGGCAACGCCTTTATCGGCCCCCGCGGTTCCCGCATCCGTGATCGCCCGCGGCGCCCCTCCCGCGATCCTGTTCGCGCCCCTCGTCGTCATGGCGGGGATCGCCGGCCTCGTGCTCATCCTCGAGTTCATCCCCGGGCTCTCGGGGTCCGACGCGGGCGCGCTGCGAAGGGGGCTGTCCGTCCTCATTGCGATCGTCGGCCTCGTGTTCCTCGCGTTCCTCGCGTTCTTCCGGGACCCGGACCGGAAGGTCGGGCCGGGGATCGTCTCCCCCGCGGACGGCCGCGTCCTCTCCGCGGACCCCGCCTCCCGGAAGGTCTCGATCTTCATGGGCCTCGCGGACGTCCACGTGAACCGCGCGTCGATGGCGGGCGTCGTCCGCGGCCGGGACCACCGCCCCGGCGGGTACGCGATCGCGTCGAGGCCGGAGGCCGCGGGGAACGAGCGGCTCGACTGGGAGTTCGAGACCCGCCTCGGCCCCCTCCGGCTCACCCAGGTCGCGGGGGCGTTCGCCCGCCGGATCGTCCCATACCTCCGCGTCGGGGATAAGGTCAAGAAGGGCCAGCGCATCGGGCTCGTACGCTTCGGGTCGCGGGTCGACCTCGTGCTGCCGCCGGGGTGCCGCCTGACGGTGTCGGCGGGGGACCGCGTGCGGGCGGGGGCGTCCACGATCGCGGAGGTGCCGGATGGACTGGGGCTGGGTCCGTAGGGTCTCGATCGCGGACGTGATCACGATCGTGAACGCGATGGTCGGCTTCGTCGCGATCACGTATGTGATCGACCGGAAGTGGCTCGAGGCGTCCTCGCTGGTGATCGCGGGGGTCGTCCTGGACGGCCTCGACGGCTTCGCGGCCCGCCGCTGGGGCTCGAAGCACGACCGCGGCCGATACCTCGACAGCTTCAGCGACACGATCAGCTTCTGCATCGCCCCCGCCCTCCTCGTGTACGGCCTCTTCTACGACGGGGCCCGCGGGAGCGCTTGGACGGACCCGATGAACGCCCTCGCGGTCGTCGCGTCGACGTGGCTCGCGACGTTCGGGATCCTCCGACTCGCCCGGTTCGTGCAGATGGACCACGCGAAGGAGTCCTTTCTCGGGTTCCCGACCCCCGCGAACGCGCTCCTCGTGATCTCCCTCGTCGAGCTCTTCGGCGCCTCCCGGGACAAGGTCCCCGCCGTGTTCGAGGCGAACGTCCTCGTCCTCGTCGTCGCGATCGCGGCCTCCGTCCTGATGATCTCGGACGTGGCGTACCCGAAGGTCTCCGACGCCCTCCGGGTCCCCGTGACCCTTGCGGCCACGGGGTTCGGGGCCCTCGCGATCCTCGCGTACCTCTTCCTCGCGAACCGCGCGACCGTCGAGGCCTTCGTCTTCACCCTCCTGTTCCTGGGCATCGTCGCGTACATCTTCGGAGGTCCCCTGTATGTCCGCCGCACGCGATCCGCTGGCGAGGTTCTTCCGGTGCAGTGACCGCGAACGCGCCGTGTTCGAGGCGGGCGTGAAGCTCGGGTCCGTGTTCCACCAGTACGTCGGGACGCCCGTGGACCCCCGCACCGCCCGCGCCCTCGAGCGGGCGATCGAGGCCGGGATGCGGGCCCAGCCCGCCGTCGTCGCGGCCCGGGTCCGGATCGACCGCGCGGCGCTCCGCCGGGGCACGACGAAGCTCGGGTACGCGAGCCTCACGGGGGACATGCTCGACGTCACGGTGACGACCCACGTGGGGCGGGCGACCGCGGTCGGCCGCATGCGGTACGTCCCCGCGTTGCGGTACCCCGTGATGCACATCGAGCGCGTCTCGGGGTAGCCCGCCAACAAACTTTATACGGCCCTCCTCATCGACGCCCGTCCCCATGGCGAGCGCGTACCGGTTCGGGAAGAAGCCGGAGGACGTCGAGGTCCGGTTCCGGAGGGACCTCGGGCTCCTCGAGATCACGATGATCGGCCTGGGGCCGACCGTTGGGACGACGATCTTCCTCCTCGTGGGGCCTGGTCTCGCGATGGTGGGGCCCGCCCTCCTCCTCGTGTTCGTCCTGAACTTTGTCGTCACCCTGTTCACCGCGATGGCGTATATCGAGCTCGGCTCCGCGTTCCCGGAGACCGGCGGCGGGTACCTGTGGGTGAAGACCGCGATGAAGGGTCCGTACGGGTTCCTCGGGGGCTGGATTTCCTGGTTCGGCCACTGCATCGTCGGTGCGTTCTACACGGTGAGTTTCGGGTACTTCGCGGTGTACTTCCTCGCCCAGCCCGGCGGCCCCCTCGCGGACATGGACCCGGGGACCCAGTCCCTCCTGATCAAGGGGCTGAGCCTCATCGTCCTCGTCGTCTTCGTCGCGGTGAACTACCGTGGGGCTCGGGCCACGGGCCGCTCGAGCATTACGATCACGGCGATCCTCCTCGGGATCGTCATCACGTACGTCGTCGCGGGCCTCGTGTGGTTCCTCCAGCACCCCGCCGCGGCCGCGAACTTCGTTCCGATCTACCAGTCCTCCCTCCCGTACCCGCCGGTCGTCGTGATCTTGATGGCGATGGGGCTCACGTTCATCGTGTTCGAGGGGTACGAGATCATCGCCCAGACGGGGGAGGAGACCCGGGACCCAGCGCGGGACATCCCGAGGGCGAACTTCCTGACCCTCGGCATCGCCACGGTGATCTTCGTCTCCGTCGCGTTCGTCACCATCGGGGTCCTCGGGGCCGGGGACCCAGCGGACCTGAATCAGGCGACCCTCGCGATCGCCGCGCAGAGGAGCTTCCCGAGCCCCTTCATCGGCCTCGTCGTGATCACCGCGGGGGTCCTCGTCGGGGCCCTCGCCGCCCTCCCCTCTCTGATCTTTTCCGCCTCCCGCGTCGCCTTCGCGATGGGGCGGGACGGAGACATGCCCCGGCTGTTCGCCCGCCTCCACCCGAAGTACCGCACGCCGAAGAACGCGATCCTCGCGAGCGGCCTGATCATCGGCTCCATGATCGTGACCCTGGACGTGATCCAGATCGCGGCGTCCGCGGACCTGATGTTCCTGATCCTCTTCACCCTCGTGAACGGCGCCGTGATCGTCCTCCGGCGGACCCACCCGGACGTCCCCCGCCCGTGGAGGATGCCCCTCTTCCCCCTCCTCCCGATCGTCGGCCTCGCGAGCAAGGCGGTCCTCTCCGTCGCGCTGTACCTCGTCGAGCCTCTCGCGTGGGGGATCGGCCTCGGGTGGACGGTCCTCGGCTTCGGCGTGTACTACCTCTGGACCCGGCGGGAGCGGATCGCGGAGGCCGCGGCCCCGATCGTGGAGGCGTTCATGCCCGTGCCCCGGGAGCGGTACCACGTCCTCGCCCCTGTCGAGGACCTCACGGACCGGAGCCTGATCGACTTCGCGTCCCTCGTCGCCCGCGTCGAGGACGCGGACGTCACGGTCATGAACGTGATCGAGGTCCCCTCGACCCTCCCGCTGAACGCGATCGGGCGGCTGTACATCATGGAGGTCCGCCAGGCCCTCGGCCGCCTCGCGCGGCGGGCGACGGACACGGGGATCCGCGCGAAGGGCCGCGCGGTCGTGTCCCACCAGGTCGCGGAGGCGGTCCTCGAGACGGTCCGGGACGAGGACGTGAACCTCCTCGTCGCAGGATGGAAGGGGACGTGGCGGCGGGGCCTCGTCCTCGGCACGAACGTGGACCGGTTCGTCCAGGAGGCGCCGTGCGACGTCGTCGTGTTCAAGACCGCGGGCCTGAAGGAGAAGGTGGAGAGGATCCTCGTGATGAACGCCCCGGAGTGGCACGTGAGCTACGCGACGGGGTACGCGATCCTCCTCGCGAAGAAGCACAAGGCGGAGATCACCGTGTTCAGCGCGGCGCAGACGGAGGCGGAGCTGAACCGGGAGAAGGCGTACTCGAACCGCCTCGCGCTGATGTGCAAGACCCACGGGGTCCGGGTCGTGGAGAAGTTCGCGAAGGTCCGGTCCATCGTGGACGCGGTCGTCGCGGAGGCGAAGGGGTACGACCTCCTCGTCCTCGGCGCCTCCAGCGAGTGGCGGCTCACCCAGTTCGCGTTCGGCGCGATGCAGGACCAGATCGCCCGCCAGGTGGACGGCCCCGTCCTGATGGTCCGGAAGGTCCGTCGGAAAGGGCCGACCTCGAAGGTCTCCGCCGCCCGCGAGCCCACAGAAGGCCCCGCCCCGCCCCCGCTTTAAATAAGGGGTGTTAAATATAAGAAACGCGATACAGCTACCGCGGAACCTTTCATGGGTCGATCGCTGAAGATCGGGATCACAGGGCTCCCCGGCGCGGGGAAGACGTACGCCCTCCTCAAGGTGATCGAGATGCTCGAGGCGGACGGCCGCACCGTCGGCGGGATGATCACCGAGCCGATCGTGAAGAAGAACCGCCGCGAGGGGTTCTACGTGATGGACTGGGCGACGAAGGAACGCCGCGTGTTCGCGTCGAAGGACATCGAGTCGAAGATCATGGTCGGCCGGTACGGGGTGGACGTGATGGCCCTCGAGGAGGTCGGCGTCCGGGCCCTGACGTACGCGACCGCGAACACGGACGTGATCGTGATCGACGAGGTCGGGAAGATGGAGGTCGAGAGCCCGAACTTCGTCGCGGCCGTGAAGGAGGCCCTGGACGCGGACAAGCCCCTGATCCTCACCCTCCACAAGAAGTCCCGGAACCCCCTCCTCCAGGACATCCGGCGCCGGGACGACCTCCGGATCCTCGAGGTCACCCAGGTGAACCGGAACCTCCTCCCGTACAAGATCGTGAAGCTCCTCAAGGAGGAGAGCGACTTCGCGGGGCGAAACCTTTAGCGGCCCCCGCGTTCCCGTCCCCGTGGACCTCGACTTCCCGACCCGGATCGTTCGGGAGGGCCTCGTGGACCTCCTCGTCCCGGACGTCGAGCGACGCCCGGGGCCCGGGACCCGCAGCGCCCTCCCGTTCTACAACCCCGGGATGGCGACGGCGCGGGACCTCAGCGTCCTCCTCGCGGGACGCCTCGTCCCCCGGGGCGGGCGGGTCCTCGACGGCCTCGCCGCGGCGGGGGCCCTCGGCCTCCGGATCGCCGCGGAGTCCGGGGTGGACCCGCACGTCGTCCTGAACGACAAGAACCCCCGCGCGGTGGACCTGATCCAGAGGAACCTCGAGCGGAACGGGATCGCGGGCGCAGAGGCCCTCCGCGGGGACCTGAACGCGCACCTCGCGGGCCACCGGTACGACCTCGTCGAGATCGACCCCTTCGG
>Ga0184623_10000298_pt1 | contig 20862 bp, 11 predicted proteins | sample PLM1_100_b1_FD_133138 | JGI IMG/M metagenome (GOLD analysis project Ga0184623, IMG submission 133138) | Groundwater sediment microbial communities from an aquifer in East River, Colorado, USA - PLM1_100_b1 | ecosystem: Environmental > Terrestrial > Soil > Riparian zone | place: USA: East River... | reverse complement strand
TTAGCAAATCTATTTTTTCGCCACCTGAAACAGAATATCTAAAACTCCAGATGTTGGTTAGACCAAGTCTCACACCCTCTTTCTATGTTATCGATGATGTAAATATAGAAAAAGTAAAAACAGGTGATAACGTTACTAACGTTACTAAACTTAGTAACGATACGGTACTTGTGACGCCTTAATCAAGTATCCTGCTGATTCAAATTGTGATCACTGTAAGAAACTGATAAACGAGAGTTTTGATAAAGAAAATAAAACAAATTGATGTAGGACCAACAAGTCCCAACTCCAGAACCAAATCATCACCAATCAAGGAGATCGAAAAATAAATAAAAACCACTAACATTATTCGCCATCGAGATAATAAACGTTCTTACTCTTATCATCCACATTTTATAGACTCACAAGGATTAAAAGACCAATTCAAAAATCTGTTGCAAATCTAAGAATACTACGTTACCACCGAGGGAGCTATCTTAAATATAGTTCCAGTAGGATATGAAATGACATACAAGTTGTGATCAGGTCCAACCTCGAGATCACTGATTGCATCAAAATCCTTCGCAAATATCATGTCTTGTAATTCTACTTTGTCATCTGCAACATTATCACTAAGTGATCCTCCAAGAACAAGACGTGTTCTATTTTCATTTAGTTCAAAACGGAAAATTTTTCCAGTGGTATCTGCTACAAACATGTCGTTCTTGTAATCTGCTCCAAATTTATCTGAGTTGAAGAACTTGAGAGCAGTTGGAGAAGGTGTTTGTTTCCATGTAAACGCTGGATTACTATAATTTCCTTTTTTATCAAAGTCCAACAAACCACTAGGATTTAACACAATATCTCCAGCAGTAAGTTTGTCTTTATCAACAGCATCTATAGGTTTCCAAATACCCTGCACTTGCATCCAACCGCTGTTAAAGCCAGGTTTAACAAGGTTAATCTCATCACCGTAAGCTGGTCCATTTTCGGTATCCCATAAATTACCACTTACAGGATCAAAATCCATCCCAAAACTATTTCTTAATCCGTAAGCATAATATAAGTTTAATGGATAAGTATCACCGAGGATTCCATTTCCAACTACTTTTCCATCATTAGTAACACGAAGTATTCCAGCCGTTCCATCAGCAGGTAATCCTGTTTTATTGTTTGACATAACGGTCCTGGGAACCGTAAGATCCCCCACAACTAGATATATGGTATTATCCGGTCCGACTACTACAACACCACCATTATGATTTGAAGCAGGTCCAGCTGGAAGATCTAGCATGAGTTTCGGATTTACTAGTTTATTGTCTTTTAGTTCATATCTGTAAAGACGATTACCAAGAGGTTCATTTTCTGCTATACATCGACGATTGGGACAATCGTCATCGCCATCCTTCCCTCCCCCGGATTCGGTGTAATACAAGAACACGTAGGTTGCATCGGTAGTAGAATTTTTTGCTACAGCAATTCCTAACATCCCCCTTGTCCACTTGTTTGCAACATCTACATCAAGCACAGGATGTTCTAGCATTTGACCATTTACAATTCTTTTAACAGTACCATTATTTTTCTCTAATACTAGGATATCATCTGGACCTAAGAATGCCATGCTCGTTGGGAATTTAAGTCCTGTAAAGAAAACCTCAGCCCTTAATTTGGAATCCATAATAATTGGCTCTGGGACAATTTTTTCTTCGGGAGTCTGAGCACTAGTGATGTGGTAGGCAGTAGGTATAAAATTTAACAGCAAAATTGTGAAAAGGACAAACCAAGCTAAGAATCTTAAAGAGACCAAATATTCTCGATTTAGTAATACGGACAAAAATAAGCTTATGCCTGTAATACATGAGATGCTTCTTGGCAAATACACAAGCCTTATCAGATCTATTATATTATCTTATTCCCATTTTTCTATAAAGTAAAAATCCAGATTTTGCGGGTATTGTATACTATTTAATAGAAAAATACGTTATCTTTAGAAATAATGTTTTCTGTTCCCCTCTGAATCCTATCATCATTTTAGAGATGCACCATCATATAATGGAGAAGGAAATTTAATGAATTTACAAGACATTAATAAAAGAAGAATGGTTTTTCACTTATCATTTTCATTTATATCATGTTCCCAGTACCTCTTTCTGATTGGCAGAGACTTTGCAACGAAAAACTTCTAAGGTTTGAGGAGCATTATTTAGTGCTATTAGAATTACTTATTTTCCTAGACAAAGATAATATCAGAATTAAAATGAATGAAATAAGTTATAACTGCACTTTTAGGTTATTTTTGTTTCTATATATTCTTTCTTAATCTCTTATTTAGGATCAGCATTATCCACGTAAAACATCATAGTGCAGAACCATTTTCATTCTAATCTGTCAAAGTGATAATAATTTTGGATAATCTGTTGTTGGTGATTATGCGACAGTTAAAATATATCTAAATTACGTCAGTAGATATAATAATAGCACTGCAAACCATGACTTTGTTGATACTCTCACATACGACTATTTTTATAATATTGACACTTCTTGTTTTCTTAGTTGGAACATACTACAATTTCTATTTTGTTCAGGCTCAGGAGGGTGTTACCATTTTCAAGTCCCCTGGAGATACTTTTAAACAAATCGGAAATGGTACCGGACCTACTGTGCGTGATGATAATCTAAAAATAGAGACAGTCATTAAAGGACTTAAATTCCCTACAAGCATGACATTTTTAGGTGCAGATGATATTCTAGTATTAGAGAAAAATAATGGTACTGTAAGAAGGATTGTAAATGGAAATATGCTTGATGAGCCGCTATTAGACGTTAATGTAGGGAATAAGAAAGAAAGAGGTATGCTTGGAGTTGCAATATCCGAGAAAAGTAAGAAAGATCATAAACAAACTGTATATGTTTTTATATACTATACTGAAACTAAATCAAAAGACGGCGAAGATCTTGAAGAAGATGGAGTTGTACTTGGCAATAGACTTTACAGATATGAACTAGAAAACAATAAACTAATAAATCCAAAACTTTTACTGGACATTCCCGCTGAACCAGGATCTGATCATCAAGGTGGAGTTGTTCTTATTGGCCCTGATGAAAATGTATACTTAATAACAGGAGATGTTAATCATTTTGGCGAGGCTCAGAACAAGATCTATGGAAAACCAGACGGAACGAGCGGTATTCTTCGAGTTACCCAAGATGGGATGCCCGTAGGAAAAGGAGTACTTGGCGATACACATCCATTAAACCGGTACTATGCCTATGGCATAAGAAACGGTTTTGGTATGGATTTTGATCCTGTAACAGGAAAGCTATGGGATACAGAAAATGGCATAGAATGCTGTGACGAAATTAACATAGTAGAACAGGGATTCAATAGTGGATGGGCAATAGTACAAGGAATTTGGAAACTAAACCAGAGCGATAGAATAGACAAAGATGGAATATTTAATGAAACATTAAATAAAGGAGAGTTGATTGATTTTGATGGTAAAGGAAAGTATAGCTCTCCAGAATTTATGTGGGATTACTCCGTTGGACCTTCAGCAATCAAATTCCTGAATTCTGCTAACTTAGGTCAACAATACAAGAATGATCTGTTTGTTGGAAATGTTAATTACCAAAGTCTTTATCATTTTGACCTGACTGAAAATAGAACAGAATTAGTTCTCAGTGGTTCACTTAAAGATAAAATAGCAAGTAAAAGTGATGTAGAAGAACTTATTTTTGCTAAAGATTTTGGCGGAATTACAGATATAGATGTTGGCCCAGATGGGAATTTATATATTCTTTCTCTTTCTGATTCATGGAATGAAAATCAATCTTTACCAGAAGGAAGTATCTTTAAAATAAGTAAATCAGACAATTGAATTTGATTCATTAATTTAAGTGCAAACAAAAAATTTGGATTATCGTTATAGTGTGAGGCTTATTTTATCTTGAGTTATTCGATACACTTATGTACGGATTTTGCCAGAGGATATTGATAATTCCAAAAAATCTCTATAGTAGCTTTTTGAAAAGTGTATCAAAAATCTTGCTAAAGATAATGACACTTATCAGATAGCGTCAAATGTCGTTCCAGGAATAAGACAGTAGTACATTTGACCCAAAATTCTTCAAAGTTATGACGATATTATTGAAATTTCTAAATGATTCGTGAGAGAAAAGAATTTTCCAATAAAACTTTATTAGTATACCTTCTTACTCTAAATTATTTGCTCTCAACTAGTATCTCTATTGTAATACCTTTACATAACGAGGAAAAGAGAATTGTACAGTGCAAAGAAAGACTGCTCTCCTATTGTAAAGAAAAGGAATGGGATTTTGAATTAATTTTTGTGCAAGATAATAGCAGTGATAAAACATCCTCCATTTTGAATGGATTTACTTTATCAGAAAGTCGTATAAAAATTCTGAATCTTCAAACACGCGTAGGAAAGGGAGGCTCCATTATGTATACAGGTCTAAGTCATCCTATTAAGAAGTATGTAGCGTACATGGATGTTGACCTTGCTGCAGACCCCTCTGAGCTTGAAAGGCTGATTGAATACATTGAGGATTATGATATAGTGATGGGTTCAAGAATTTTACGCGGCGAGTTAATGCCAATAAAAAGACCGTTTTACAGATCACTTCTTTCCTATTCGTATTCAACATTATTTAGAATATTGTTTAGAATGTCAATCCGTGATCCACAATGTGGATTTAAATTATTCAGAAAGGAGATAATTTCAAAACTTTTTGACGATGTTATGGTTACAAATTTTGCATTTGATACAAATATGCTAGTCACAGCTTTTTCTCAAGGTTTACGAGTAAAAGAAATTCCAATTAACTGGACAAATGGCGATTACTCAACAGTGTCTGTTCTAGATGAAGTAAGATCAATGGGGATTGATCTTCTTTCAATTTGGTACCGATTTCACTTGTCATGGAAAGAAGGTAAAAAGACCTATCCTCAAAAGAAAGGGAGTAGGCTTGGACGACTACTTTTTGCTCTACTGTCCTCAAGCAATAAAATAAGGAATAGACATCTAAAATATTTAGATATAAAGTCAGCAATAACAAATCAAATCAAAAATGACGTGGAATTAAATCCAAGTATTAGCATTTAGGTTTGTATGGCCATCATGATGAATATTCTAATTTTGTGACCTGGTTCTTACTGTCACGCACCCCGGGGAAAGCTATTTTTTGTAATACTAGGGAAAGATTAATTTCAAAAGAAAATGATGATTCTTTAATCTAATAGTTCTCCAAATTAAAACAAGATCTACAATTATCTACCGACATACAATAGGATTCCACTAAGCACTCATTGCAATTTTTAATAACCAAATCTTATAAGACCACCACAACAGTACGTGTAATATAAAAATGAGCAAAATTCTGATCACTGGCGGAGCAGGCTTTATTGGCAGTCATCTATTAAGCGCGGTTATTCCTTCAAATAAATATGATCAAGTTGTAGTATTTGATAATCTATCTACAGGAAAATTAGAGAATATATCAAATTGGTTAGGACGATCTGATTTTGACTTTGTACAGGCAGATATTCTTGACGCTAGTACTCTTGATAAGACAGTTAAAACTTGTGATACTGTTTTTCATTTGGCTGCCCACTCAACTGTAGCATCAGGAGCAATTAATACCAAAATAGATTATGAGCAAAATTTGATGACAACTTACAATTTACTTGAAGCTATGAGAAAAAGTCACGGGTGTAAGAAAATAATTTTTACATCAACCTCAACGGTGTATGGGGAAGTTGATAAAATGCCCTTATCCGAAAACTATTCTCCACTCAAACCAATATCATTATATGGTGCCACAAAACTTGCATGCGAAGCACTGATCTCAGGCTATTGTCATATGTTTGATATGTCATCTGTAATAGTAAGATTAGCTAATATAATAGGGCTAGGAACACACGGAGTAATCCATGATTTTATTACCAAATTATGTTCTAATCACAACTATCTGGAAATTTTGGGAAATGGTAAGCAGAACAAATCATATTTGTACATAAATGATTGCATTGATGCACTAATGCGATTATTAGAGGTAGTAGAAGACAAAACTTTTGATATATTTAACTTGGGATCAAATGATACAATTACAGTCTCTGATATAGCAGAAATAGTAATTCACGAACTTGATTTTAGTGATGTTCAGAAGAGGTTCATAGATGAACATGATGGAAGAGGGTGGAATGGTGACATCAGAGAGTATTTGCTTGATTGCTCAAAAATGAAGGGTATTGGATGGCACCCGAGATATAAAAGTAAAGATGCAGTTATTCTCACTGTCAAAGAGCATTTAAGTAGAAAGACCAGCCTACCATATCAGGCATGATTTAATAATAGAAATAAACGTACTTCAGCCAAGTATCATTTAACTTTTCAATAATTACTGAATTGTCTGTCTTATACAAGTAAATCAAACATTTCATTTTGACAAGGGCGGAGCAATAACATGGGTGTACTCTGAAACGCATTTCTATAAACTCAGATGTTAACTGAAGTACTGGATCGTTATAGCACATCATCTATCTGGGTAGAGAAATAATCTACAGTTTTATCCCAACTGAATTGTCTAGAATATTCTAAGGCATTGGCACAGAATCTTTTCAGCCTTTCCTTATCGGTCAATATGTTTAATGCATGTTTTGCAAGGGATTCAGGAGTCTTATCCTTGACAAGTATTCCGTTTCTTCCGTCTAGAACCGAATCTCTGAGACCATTAACATCATAGGCTACGACAGGTGTCCCCATGGCATTTGACTCGGTCACAATTAGACCCCAGCCTTCTCTCATGGATGGTACTAAAGTGAGATGCGCTCTTGAAAGGAGTTCATACTTTACTCGGTTCTCTGTATGTCCAAAGAATGTGACATCCTTGTTGCCCAATTTCTCAAGTTCATTTAGCATGTATCCGGCTCCTATCATCCACATTTTTGCAGAAGGAATATCTTTCTTTATTATTAGGAAGGCTCTTATGGCATGGTCGGGCAGCTTGTGTCTCTTTAACCTGCCAATAAATGCAACAGTGGGATTCTCCTCCTTCTGTCCGACCTCACTTAGTGGCACTGTACTAATTCCCATCGGTATTACCTTAACTTGTTTGAAACCTATCTCTTCTAAATCCTTCTTTGATGAAGCAGACACTGTGAGTGTGGGTGTTTGCTTATATGGTGCTAACCATCTATTCTCGTAGAAACTACAAAAATAGCTGAGAGGAAAAGGCATTTCATAGAACCATTCCTCTCGGATCATCTGGTGAAACAATACCAGTGCCGGTTTTCCGTCTAGTATCCCAGGATTAAGGAAAGGTCTTGGATTTACTTCGTCTATTACGAAATCATATTTATCTCTGTGCCTTTTAAAGTATGAGCGTCCATGACCATAGACAGTGTATCTGCCCCCTTCCCTAACAATATTTACTCCATCGATTTTTTCTTCTGATGGTCTTCCCCCAACTTTTGGACAAAATAAGGTCATCTCGTATCCACGTTTTACAAATCTTCGCATTACTTCGTGAGTAAGAACTTCTGCGCCACCAGCTTCTGGATGTTTAATGTCTCTCCAATTAAACCACAAGATCCGCATTGATTTTTCTAAACTTAATGATGATATAAAATTGTAATATAAATATACTTTATTATTCTAAATATGCTTTTTATTTTTGATATGAACTGATAATATTATGATCTGATGTTATATAGCTTCATTAATAGTTAGATTAAGTAATATTAATTTAGTATCAAACCCATTAAAATTTTAATTTTTATTTTATAACAAATCTCCAACTTCTAAGTTGAGGAGATAAGACTTAACAAATAATGTATATTTCCGTATCCTTTAAAAAGGAACAAAATATATTCCGTACTTGCATATTATTCTGAAAGAAGATTCGCTATTTATAGAGGAGAATAACAAAATATCATTAAAGTAATTCAAAGACAAAATTTAAACATATTAGTAAAATCATGCTTGATTACTATTTATAGGTATACTTTTTTTGGTACCATTGATGAACTTACTTTAAGGGCCTAATTTAAAGGCTTTTAATGGCATTGATTGATCAATCTTTTAGTAAAAGCCTGTATTAGTGTTATGGTTCAGAACAGGTATTTTGTGATTGGTGCCAATTAACACTCAAACAAAGGCAATGCCTGTTAGTGTATGCATATAATAAAAATATGCTACAGTACGAGAACTAATGACGCAGCTGAATTTTTGGTACCTATACTGAAACCGTGCTGAAATGTGAAAAATAGGTATTATAGGTTAAATTAAAGAGAAGGAACAATAGATAGTGCTCAATCTCATTATTGATCTAATTTAATAAAATAGATAACCACTTTACACTTGTTTTATTGGTTAATCACAGAAAATGTCATTTTTCACAATTAACAGATCTAACATCACCTTCAGCCAAATTGAAATCTAATACTTGATCTTTGCCTAAGCCACAGTCAAAGTAATCCATACCATTACCCCCTGATATGGTATCATCATTTGGGCCTCCAAATAAATTATCATTCCCTTCTTCACCATATAAAAAATCATTACCTGATCCACCAAATAAGTTATCGTTTCCACTACCGGACATTATAATATCATACCCACTATTACCTTCGATTTCATCATAACCACTATTACCCTTTATAGTATCATTATTTTTTCCACCAATAAGGTAATCATCTCCTTCTGAGCCTATAAGAAAATCACTTCCAACTTCTCCATTAAGTATGTCATCTCCACCAAGCCCGATTAAGGTATCATTTCCGCTACCTCCATTTATGCGATCGATTTCTATTGTCCCGGTAAGATTGTCTTCTTTAAAAGTTCCTCTGATATCTTTTGCTATAACGGTGTTCGTCAAGTAAACTAAAAGGGTCCCCGAAAGTATCACTGCACAGACTAGGAAAATTGAGTATAATAACAACAAGTTAGAGATTTCAAAAAGTGTAAAGATGGTTATAGTATATATGTGTTAGTTAAAGTATGTCTTGTAATTTTGGAAATTAAGGATAAATATGTTGGTAATATCATAGATGGTAAACATATCATGTTCTTTTGACAACTAATAATTTCATAATGCCACTTAAACTAGTACATAAAGAGATATAAAATGCTTATAGATGAAATATTTCCACCTTCTTATTTGTCAGTATCTTATTTGCATATATAGAGTTGGGAGTGGGCATTTCTGAATGCCTAGTTCAAAATGTTCCATATTCAAATACCAGTCACCTGTAGAAAAAATCTATTTATCTAATCAATTCTGACTTTGATAAATAGATGCTCGTATGTATCAGCCCATGCTATTTGTATGTTTCACTTCCGATGAAATAGTGAAAATTATTCGTTTGATCTTTTACCTCATATTAACGATATTATAATTCAATTTTATATTAGATTAGACTTTTTTAGTTTTAGACTATTAACATATTCTTGATAAATATCTCTAGTAACCACGGACCAGTCATGATCTGATAAGTATCTCTCGTAATTTGTAGCAAGAGTTATACGATACTCTTTAGAACTTAGGATCTTGTTTATTTCATTAGCTAGGACATCAGGATTCCTAGGTGGAACAATTGAAATGAAATCAGAAAGTTCTTCAAAATGAAGTCCTGAACCTGTAGCAATAACAGGAACGTTGTACATCATTGCCGTATGCATTATCCCACTTCCACCAACTGTTCTTGAATAGGAGAGAATCACTATCGCCGCAGTCCTTACATATTGTGCAAATTCATCGTCTGAAAGATATCTATCTTCTATCTTCACCGAGTTCATAAGTGCATATTCGGCGATTGTTTGACGCAATTTATCAATGTATTTCTTTCCTTCATCGTAGTTAGTTGGTGGCGGACTTCCAGCTATTATTAGTGATGAATTTGGAAATCTTTTCAAAACTTGTTTCATAGCTTTTATCGTGAATTCATATCCCTTTGAAGGATTTATAACCCCTAAACATACCATTCTTTCTGATTTTTTCTCCAAGTCTGTCACGAATGTTTCCTTTTTTACCCATGCTCCGTGTATCTCCTCTTTTACCCTTCGAAGTGGAATATGATATGCTTGACAAAATTCCTCGGTTAATTTTGATCCTCTAATATTTACAAGAAGGAATAATTTTTGTGGTAACATTCCAAAAAAATAGGTAAAAATTTTAAGATACCATCTTGCAACTTTGGCTATTGCCTTGATTTTAGTCTTTTCATAAATCCTCTCCTCCGCCTGTTCTGGCAGCCACAAACTATGCATGGTAATATATGAAGGAATACGTGTTAACTTCAAGAGTACAAATAATATGAATAGTGATTCACCAAGAAGTCCACCATACCTGCCATTTGGTATGGTGGAATACTGCAAATGAACTAAATCTGGACGAATATTCCTTATCTTCAGGAATATTTTAGCGAAAGCAAAGTTTCGGCCAAGAAAGCTAAGTGAATCAAATAATCTGAATACTTGAACTTTACCATTTTTTTTACACTTACTTGATTTTTGACCTTCCGTATGCGATAGAACATGAATTTCAGTGATCTCGTTATGGAAATATCTCTCCAAAGCGCATACAAAATTTTGAGCATAGGTAGCCTCTCCTCCCTTGACTGGAGGATATGAGCATACTATACAAATTCTAATTGTAACTCGCCACGTAGGAGAATGTTTAATTTGAATAATTTAAAGTATCAGGTATTTACCCTAAAATTAGAAACAGATTACTTTAGAAAAAAGTCATGTAATTTCTTAATGGAGGAAATCTGTCAGTCTAAATTCTAATTTTTATCTTGATAAATTAACTTTTTTAGCAATTCAAACATAGATTGGCACTAAATCATGTCAATAAATAAATTTGTAAGTTCCATCTTTTTTTCTATTGCCGGACGCACAACTGGTGGCCATAGTTAACCCGATCTGCTGGGTTATGACTTCAAGACTTGCTACTGGTTTTAAAGGTCGCCAAACAATATCCATTTATGTTTTCTTGACATCAACATCCAGAATAACAGTATTGGATCTAGAGAATTAGAACTATTTGATAAAGCAGACTACGAGGACAAAAGTCTATATCTGCCTCAGAAAATCATACGTCTAAATTAGTGTAATGCCATGTCGCCAATCAGGACAAGTTTTGTATCAGGAATGCTTTCCCAAAACAAAGTAATTAGGATACTAGTCAGACATTTTTATATCCTACTATTAATTCCTCTTTTCTTTTATTCCAATCCTTTAGCTGAACCAGGAATTTCAATAGCAGGAGATTTTCCATATCTAGATACTTCGCATTATGCGGCCAATAGATTATGGACGTGGATTGAAAAAGGAAGTATAGATGGTTTTGAATTCTTACCAAGGTTTCCAATAATCGGATTATGGCATCTGCTCAGTTTTATTAACGTAGATTCTGCACTGGCTACGAAAGTAATGATTGTCCTTGGTTTTTCCTTGTCCTCATTTTCTTTTTATTTCTCATTTTTATTATTTTTTAAAGGCAAGTTTTCTGATTCAAATATACAACTAAAATTATCCGCGATAGTTGGAAGCTTATTTTATGCCTATAATGTCTGGTCATTCAATAGAATTCATCATTGGTATCTTTGGATAGGTTACTCAATATTACCTTTATTTTTTGTCTCAATTTTTTTTTCTTTTAAGAACCCTAAAGACTGGAAATATATTCTCTCGTCTATTTTTCTTTGGTCTTTTGCTTCCACCACCCCACATATGACTCTGTTTTTTGGAATTATCCTAGTAGGTACATTCTTAGGTTTTATTTTTAATAACTTGAATAAAAAAAAGAAACAAACAATTCAGCTAGCAATACCTATGTTGTCAATCATATTGTTCTACTCACTGGTAAACATGTACTGGATATATCCTTACATTTTAGCTTCACAGACACAAGTACCGACTCCTAACTATGAACTTACAGAAGAGAATCTACGGCTGCTAAGCAGGGAAGGTAATTTTATGAATGCGTTTAGATTGATGGCATATTGGCTAAATTCTGATGTTGAGAGACCCTCTGAACAATCATTATCATACTCCTTATGGCTTTATACCAGCTTTGTCATTCCTGCAATAGCCTTTTCGGCTCTTTTTTTAAAAAGATCAATAAAATACGCACTGATTTTTTCTGGTATTGCATTAATTGGAATACTTTTAGCAATGGGAACTCAATTCCCGTTTGATTATTTTAAAGTAGTGCTTACAATTCCTACGTTATCAAATCTTGTCTGGCTATTCAGAGATGCTGATAAATGGTCATTACTTATTGCATTTGCTTATTCATTTTTGATAGGCCTTTTTAGCTACAAGGTTTTATCCGTCACTACAAAGGAAAAAAATAATCATAAGAAAAGGCTCCTTATAGCGGGTCTTTATTTATTTTTGTTAACAGGCTCTATTTTTCTATCTTCCTATCCATTTTACAAAGCTCGCATGGACCCGCTAAAACCAGTATTATTACCTACTGAATTAGATAGATTAAATGCATATTTATCAAGTATCAACGCTGACAAAATTTACTTTATTCCTTATGCGCAAGAAGAGACCCAATGGAATAAGTTAGGTAGAGTAGGAAGTATTTATCAGAGTCATTCAATAAAACCTAGTATTGAAAGTACTGAATATAATTTTCTTGCTCGTAACTACTACACTTATCTTGAAAACTCAGTTGTCGAAAATAGATCAAAAAATATTGGTAACTTGATTTATCCATTGGGTACATCTTATGTAATCTTTCACAACGATACATGGAGTAAATCGGCAAAGTCCTACGATCCAAACAATATTAATCTTTTGAACAACCTATATCTCTTAGAGGATCTAAAAAATATATCCAATATTGGATTTTACAAAATATTTAAGACTAGGAACGCCGATAATAATGATTCTGTCACACAGGTAAACATCCCTTCACAGAATATCGGTGTTCTTGGAGGCCTGGACGTCATGACGTCATTGAATGCGATTCCAACATTCAATTCCCTACAATCAACTATCTCGTTCCTAGATGACATTCGTACAAACAATACTAACTCGGTTATGAAAAGCTTCGATGATTTAATTTTGGCTGGGCCCTCGTCAGGGGATGAATTTGCTCTTTCATTTGTTGATGACAAATATATTATAGAACCTTTTGACTCTACCAATAGTAACGACCCACCCAAGGTATGGTCTAAGTCTCGTGCTAGGGATCCGACCCACGCAGAGTTTCATCCACACTTAAAAAGTCTTGGAATAGAGAATTGGAACTTTGATTACGGAAAAGGCCTAGTAATAACAAAGGCAATGGGAGCTAATATCTCAATACCGGTAGCGATTGAAAATCAGAGTGTAAAGGATGATAGTAAAGATAATAATTTTGATGTATTTATGAGATACTTGAAGAACCAAAAAGGTGGCTCTATAAAAATCTATCTTGATGGCAAATTACTAAAAGAAATTGATACTTTAGATAAGATCTCAAACAACTTTGTATGGGAAAAGGTTGGATCCATAAATTTGACAAAAGGGAAACACACATTAACTTTAGAAAATGTTGCTGGATTTAATGCTGTAAACATTTTTGCTATTATCCCACCTGAAGAAATTAATAGGTTGAGAACAGAGGGTAATCATTTGTTAGCGGACAAAACACGTGTTATTCATATACTGGAGGCAGAATCAAACTTTTATAACAATAAAGGAATGGATAGTGGGTCTTTTAATTATTTGTCAGATGACGGTAGCTCTAACGATGTTGCTGATGATAACAGTAATTATACCAATAGTACATTTACTAAAACCTTCAGAGGCCAGTTCAAAGTCCCAATCAATACAGACCTTGTAGCTTTACAATTTATGTCCAAACAGGATCATAATGCGGAAAGCTTGTATTCAATTAAGGACTTGGAAATTACACCTGCGTACAAAAAATACAATGTTTTTACGTCGGATTTTGAAAGAAAAAAAGTTTCTATTCCTCTGGCGACTTTAAGACAATTTGATTGGATGAATTACGATAGAGACATAGTTTCTACTTCGTTAGAAACAAATGGGTCTATTTATGGAAACAATAGTCTGCGAGTGGATATTAAACAAGGTGATAAGATTGGATGGAACATTATTTCTACAGATTTTATTCCAATAAATGAAAATGCATATTATAATGCAAGCTTGGATGTATCTGCAAAAGATGTAAAACAACTTCATTCAAGAATTCTTTATTTCGATTCAAACAAGAAAGAAATTGCGAAAGCAAAAGATTTTATCGTTGAGGGAAAAGATGGTACATTTGAAGATAAGTTTAATTCTAGTATTCTCCCACCTCTTGGAGCAAAGTATCTAAAATATCAAATTTTGACCCTCTCTGCCAATTCAAAACCAAGTAGTTATCTTTTGGATAATGTAAAATTAGAAGAAATCACATACCCTACTTTGTCTTCTAAAAATAAATTTATGGAAAACTCAAACAAGAACAAAGGTCTGATAAACATTAAGAAAGAGAATTATCTAGAATCAGAGCTCAAAGAAAATTCTACACATTATATAATACAAACAAAACCACTTTCTGTAAAAGAAAATTATGTTTATAATTATACAATGACTGTTGAAGCAAAAAACGTGGGTGCCCCTTCTGCTATTGCCTTGTTTAAAAATTCTAGTGATGTTGTTGTGAATTCTACTAGATATGGTAACAATGCAAGTAATGGAGATGTTCTTTCTCTAAATTCTGGCTCTGAATTATATGGAAGACTGGATATAGTAAAGCCGTCAAATTATATAATAGCTTTAAGGGCAAAGACATGCGAGAGCTGTACTTTTCTAAGGATGAATATAGAAGGGGAAGAGCATAATAAAAACATTAGTAACGTTACCAAATCTAGCTTTTTCCCCTTAAAATATAATTCCTCCGGACTAAAATGGTTATACTCAAATAGTACTTATCTTAAGCAAGGAACTTACGAGCTTGAAATTTATTCAGACTCACAGACAGATTTAGATTCTGTTTTGATATACTCAATTGGTAATGATCATGTTTCTGATCATATCAATAATAAAAATAATGAAACCATAGAAGATCTTTTTAGGAAATCAAATTCTCCTCCAGCTAAAATATCAGAATACAAAAAAATTAATCCCACCAAACATTTTCTTAACATAAAGAACGCAACAAGACCATTTATAATTTCCTTTGCGGAATCGTACGACCCACTATGGACTGTTTATACCAGTACTAACGATAGTAATAAAAATAGAAGTTTCAAGACAAACAGCATTCCATTGTATGGCGTCACAAATGGTTTTTATGTTAACAAAACCGGAGATTATAGTTTAGTGATAGAATATGAGCCGCAAAAATGGTTCACTAACGGAGCGATAATTAGCATTCTTACTTTGGCCTCGATATTAATAGCGTTCCTGGTTCTTAAAAAACAAAAAGTAATGACAAAGTTATGCATCTCTGTTACCAGAAGAATTTCAAAGTATTATAAACACAAAAAATAGGCTCTTGTTCAAAGCCCAGATTGTCAGCCCAAATATATGTACATCACTAAACTCAAAATTCGACTGTCAAGCAGGTATGCAACCAAACAATACAGTTTTTAAAAAGCGGTTTCTGCAAAGAGAAACAAGATTTTTTAACCGACATATCACCTGTAGTTAATTACACAATTTTATTGCCATTAAGACGAAATTATATCTGACGGAACTGCTTCTTACTGTAAAGAATAATGATATGCATTGACTTTCAGATATGGACTTGTTTGAGCTTAGGTTACAAATATGGATTTGTATAACAAAAACTGAAGTTAATAATGTCCAAAAAAACTCGAAAATATGTTAAGCAGTAAGAGTCATAAAGATCCACCTCCGTTTTTCAGCACTTGCAATTTCAAAGATGGCATACGTTGAGTTTATTCTTCTGAGAAAATCCCTAATTTCCTCCTCATCGATCAAAACTTTTTTACCAAGGTTATTCAAAGCTCCGTCCACCCAATCTATATTGTGATTTTCCTGTAATGAATGCAAGGGAAATCTATTTGGGATTCCTAATGTTTCATATGCAATTTCAAATCCAAGCTTATCCGTGATTAAATAAAATATACTCGAGAAATCTTGAGCATACAAATATTTATCGCCTGGAATGATAAAATTTAGACGATCAAACAATATCACTGCCATAGTATTGGCCCTATTCCAAACATCGATTGGTCTAATTGAAACACAGAAAATTCTTTTTATTTTTTCTTCATCACATATGTGTTTTGCCTGCATAGTCATGTCGAAGCCTGGATCTTTTATAGGGATGAAGCTTAACGTATTGCATCGTCTACATAGATAACCGCTAATACCTCGAATCTCTCTCTTGGATATAATCCAATTGTTGGATTTGATCCATGCAAGTTCATTTTGGGAAATCATCAACTGTCGTTTGAGAGTTTGCAAATTTGTCGCCAAGTTCATAGATTTTGCATTTTCCGTGAAGTTTCTGATGAGATCCCAGGTTTGATCCACGGTCTTATCGAAATTGGATTGGCCCGAACTGGACGCGACATTTTGAACTTTGGAGGAAAACTTCCTTCGATTATTTTCTTTAACCTTTTGTTCCGTAGCAAACAACGAGACTCCATGAATGTCTTCTGAGTGTCGCTGTAGGTTCCAGTGACGAGAGAAGATTTGAAGACATGTAGGGCAAATCCATTTTTTTTTCATTTTTTCTATTCCCTACAAGATACGAAATGAAAATTTCTCAATGGAAAATGGTATTTATGCACTCTACTAGAGTCACTCCGAGTTACCCGCTGCTAATAATATATAACACACTATCTCTATTTTACTTCTTATAGCACTAAAATATTTTGTAATTTTTTTGGAAAAATAAGGTATGATGGGACGTGCAATCGCTAATTAACGTATCAAAACAGATTTACAAAATGATAAACATATAGCCTTTGAAATAAATCAAACCAAGGCCAAGTATGATGACTAATAACCTCTGAGCTCAAACAATGATAAATTTTGGAAACTCCATCTGTTTAGAATCTAACATTAATACATATTCTATACTAGGCAATATCTCAATTATGGATTGACTTTTTATTATCTTTTATTACAAATTTGATAAAAAATCCAATCTATAATGTTCAATTCGGTCTACAATTTATCGGCATCGAATATTGAAGTCTGAATTATAGTTACTATAATTTCGCTCATCCTGGATTCCATAAGATCACAAATCCGAGTATTAGGATTCTTCATATTTTCAAGGGCGACAGTAAGTATTTTTGTAAACTCAAAAGTAAATTCTTGATGTAACCGAGTTCACAACAAATATTTTGAACTCACTTCAAATGTGATGAACATTTTGTACCAGATTTCAAGACTTAGTAATTGCAACATTTTACTTATGTATCTAACATCGTGCATTTCATCAATTTTTTTGATTGAGCGTTCATAAAAATCGCGGCTGATTATTTTATCACGAAATATACTTGCATCAGATAAAGTTGACGTAACAATTTCTTTTGCGTTACTTGACCAAAGTTTTTTTAAATCCATCCCAAAGCCTATCTTTGTATCAGATATAATACTACTATTTAGATTGGAGAGAATCTCTCTTAGTGGGATTTTCCCTATGTTACTTTCACTGTTAAATTTGACAGAAGCGGGAATCTTAAAGGACATATTAATAATTTTATGATCTAAGAGAGGTGAGAGGCCAGTAACCCCAAAATGATTAAAAAACTTATCATTCGTGGGAACAAAATCATAGATTAACTTGCCATTGTAATCCGCTAAAAAAACCTGATCTAATGGCTCCAACTGATTATCAAAATACACCTTTAATAATGAGTAAATAGATGACCAATCAAATCTAATGTTTTCCCCAAAAATTTTTTCCTGATCAGGGACCCAATCTCGTTCATGACAATCTAGATAAATACTTACACGTTGTTTCCAGTCATAATCTTGCTTGAATAAGTTCAGAAATTTATTATATCGAAAGGTATAACCACCAAATAGTTCATCTCCGCCGTCACCAGTAAAGAGAACATTTGAAAACTGTTTTGATTTTTCTATAAAGTAATATTGATATAAATTCCATCTAGGCTCTTTAATAATACTTATCAATAAAGGTAAATCTCTAAGTGGATTATCAACAGTAACATTGGAAAAATCGGTGTCTTTTGATTCAGCTATTTTCTTGGCATAATTTGCTTCACTTGTTTCATCAAAACTAACAGAAATACATTTGATATCCAGTTTGGGATACTCATCCCTTATTAATGAGAGCATCAAATTAGAATCAACACCTGTACTTAGTGCAAGTGAAATTCTTTTTGGATCAAGACTGGATATGTTATTTTTAATTATATCCCTCAATTCCCTTTCTATGTCTTTAGGGGATGGATATGTATCGCTTCTCCTATTCTTAATTTGATTGATATCAATTTTAGGGATTGGTGATTTAATCTCTATTGTAGGATCATATCTTAAAGTCAGCATATTGCGAATATCAATCAATAAAAAGTATGATATTTTCCTTCAATAAATTACTTGGGATCTTTTCATTATCTTAAAACTCTATTAACTTTATTATTTGGTTCAAGTCGTTCAGCTCCAAGTAACTAATCAATCAACTAGTATCTAATTATCTCTAGGCTATCTCACCTATTCTATGCGCAAAACAACTAGGACTAATCGCGATTCATCACTATATCCTTTCAAGTTTTCTACCTAATCTGAGTTTGGAATTCAACTACACTTCCTTCTGATATTCATTGATGGTATTTAGCCCAGTTAACATATAGATCTGATAACAGTGCAGAAATCCCGTTTCAGCCGATAACATCAATACTATGGATGTGACTGCTGGAATTTGCGAACAAAACAGAATCGATATAAACAAGCCTTCCTCAATGTTTGCAGGTAAATTCCCATGTATTTGATTTTTCATTTGGTGATTTTGATTTTATATGGCTTCCTTTAGTCAAGATCTTTAAAATAACTGTGCTAGACAGGTTAGAAAATCTAAAAATACAGAATAATGAGCTCGAATTCTTAAATATGGGCATATATGATAAATTTAGCTGGTTGGATGAGGGCGTGAGGGAAATAATATTATCTTTAAAATCGACATTAAAACAAAGTCAACAGCTAACGACAAGGGGATCAAGCCTAATAACGGAGCAGGCATCAAGTCGTTCTTATCCGTACTTTTATGAATTTGAGAGTTACAATAAGTTATGTGAAAGGCAAGAACCAGAACATAAATACGAACGACAGCTACAGACCTGGCTAAATCATCAGTTTAAAACTCCAGAGAAGAAGGAAACAATAAGGAGGAGAAAAATAAATGGGTAAGCCTGCGAGTCTACCCCCAGGAAAGAGAATTTTTACTTCTATTCTATTAGCGATTATTCTCATTGGCTCAACAATTTCTTCTGCATTGTTAATAGGATTAAGCGTTATTCCACAGCAAGCGTGGGCAGCACCTCCGGGCACAGCTCCTGCTCAAACAGCACCCTCAAACGGTGCAACTACTACCGATCAAACTCCAACATTTGATTGGAACAGCGTGAGCGCTACGCCTTCTGTGACTACATACCATCTGCTCGTGGATAACAATAATGATTTTCTTTCACCTGAAATAAATGTCAACGTTGCAGCTCCTACCACTCAGCATACTCCGAGTTCTAACCTAGCACTTGGCACCTATAATTGGAAAGTTTCAGCAATCAATGCTGATGGTGAAGGTCCGTTCAGTAGTGTACGAACCGTTACTTTGGTGGATTTATCAGCTCCAATTCTAGCATCACCAGCAGATGGTTCAGCCACTAATGATCTAACGCCCACTTTTGATTTTGATCGTATTGACCCTGAACCTAGCGGTCTTCTCTATCAGATTCAGGCAGATAATAGTGGTAATACGTTTCCATCACCTGAAGTAGATAATATTCAATCTTCTAGCGATTCTTCTTCTTTTACACCCGGTTCAAATCTTGCAGTAGGAACATATAGTTGGAGAGTAGGCGCTAAAAGTGATGCAGCGGATCCTCCAAGTTGGAGCACAGTATGGACTGTTACTTTAGATTCCGGCACAGCGCCAGCAGCTCCTTCTTTGATAACACCAATAAGCGGATTTACCAATGATCAAACACCTTTGTTTGACTGGAATGATGCAACTGATCCAAGCGGGATTAACAGGTACACAATACAGGTATCTACGAGTTCTTCACTCTCTGGAGGTGCTGGCAGTAGCTTTTCGAGTACAGTAATAAGTACAAACATTGACGGTTCGCCACCTGCTTCTCAATTCACACCCGGAACAAACCTTGCTGCCGGAACATACTTTTGGCATGTAAGAGCTAGGGATGCTGCAAGTAATACCGGTCTTTATGGTGCTACAAGCTCATTTACCATAGATATCACTGCTCCAACACTAGCTCCTACACTTAGTGCTCCAGCAAATGCAGCAACAATTAATGATAATACACCTACATTTGATTGGAGTGCTGTAAGTGATCCAAGTACTCCGGTAACCTACGAGTTACTTGTAGATAACGAGAATACATTCTCCATGCCGCTATCTATATCTGAACCTTCACTATCATCTCCAACGTTCACAGCTGGTTCAGCACTTACAGATGGTACATACTTCTGGAAGGTAAGGGCAAAGGATGGTGCTGGAAACGTCGGAGCCTTTAGCTCTGTATTTACATTTACCATAGATAGTACCGGTCCAACAGTCACAGCTTCTCCACCCGGTGGAACATTTGGAGCAGCTGGAACATCAGTAGAATTATCATCTACAGATCCTGACCTTGATGCCATCTACTATACAACTAATGGAGACACTCCA
>Ga0184623_10000297_pt1 | contig 20895 bp, 27 predicted proteins | sample PLM1_100_b1_FD_133138 | JGI IMG/M metagenome (GOLD analysis project Ga0184623, IMG submission 133138) | Groundwater sediment microbial communities from an aquifer in East River, Colorado, USA - PLM1_100_b1 | ecosystem: Environmental > Terrestrial > Soil > Riparian zone | place: USA: East River... | reverse complement strand
GGGCTCGGCGAGGGGGCGACGCTGGTCGTCGGCGGGACGGCACCCGACGACCCGGCGCTGGCCAATGGCGCGTACCTCCTGCCAACGGTCTTCGACGGCGTCGACAACGACATGCGGATCGCCCGCGAGGAGATCTTCGGGCCGGTCGTCTCGATCATCCCGTTCGACTCGGAGGAGGAGGCGCTCCGCATCGCGAACGCCACGCCGTACGGGCTCTCTGGCTCGATCTGGAGCCGCGACATCGGCAAGGCGCTGCGGGCGGCCAAGGGACTCCAGGCCGGCGTGATCAGCGTGAACACGAACAGCTCGGTCCACACCGAGGCGCCGTTCGGCGGCTACAAGATGTCGGGCATCGCGCGCGAACTGGGGATGTCGGCCCTCGACCTCTACACCGAAACGAAGAACGTCTTCATCGACATCGGCTAGGGGCCGGAGCGCTCTCGCTCACACCTCCCAGTCACTGCTGCGCTGCGCGACGTGGATGTCCGGGTGGCGGCGGCGGACCCAGTCGCGGAGCGCCCAGTGGGTCGTCTTGAAGGCGATTCCGTGCCATGGGATGGCGTCCGGGGTGAACGCCTGGATGTCGAGGGCCTCAGGGTTAAGCCGGTACTCCCCGCCGACGACGCGGGCCTCGAAGGCGATGACGACGACCGCGGCCTCGAGTCGTGAGTAGAGCCCGACGATCTCGCCGGGCGTCACGATCAGGCCGGTCTCCTCGAGTGTCTCGCGGATCGCCGCTTCGCTGACGGTCTCGTCGACTTCGAGGAACCCACCGGGCTGAGCCCATGAGCCGCGGCCGGGCTCGATGCCGCGGCGGAGCAGGACCACGTCTCCCGCGTCGTTGACTGGAATTGTTGTGACCACGAGCCGCGGATTGACATACGCGACGTATCCGCAAGCGGTGCAGGCGAGCCGGTCGCGATTCTCCCCATCGACGGCCCCGAACTCGAGCCCGGCCCCGCAGCGGGTGCAGAAGTTCAGCGATGAGGCGAGCCACGTCGGCACGCCGCCGCCGGACGGGATGTCGGTGGATCGCGCGTCTGGCCCGCGCTCGAACGGGTCCGTCATGCCAGGATGACGAGCGCCGCGGCGGCGACGAGCGCGGCGAGCCCGATCAGGGTGACGGCCACCCAGGCAAGCCTGAAGAGTCCCTTGCCGCGGTCGACCGGCATCCAGGCCCACGCCGATCGCCAGATGCGCACGGCCGCATCGGCGGTCGTGATCACGAGCAGCGGACCGGCGATCAGTACGCATAGCTTCACGAGCGGGCTGCCGAGCGGCAGGCCGAGTTCGAGGCCCGTGATCGCGATCGCGCCGAGGATCAGCACGGGCACTGACAGCAGGACGTAGTGTTTCTGGAGGGGAGTCGGGGCGGTCTCCGGGACCGAGCGTGGCGGGAGGCCCTGGAGACTCGGCGGGAGGGTGGACGCAGGGCCGGGCACGGGGCTGGACACGGGCTGCCGGTCAAGCACCCGCATCCCCGGTTCCCAGCGTTCGTCGTCCATGGGGTCGAGTTTACGCGGCCGGTCCGTTGAGCCCCGGTTCAGAGGCCCTCGTTCGCGGGGTCATCGGCGATCGCCGTCGCCTGCGAGCGGCGGCGGTCCTCGAGGCGCGTCCGCAAGGCCGGATCTGACAGGGCAAGCATCGAGGCGGCGAGGAGTGCTGCGTTCTCCCCGTTGCCGACGCCGACGGTCGCGACCGGGACGCCCTTCGGCATCTGGACGACGGCAAGGAGCGCGTCGAGCCCGTCGGCGACGCCACCCGGCATCGGAACGCCGATCACCGGGGCGGTCGTCTGCGAGGCGACGACCCCCGGAAGGTGCGCGGCGAGCCCGGCGATCGCAATGAAGACGCGGATCCCGCGTTCCTCGGCCGTCGCGACGAAATGCGCGAGCAGGTCGGGGGCCCGGTGCGCGGATATCACCCGCACATCCGAGGGGACGCCGAGCTCATCGAGGATGGCGGACGCCTTCTCGGCGGCGGCGATGTCGGAGCGGCTACCGACGACGATGCCCACCCGCGCCGGCAGGGATTTGCTCACAGTTCGCCTTTCTTCATCGACGAAGTGTAGATTCCGCGGATGCGAACGGTGACAGGGCGCCGCCTCTCAGAGGTGGACGTCGGCTAACTCGCTCAACGGATCGCCCGATCGGACCGGGTCCTCGTCGACCTGGGCACCGGCGACGGCCGGGCGGTCATGGCGCGGGCACGGGCCGAGCCCGGTGCCTTCGTCATCGGAATCGACGCGAGCGCGTCGGCGATGGCCGAGGCGTCGCGTCGGGCTGCGCGGCCGGTGTCGCGCAGCGGTATCTCCAACGCCCTCTTCGTGGTCGCGGCTGCGGAGCGGCCGCCAAGGGAGCTCCTCGGGATCGCCGACGAGCTGACGATCAACTTTCCGTGGGGCTCGCTGCTCCGCGGTACGCTCGGAGTCGACGACGCGGCCGCCCGAGGGATCGCCGCGCTCCTCAAGCCGGGCGCCAGTCTGAGTGCCCTCGTCTCTGTCGCTCCCCGCGATGGGCTGGAGCTGGGCGCGATGGACGAACCCGGAGCCTTGAACCTGCTGGCCGGTCGATGGGCCAACCACGGCCTCAAGCTCGTTTCCGTTTGCCTCGCCACGGAGGCCGACGTGGCGGCTATCCGCTCGACCTGGGCCCGGCGCCTTGGAGTGGGTCGGTCGAGGCCGGCCTGGTGCGTCGTTCTGCGGCGGTTCGAGACGGGCGTGGCGAATGACGATCTGGAGTGGGCTGGTTAGAATGCCCGGGCGATGATCAGGTTGCTTCCTCGGTCCGCGGCGCGCCTCCTGGTCGGGGCTCTGATCGCCCTCCAGGGCCTCATCGTTGCGCCCGTCCCTGTGGCCGCCGCCGATACCGGCTTCGCGATCGACCTCGCCGGCAAGAGCGATTTCGTCGCCCAGAAGAACTTCGTCCAGTGCGTCGGCGCGAGCATGCAGATGATGCTCAACATCATGGGCGACAGGAACGATCGCTCCGCTGCGAACCAACGCGAGCTCCAGTCCCTCGCCCGAGAGCTCAGCGGTCGGCGGGGGGACGGGCGAATGCGTAGCGGGGCGAGCGTCCGGGGCTGGGCCGGCGGGCTCAACCAGCTCGACGCTGGACCGTACAAGCTCGTTGGCACGGCGACGCTGGAGGAAGCCCTTTACCTCGCGGCCAAGGCGATCCGTCATACCGGTAAGCCGGTCGGGCTCCTCGTGTGGCGCGGGCGTCACGCCTGGGTGATGAGCGGATTCCGGTCGACCGCGGACCCGCTCACAACCGACGCCTTCGACGTCACCGCGGCGATCGTCATGGATCCGCTCTATCCCCACGGATCGACGGTCTGGGGCCCGAGCCCCAAACCACGCGAGGCGCTGTCGCCGAAAGCCGTCGGCCGGCAGTTCGTGCCCCGGCGCATGGGGTCGATGCCCGGCGGAACGGGTGTGGGCTCGGAGATCATGTCGGCCCTGGCCGGCAAGTACGTCCTCGTCCTGCCGTACGAGGTTCCAGCGGTCTCCAGATTCCGATCAGTGGCCGTCTGAACCTCGCGTGCCGCCCCGCATTCCTCTGATCCTCGATGTCGACACGGGAATCGACGACTCACTCGCCCTCCTCTACGCCGCCGCGTCGCCCGACGCCGAGCTCGTTGCGGTTACGTGCGTCGCCGGCAACGTCGATGCCAGGCAGGTCGCGGTGAACACGCTCGCCGTCCTCGAGCTGGCAGGCCGAGGCGACGTCGAGGTTGCGCTGGGCCGTGAGGTGCCGCTGGTTCGACCGCTCGAGACCACCCCCGAGACGCACGGTCCTCGCGGCCTCGGCCACGCGGAGCTGCCGCCGGCCGCCGCCGCACTGTCGGAACGCCACGCCGTGGACCTCCTGATCGATGAGGCGCGGCGGCGGCCGGGCGAACTGACTCTCGTGACGCTCGGTCCGCTGACGAACCTCGCAGTCGCGGTTCTGCGCGAGCCCGACCTGCCGCGCCTGTACCGCCGCTACGTCCTGATGGGCGGTGCCTACCGCTCGCCCGGGAACACGGCCCCGACGACCGAATGGAACATCAATGTCGATCCGGACGCCGCGAAGGTCGTGTTCAGCGCCTGGACCGCCGCCCGCGAGGCCGATCCGTCGATCCCCCAGCCGGTGGCCCTGGGCCTCGACGTAACGGAACGCGCCAAGATCGTTCCCGACCATGTCGTCGCGCTCGCCCGTCGCGCGGGCAGCACACCGGACGACTCGCTCCTGCTCGCGCGCGGCGAGGACCCGATGCTGGCTACCCGCTCCGTCGCCTCCAACCCGATCGTCCGCTACGTCGCCGACGCGCTGCGGTTCTACATGGAGTTCCACTCGCGATACGACGGCTTCTACGGGGCGTTCATCCACGATCCGCTGGCGGTCGCGGCAGCCCTCGACCCGGCGCTGATCCGGACGGAGGCGCTCCCGGTCGACATCGAGCTCGGCGGGACACTGACGACCGGCGAGACCGTGACGGACTGGCGCCGCGTCTGGGGCCGGCCACCGAACATCGACGTCGCCGTGGAGGCCGATGCCGAGGCGTTCCTCGACCGTTTCGTTGAACGCGTCGGACGGCTGGCGGCGGAGCGCGCGCCGTAGCACACTAAGGCAGGGAGATCGGCCGGCGCTGGGTCGAGAAGGCACAGTCCCGGTGGCATGGGAGGCAGAGATGTCCGCTAGCTGGGTCCGCTCGGCCGTTGGCCTTGTTGCGTTCTTCGTCGTGCTGGTCATCGGGATCAACTTGGCGGGATCGCTTGACCTGACGCCCGACCCGAACACGGCCCTGGTTGCGGCCGGCAATACGCTCATCACCCTATTCGTCGTGGCGCTCGTGGTAGCCATCGCCGTGTACGCGGCCATCGAGTACGCGCAGACGCGGAAGCTCGAGTCGATCACGAGCCAGTTCGACACCCGGACGATCGTCTTGATCCCGATCGCGATCGCGATCAACATCATCCTGGGCCAGACTGTCGCCGCCGCATTGAAGGTGCCGATCTACCTTGACTCGATCGGGACGATCCTGGTCGGCGTCTTGGCGGGGCCACTGGCAGGTGCCCTGACGGGTGCGCTCGCCAACCTGATCTGGACCTACATCCTGCCCGCGCCCTTCCATTCTGACTATGCGGCGCCATTCTTCATCGTCGCGGTGGAAATCGGCCTTCTGGCTGGAGTCTTCGGCCGGCTCGGTTTCTTCCGCAGCCGCCCGAACACGCCCCCAGACCGCCTGGCGATCGGTGCGCTCGTAGTCGTCGTGATCGTCGCGGTCATCGGCATCTATGGCTTCCTGCCGTTCTATAGCAACAGCGAGCTCAACATCTTCGAATTCACGTTCTTCGCGCCCCCGGCCGAAGGGGTGGCCGCACCGAACGCGATCTTCGTGATCCTCGGCTGGCTGGTGGCATTACTCCTCGTCGGGGCGCTGATCGGTCTCATCGCGCTTCTCTTCGTGAGGCGCGACCTGGGGGCGGCATACGTGTTCGTGGCCGGCCTCGTCTGCGGGATCATCTCGGCGATCATTTCGTTCCCGATCTCGTCGCTCGTTTTCGGCGGCGTCACAGGCTCCGGGACCGACCTCCTCGTCGCCGCGTTCCAACAGGCCGGGGACGACCTTTCGACGGCCGTGCTCAAGCAGGGCCTGCTGTCCGATCCGATCGACAAGACCATCACGTTCTTCGTCGTGTTCGCCATTCTCGGCGCATTGAGCCGGCGGTTCGTCGCGCGGTTCCCGCAGGGTGAGGCAGCCGTCGGGCTGGAGGGCGCATAACGGCGATCGGTGCGGATGACGCGGCGTTCCTCGCGAGCCTGGCGCCTCCCGCACCGACCCCGTACCACCGCCTCAACCCACTCACCAAGGCCGTCGCCGCGACGGTCCAGTCGCTGGGGGCCTTCGTGCTCGGCGGTTATCTGGGTCCGCTCGCCATCATTGGTCTGACGATTCTGCCCGCTGCCGTGGTCGCCGGGGTCGCCGGCCGCCTCGTCCGCATCTCGTTCCTGCTCACGCTGCCGATCGCGATCTCGGTCGTCCTGGTCAGCGTCTTCACCCGGGCCGGCGAGACCGTCCTCTTTACGATCGGGCCGTTCGACGCGACGGCCGAGGGCGTCGACTTCGCCGGCCAGACGCTCGTCCGACTGTTCGCAATCTCGACCGCTATCGGGCTCTTCGGGCTGACGACCGATCCTCGAGCGTTCGTCTTCGACCTGGAGCGGCGGCGGCTCTCCCCCCGGTTCGCGTTCGTCGCGCTCGCAACCCTCGAGGCCGTCCCGGCGATGGTCGAGCGTGCGGCGGTCATCCAGGCCGCCCAGCGAGCCCGTGGCCTCGACACGGAGGGTAGCGTCCGAGCCCGGCTCCGGGGCGTGATGCCGCTCGTGGGGCCGGTCATCCTCTCGTCGCTGACCGAGGTCGAGGAGCGGAGCCTCGCCCTCGAAGTCCGGGCGTTCGGGCGACCGGGGCGCCGGCACCTGCTCTGGTGGATCCCGGACAGTGGGGCGCAGCTGACGGTCCGCATCCTGGCGATCGGGGCACTCGTCGTCGCCACTGTGCTGCGTGTCACCGGCAACCTCGACGGACTCCCCTGATGCTCGAGCTCCGCGACGCTTCGTATCGCTACCCGGGGTATGCGAAGGAGGTCCTCGTCGGGGTTGACCTCGTCGTCGGCGACGGCGAGATCGTCGGGTTGGTCGGGCCGAACGAGGCAGGCAAGTCGACTCTGTGCCTCGTGGCGTCCGGGCTTGCCCCGGCATCGATCGGTGGCAAGCTGACCGGCACGCTGACGATCGACGGCGAGGCGATGACCGACCGCAAGACCCATGAACTCGCGGAGCGGGTTGTCATCTGCTTCCAGAACCCGAACACCCAGCGGTCGGGTATCGCGGCGACGGTCTTCGAGGAGATCGCACTAGGCCCGATGAACCTCGGCCTGCCCGTTCCGGAGGTCATCGTGCGGACTCGTGAAGCGATCGCGCTCCTCCGCCTGGAACCAATCATGGAGCGCCACCCCACGAGGCTCTCCGGAGGCCAGGCACAGCTCGTGGCGATCGCGTCGCTTCTCGCGATGCGGCCGGGACACGTGATCCTCGACGAGCCGACTGCCCAGCTCGATCCCGCCGGCACCCGGATGGTGGGCGAAGCGCTTCGTCAGATGGCCGAGCGTGGAACGTCACTGCTGCTTGCCGAGCACAAGACGGATCTTCTCGACGGACTCTGCGGGCGAATCGTGGTCATCGACGAGGGCGCGATCGTCAGGGATGGGCCAGCCGATGAGATCCTGGCGGATCCAATGCTCGCCGAGCTCGGGGTCGAGCCGCCATCGCGGGTCCGGTTGAGTCGTGCCGTCGAGGCTGCCGGGGGTGATGCACGACTCGTCGTGAGTGGCGCAGCGGCGGCGGCGGCCACATGATCGACGTCAGAGGGCTCGCCCATGTCTATGCTGATGGGACACGTGCGATCGACGACGTGTCGCTGGCGATCGGTGCCGGGGAGTCGATCGCGATCATCGGGCAGAACGGGTCCGGTAAGTCGACCCTGGTCCGCCACTTCAACGGCCTCCTCCACGCGACTGAGGGCGAAGTGTTTGTCGACGGCGCGAACGTCCGCGGGCGTCGCGTGGCGCATCTGGCCGCGACGGTAGGCCTCCTGTTCCAGGATCCTGATCGCCAGATCTTTGCCGGCCGCGTGCGGGCCGAGGTCGAATTCGGGCCGCGGAATCTCGGTGTGCCCGCAGCGAAGCTGAGTGCGACCGTAGCCGCGGCGCTCGAAGCGACCGGCCTAGCCGGCGACGCGAACGCCAATCCGTACGATCTGGGCTACTCGCGGCGGAAGCTCCTCGCGCTCGCCTCAGTCCTGGCGATGCAGACGCCGGTCGTCGTCCTCGATGAACCCACGACGGGACAGGACGCTCGCGGCCTCGCTCGCGTCCAGAGGATCGTCACCGACTTGACGGCGGCCGGGCGGACCGTCATCGGGATCAGTCATGACATGCGCTTTGTCGCGGAGACGTTCCATCGGGTGGTCGTCATGCGGGCCGGTCGGATTGTCCTTGACGGGTCGCCGCAGACGGTGTTCGCGGAGGAGTCGTGGCCGACGCTGGCCTCGACCTACCTCGAACCGCCGCTCCCCGCCCGGGTCGGCGCGCGTCTGGGGCTCGGCCTCGCGACGCCGACCGAGGCAGCGCTCGTCACCGCCCTCGCGGCGGCGACGGCGTCCGGCACATGATCGTCGTCGCGTACGCGCTGGGCGGGGTCGTCGCCGTCGCCGCTGTCATCGCGGAGCCCGGCACCATCGGAACGATCTTCCCGATCGTCGTCACGGCGGCGTCATTGGCGATCGCCTACACCCTCGTGCTGATCTGGCGCCGGGCTAGCCTTCGGCGGTCGATCGCGGAGATGCGCGCGGCCGAGTCCGTCGTCGTGACTGGCATGATCGACGCGCCCCGCACCGATGTCGCCGAACTGATCGGCGAGCTACGGCGCCTTGGCTTCGCCACGGTCGGAGCGACGGACACGTCGCTCGGCGGCGGAGTGCCGATCCGGACATGGGTCCTCACCGACACCACGGGACCGGCGACGACGTGGGTCGAGGTCGGCATTGCTCCAATTGCGATCGCGGTTTTCCTCTCGCGGGCCGGAAACGGCCGGTTCCTCGAGACGCCGTTTCATCGCGGCGAGATGATCGACCACCCGGACCTGTTCGTCCGCCCCGTCTGGACAAGCGTCGACGACGCCCTGAGGGAACATCGCGCGACCCTGGCCGAATGGGAGTCGCAATCGGGCCCACCGCTCGTGGTCCGGACGCTCGATGAGTACCGCACGGTCGAGACGGAGCTCCGCGACCGAACCGGCGGCATGCGGATCGCCGCCTACGTCCAGAACGTCGTCGAACCGAGCATCCGGAACTGGGCCATCTGCGCGGTCATCGCGACGGCCGCGTTCTTTGTCGTCGTCGTCCTGGTCCCCGGGCCGTGAGTGGGCGCCGGCGACTGCTCCCGGTTATTGCTCCCGGTTGATCCAGACGCCGCCGGGGCCGGTGTAGCTGAGGCCTTCGCCCCATGTCGCGATGGCCTTGCCCCGGTGCGTGATCGCGACCTCGCCGTAGTCGCCGTACACCTCGAGGAAGCCGGCCGGCGTCTTGTAGGCCGCGCCACCTGGCGCATCGGAGATCTTTACCGGATCGGTCCACGTCGTGCCGCCGTCCGCGGAGCGTCGATACCAGCTGTTCCAGGCATCGTCGTTGCCGCCGCCGGAGGTCTCATAATAGAAGGCCCGGACGTCACCGTTGTCGCGCGATTCGACTGCCGGCGCGGTCGCGTTCTCGGCCGCCTTCGATAGGGGCACCGCCGCGCTCCACGTCACACCCTTGTCGGTCGATTTTCGGGCGGAGATCGTCTGGCGGCCGCCCGCTGTCGCGGCCCCGTCGTAGAGCAGGACGACATTGCCGCGGCCGTCGACCGACAGCGCTGTGTGCCCGGTGTAGAAGTCAGGCGTGCAGCCGGCCGCGTCGCAGACAACGCCCGGCTGGACGCTCGCGACGAGCCGATTCTCCCAGGTCGCACCGTTGTTGCGGGAGATGAACACGTGGTGATCGATCGTGTCGGTGACCCCGCCGCTCTTGCCCGCGCTGGTGTAGACGAGGGAGCTCTCGGAGAAGTAGACCGCGCCGTCAGGGGCGACATCCGCGTCGAACGCGTAGAAGTAGCGCCCCGAATCCACGAGCTTGACCTGGCTCCACGTCGCGCCGGCGTCATGCGACTGGGCGACCCACAGGTCGCCGCCGGTCGGGCCGTTGAACGACACGTAGACGTCCTTGCCGTCATCGCTCATCGCGATCACGGGCTTGTCGTTCCAGCTGACGTTGCCCCACGTCGGGGCGGGCGCCGACCAGGTCTTGCCATGATCGGTCGACTTCGTGAAGAGGACGTTGAAGCCGTTCATGTACAGCCCGTAGACGTGGCCGTTCGACGGGACGACCTCGATGATCGGGTCGAACTGGCCGGAGCCCTTGCAGGCGCAGATGGTTTGCCCTCCGACCACGTCACGCCATTGTCGGTGCTGATCTCGAGCGCGATCCACGGCGTCGGGCAGTTGCCGGCACATGGCTTCGGGGCGCCGTAGCGGGTGGCGAGGACGTAGACGTAGGAAGCCTTCGGGTCGGCGGCGATGGCCGGCTCCCAGTCGTCCCACGTGGTGTCGAGCGGAAATTCCCCGGCCCAGCCGGCGGCGGCCGGGGCGGCCGGCGGTCGGACCTGGCCGGATTTGCCCTCGCGGCGTGCCTCCTCGAAGGCCTCGTTGCGCTTCTCGGTCTTCTCCTGCTGTTCGGCGGCTTCCTCGGCCCCGCCCTCGTCGGCTTTGGAGCCGCCGCGACCCGCATCGGGATCGGCTGGGGCGCGGAGTGGGCCGTAGACGGCGGCCGCGCCGACCACGAGGGCGACGACGGCAACGACGGACACGATGGCGCCGAGGCGGCGCGACAAGCGAGGCACGGGCTCGATCCTCCCCATTTGACCGCGGCTCTGCCGGGGCCACGGATGCTGCGACGGCGTCAAGGACGCGTCAAGCCATGGGATCGCCGATCAGCCCCGAGGCCCGTCGATCCGGTGCCTCCTGGCAACGATGAGCAGGAACGTCGTCTCGACCACGTCGACACCGGCGATGACGAGGGCGACGACAAGCAGGAGCGGATGGCCGACGAACCAGCCGGCCGATGCGGCGATCGCCGCGACCGCGAGGAACGCGAGACGAACGCCGCGAATCATCGTCGCCATGTCGCGCTCCGGCGCGTCACCGCCGCCGAGGGCGGCCAACGCGCGGCCGAGGAGCACCAGCGCGGCGAGCGCGGAGACGCCGACGAGCGCGGCGCGGACGACGATCGGTGGTGACACAACGGCGTCGAGCAGCGACCCGGCGCCGCCCAGGACGGTCGCCGCGAGGACGGCCGCAACGCCGGCCGCCAGGACCACGAGATTGAGGCGCATCGTCAGCGCGCCGATGGCGCCCGCGCGACGACCCACAGGAACCGGGCGTCGTGGCGGTCCTCGGGCTCGACCGCCACCTCAGTGCGGTCGATCACGAAACCCGCCTTCTCGACGAGCCGCCGGTTCGCCTTCGCGCCGAAATGACTGAAGTACATGTCGACGCCCAGCCAGTCCGCCTCGACGTCGCCCGGTTCATCGTCGGCGCCCATCGAGGCGAGGAACATGCCGCCAGGCCGGAGCCAGCCGCGGATCCGTCCGAGGAGGCCCGCCTGGTCATCGCGCGGGACATGGGTCAGGGCGTAGAACGCCACGACCGCATCGAAGCTCGAGGGCTCGAAGTCAAGCGTGGTCATGTCGGCGAGCGTGAACGTGGCGGCCGGGACGTGCCGGCGCGCGGTCTCGATCTGAGTCGCGGAGATGTCCACCCCGGTCACCGTCCGGCCTTCGGCGAGCGCAGCGGTCATCGGGATGCCGGCGCCGCAGCCGAGCTCCAGCACGTCGCTGCCGGCAGGGATCAGCTCGAGCGCCAGACCGAGGTAGCGGAGGCGGGTCTCGGAGGGGCGAAGGGCGCTCCAGGCCAGGTAGCGTTCGGAGATCGCGTCGTATCCCTCGGCGACGATCCGTTTCGGGTCCATCGCGCCGGTTTCAGTGCCCGACGATGAGTTCGACCGGGTGGATCTCGCCGTCGACGATCCGCCAGGCGGCGAGGGCGGGCTCGTCTTCGGCCAGCGAGACGAGCAGGTAGATCGCGTCGGGGTAGAACGCGAGCCCGAGGTCCGTCAGGCTGGGCCGCGGCTCCGAGTGGGTGTGGCTGTGGGCGATGGCCCAGAACTCCTCGCCGGCCTCCTCGGTCGCGATCGTCAGCCGGAGGAGGTCATCCGGGTGGATCTCGTAGCGGAGCGGGCTGGCCGCGCGGTTGCGCGTGGGCTCCCAGCGGATTGCCACGCCGCCGGCCGCCGCCGGCCGGTCGCCGACGATCACGCCACACATCTCGTTAGGGTATTCGGCTCGGGCGTGATCGACCAGGGCCTGGACCATCGTTGCGGGAAGCTCGACCGAGGCGGGGCCGGGGTGACCCGGCTCTGTCACCACCAGTTGACGCCGCCTTCGAGATCCTCCGCCATCTCGTCGAGGTCGCGAGCGAACGTGCCGGCCGAGAGGTACTTCCAGCCGCCGTCGGGCAGGAGCGCGACGATGGTCCCCGAGGTCATCTGGCGCGCCTCGCGGGCGGCCGCGACGAGGACGGCACCGCACGACGGTCCGCCGAAGATCCCCTCGCGGAAGACCAGGTCCCGGAGCGCGGCAACGGCATCGCGATTGGAGACCAGGTACTTCGCGTCGAGGAGCGACGGGTCGAGAATCTCCGGGACGAAGCCCTCGTCGAGCGATCGCAGACCCTGGACCAGCTCCCCTGGGAGTGGCTCCGCGGCGACGATCCGGACGCCCGGCTTCTGCTCGCGCATGAAGCGTGAAACGCCCATGAGTGTCCCGCTCGTCCCGAGGCCGGCGACGAATACGTCGATCTCCGGGCAATCGGCGAGGACCTCGGGGCCCGTCGTCTCGTAGTGGGCCCGCGGATTCGCCTTGTTGCCGTACTGGTACGGCATGACGAAGCGCGGATCCTTGGCGACCAGGTGCTTGGCCAAGTCGATCGCCCCGTTCGACCCGAGGGCACCGGGCGAATCGATTACCTCGGCGCCGAAGAGCGCGGCCATCTGACGGCGTTCGTTCGTGACGTTGTCGGGCATGACGAGCGCCACGCGGTACCCTCGCCGCCGGCCGATCATCGCGAGGGCGATGCCGGTGTTACCCGACGTGGGCTCGAGGATGATCGACTCCGGGCCGAGCAGCCCGCGCGCCTCCAGGTCCTCGACGAGGTACTTCGCGACGCGGTCCTTGACGGAGCCCGTCGGGTTCATGAACTCGAGCTTGGCGAGGATCCGGACGGCAGGATTCGGCGACATCCGCGGGATCTCGACGAGCGGCGTATGGCCGATCGCGCCGAGGATGTCGTCGTACCGGCCACCGTGCGGAGCCATCTCCGCGTGGGCGTGCGCGTGAACGTGATCGGCGTCGATCGGCTCGGACGAGGCCGGCCCGATACCGCGCAGTTCTCGCGCCCGGAGTGCACCCACGCGTCAGCCGCCCGCCATCGCCGGGAGCAGCCGCACCTCGTCACGCTCCCCGACCGGCGTTTTCAGCCCGTCCAGGTAGCGCACGTCCTGCCCGTTGACGTAGACGTTGACGAACCGGTTGAGCTCGCCGTCGTCGGTCAGGAGCTGGCCGCGAAGCGACGGATACTCGGCGACGAGGCTCTCGACTAGGTCGCCGACCGACGCGCCGGGCAGCTCCAGCTGTTTGTTGCCGCCGGCGGCGGCCCGCAGGACCTGCGGGATCCGGACGATGCTCACGCCTGGCCCCCGAGGACGAACGGCTCGCCGCCGGACGCCGCGGCGCCCGCCGCGAACGACGGGATCGGGAGCGGGTGGCCGGCGGCCCGGGCAGCGGTGGCCTCGGTCGAACAGACCGGGCAGGCCGGATCGCGCCGGAGCTTGAGCTCGGTGAAGGTCGAGTCGAGGGCGTCGAACAGGAGCAGCCGGCCAGCCAGCGTATCGCCGATCCCGAGCAGGACCTTTAGCCCCTCGTTCGCCTGGAGCATGCCCATGATCCCGGGCACGACGCCGAGCACGCCGGCTACCGAGCAGCCGGGGGCGAGCTCCGGCGGCGGCGGGGTCGGGTAGAGGCAGCGGTAGCACGGCCCCTCGTACGGGATGAAGGTCGTCAGCTGGCCCTCGAACCGGAAGACCGAGGCGTGGATGACGGTGATGCCCTTGGCGACCGCCGCGTCGTTGAGCAGGTAGCGCGTCTCGAACGTGTCGGTGCCGTCGATGATCACGTCGTAGCCGGTGATGATCCGGTCGACGTTGTCGGCGACGAGCATCTCCTCGTGAGTCACGACCTTGACGTCCGGGTTGAGCGCTTCGATCGTCTTGCGAGCCGATTCGACTTTGCGCTCGCCGATCCGCTCGTTCGTGTGGAGGATCTGACGCTGGAGGTTCGACAGGTCGACGACGTCGAAGTCGACGATGCCGATCGTGCCGACGCCGGCGGCGGCGAGGTAGAGCGCGGCCGGGGATCCGAGACCGCCGGCGCCGATCAGCAGCGCCTTCGATTCGAGGAGGCGGGTCTGGCCTGCCGCGCCGACCTCGGGGATCAGGAGATGGCGGCTGTAGCGCTGCTTCTGTTCAGGGCTGAGGATGACCGGCGCTTCCCACGGCAGGCCGGCTGACTTCCAGGCCTGGAACCCACCCGACATCGAGGCGACGTTCGTATAGCCGAGCTGCTCGAGGGTCTGGGCGGCGAACAGCGACCGCACGCCGCCCGCGCAGTACAGGATCACCTCGGCGTCGCGATCGGGCGCGGCCGCCTCGACCTGCTGCTCGACGTAGCTCTTGCTGATGTGGACGGCGCCTGGCAGGTGGCCCTGCTCCCATTCGGACGCCTCGCGGACGTCGATGACCATCGCGGAGCCCGGGGCGAGCGCATCGACATCCTGGGGCGTGACCTCCCGGATCTGCGCGCGCGCCTCTTTGAGGAGGTCGGCATAGGTTCGTGGCATGGGTGTGGTGGCTCCGGTAGTTCGACGGGCTGCCGCGGGTTCCTCGGCAGGGCGGTGGATGGGTGTCGGTGAAGTGCGAGCCGGCTAGGCCGGCCGGCGACACTCGCAGCAGCCCACGCAGTCGCGCTTCATGCGTTCGACTCCTGTGGCTGGGCGGCGGCACCTTGCTCGGACTCGGCCAGCGCCTTCTGGAGCGTTTCGTGGCTGAGCATCGCGCACTTGAGGCGAGCGGGGCTGATGTCGATCCCGAGCAGGTCGAGGAGATCGTCGGCGCGGAAGGCCATCACGTCCCTGACCGGCTTGCCCTTGATCTCGTCAGTCAGGAGGCTCGCGCTCGCCTGGCTGATCGCACAGCCGCGGCCGGTGAACCCGACCCGCTCGACGACCCCGTCGCGAACGGCAATCTGGAGCGTGATCCGGTCGCCGCACAGCGGATTCGAGCCCTCGAACGACGCCGTCGGATCCTCGATGACCCCGAAGTTATGAGGCCGCCGATAGTGCTCGAGGATGTAGTCGCGGTACAGATCGTCCATTCGGTCCTGGGGGTATGGGCGCCGCCCGGTCAATCCCGAGCTTTTTCGTCGGGATTGAATCTATGTCGCCCACCCTTCGGCGTCAATCGAGGGTAGGCCAGACACAGGCGACTTGACAGGAAACCATTTGGTTTCCTATTGTACCGGACATGGAGGTGGTGTTCCGGGCTCTCGCCGATCCGACCCGACGAGCGCTGCTCGACGCGCTGTTCGAGCGGGATGGCCAGACCCTCGCGGCACTGACGGCGCGACACGACATGACGAGGATCGCGGTCGCGAAGCATCTGCGGTTGCTCGAGGCCGCCGGTCTCGTGTTGAGCAAACGCCGGGGACGGGAAAAGTTGCACTACCTCAACGCGGTCCCGATCCGCCTCCTCCATGACCGCTGGGTGAGCAAGTTCACCGAGACGTGGGCCGCCGGCCTGACCGGCCTCAAAGCTGAACTGGAGACGCCGATGGAGAAGGTCTTCGAGATCTACATCCGCACGACCCCCGAACGCCTGTGGGAAGCGATTACCAACCCCGCGATCCGGGCCAAGTACCACTTCGGTTCCAGGATCGAGTCCGACTGGACACCGGGCTCGCAGTACACGCTGAACCACGACGGCGCCGACCGCCCACTCGTCGAAGGCGAGAACCTCGTCGTCGAACCCCCGCATCTCCTGGTGCAGACGATGCACGCCACCTGGAGCGAGGACGCCGAGCGTGAAGCGACGTCTCGCGTGACGTGGGAGATCGAGCCCGTCGGCGACTCGTGCCGGCTGGCCGTGACCCACGACCAGCTCAGTGACACAGCTCCAGAAGAGATCTACGGAGGGTGGCCGATGATCCTGTCCGGGCTGAAGACCTGGCTCGAGACGGGCGAGACCCTCACGACCCCAGGCTCGCTGATGTACGGCGAGCGCTGAATTCCGCGAAGGAGAGCCACCATGCCATCGACCACCATCGCCGACGTCCGAACGATCGGGATCAACGTCGCCAATCAGGACGACGCCATCGCGTTCTACGTCACCATCTTCGGCTTCGAGAAGCGGCTCGATGCCCCGATCAGCCCCACCACCCGATGGATCGAGGTCGCACCGCCGGGCACGAGCACCTCGCTCGCGCTCCAAGCTAACGAAGGTGCGGCGGCCGTCGGGGTCGACACCGGGATCCGGTTCACGGTGCCGGACGCGGAAGCCGAGCACGCCGCGATGCGTGAGCGCGGCGTCAACGTCGGTGAGCTGCTGCGCTGGGACGGCGTGCCGCCGATGTTCACGTTCGACGACCCCGACGGAAACCGCTTCTACATCGTCGAGGAGTCCGAATGAGCTCGCTCGACAAGACGTTCACCGCACCACTGCAGAAGAGCCCGGCCATGGGCGGCTGGACCTACGTCGTGACCGACTGGACCGCCGAGTTCTTCGGTACCCGCGGCCTCGTCAAGGTGACCGGGACCGTCGACGGGCATCCCTTCCGCAGTTCCTTCATGGCCCTCGGCGACGGCAGCCACAAGTTGCCGCTCAAGGCCGACCTTCGCCGGCTGATCGATAAGAACGAGGGTGACATCGTCACCATCCACCTCATCGACCGAGTCGGCTGATGACCGCTCTACGGTTCTCTGGCGGCTAGAGTCCACCGCCCCAGAGCGGGACCAGGTTCTCGTTCGCGTTGCGCCAGGCGGTGGCCATGCGTGCCAGCTCCCGCCACGCGTCCGGCTCCGACGGTCCGATTGCCGTCACCTCCCGGCTTTGGGGCCCGTATCTCAACAGCGCGTGGATCCTCACCGGAGCCGACTCGTCGACGAAGTGAACGACCACGGACATGCCGAGCTTCCGTTCGAGCTCCGAGATGACCGCAGGGCCTGAGCTCAGCCCGGCGAGGCGGTGGCCGCTGGCGCGTCGCGAAGGAGACTGACGGAGGGTTGACAGCGACTGGCCGTTTCGCGAGGCGTCCTTTCGGATCGCCCATACCGGCAACATGACGCCGATAACGACAGCGAGAAGCGTCGTCTCAGCCCATAGGGCGCTGGCCCCGGGAATGCAGTAACCGGGAAAGCCGACAGTGCATCCCACGGAATCGTTGGCAGTCGCCAAGGTCAAGAGCCCGGCGAATCCGATGAGCAACCCGGACGCCGCGAATCGGGTCTCTGGCGAGCGGGCAAACGCGGTGAAGGTCGGCAGGGTTGCCCAGAGGATGAACAGGGCAACATAGAACCAGCGGAGAGAGCCATCGAGGAAGAGGGCTTCGGCGACAGCTGGCCCGATAACGATTCCTGTCACCAAAGCCGACGCGACGCCCACGATTGTGGCGACTATCCAGATGGCAATTAGCCTCGCCCACGTGCGGCCCGACCATGCCGGGAGTGTCGGCCGGTCTTGTTGGGGGAGCTGTCGCCAGGCGATCACGAACAGAAAGATCGCGAGCCCGAACATTGCGGTCGTCACGGCAAACCAGTCGTTCGGAGTCCGGCCGACGCAGGCCGGCAGCGAGTTGTTGCCGCAACCCACCGGGCCATCCCAGTACCCGAGCTTGAGGATAGAGGTGAAGCCGAACACGAGACCTGATGCCGTGGGTGCCCAATCGGAGGCGCGTGCGACCAGGAGCAAGAGCGGCGCGACGCCCAGGAGCATCCAGTACTCGAATCGGATGGGCCAAGCGGCGTCGACTACGGGTGGCGGACCGGACGGGAGCGCGAGCGTTGCGACCAAGCCGAGAAGCAGCCCGGAACCGATACCTGCCAGAAGGCGCTTGCCCAGTCTCATCGTCGGCCTCCGTGGCCAATCACCATGGGCGATGGGTTCGCCGGGGTCAAGACCCGCGGTACCTAGCGGACTCAGGCGATCAGGCGGAGAACGGCGATCGCGCCCACCAGGCCAGCGGCGGCAATCCCGAACAGCATCTCGAGACAACTGCTGGTCACGATCGCTACTCGCTGGTTCCGAAGACCCGCTGCACGTCGAGCAGGCCCGTGACGAGCGCGTCGATGTCCTCGCGGGTCGAGTAGACGTTGAACGAGGCACGTGCCGTCGCCGCGAGATCGAGCCGCTCGTGGAGCGGCATCGTGCAGTGGTGGCCGGCCCGGACCGCAATTCCCGATCGGTCGAGGACCTGGGCGACGTCATGCGGATGGATGCCCGGCAGGTTGAACGGGATGACGCCGCCGCGCAGATCCGGGTCCATCGGCCCGTACAGTTGGATCTCCGACACGGACCGGGGCAGCAGGTCAAGCGCATAGGCGACCAGCTCCCGCTCGTGCACGCGGACCGCGTCCATCCCGAGGTCCCGGAGATAGTCGGCCGCGACGCCCAGCCCGATCGCATCGGCCACCGCAGGCGTCCCGGCCTCGAACTTCCAGGGGATCTCGTTGAACTCCGATCGGCGGAGATGGACCTCGCGGATCATCTCGCCGCCGGCGAGGAACGGCGGCATCGCCTCGAGCAGCTCGCGCCGAGCCCACAGCGCTCCTGAGCCCATCGGGGCGAGCATCTTGTGACCCGAGAACGCGTAGAAGTCCGCGCCCAGCTCCTGCACGTCAACCGGCACGTGCGGCACCGCCTGGGCGCCGTCGATCAGCACAAGCGCACCGGCCGCGTGGGCCATCTCGACCATCTCGCGGACCGGATTGATCGTCCCCAGCGTGTTCGAGACATGGGTGAACGCGACCAGCTTTGGCTTCAGGCGGAGGAGCACCTCGAAGACATCCAGGCGGAGGATGCCGTCGTCGGTGATCGGGATGAACTCGAGGTCGCCGTCGCGCTCCTGGACGAGGAGCTGCCAAGGGACGAGATTGGCGTGGTGCTCCATCTCGGTCAGGACGATGACGTCGCCACGATTGATGTTCCGCCGGCCCCACGAATAGGCAACGAGGTTGATCGCCTCGGTCGCGTTGCGGGTGAAGACGACTTCATGGCTATCGGGTGCGTTGATGAACCGACCGACCCTGGCGCGGGCCTTCTCGTATTCGGCCGTCGCCTTCTCACCGATCGTGTAGATCCCGCGGTGGACGTTGGCGTTGTACTCACGGTAGTAGCCGTCGACGGCCTCGATGACGGCCCGCGGCTTCTGCGACGACGACGCCGAGTCGAGGTACACGAGCTTGTGGCCGTTGATGACCTGGTCGAGGATCGGGAAGTCGCGGCGGACGACGTGCGGGTCGAAGGCGGCCGATGCCGGTGCGTCTGCTTCGATGGCCATCCGTCGGTCGCGCCCGACTAGCGGGCGGCCTCCACCGGCTCGTGTTCGGCGCCGGCCGGTGCCTGCGGGATGAGCAGCGCCTCGTCGGGGACATCCGGGGCGAGGCCGGCCTCACGGAGGATCGGGCCGTAGCCCTCGTCCTCGAGCCGCAGGGCGAGGTTCTTGCCGCCGCTCTTGACGATCCGACCCTGGGCGAGGACGTGAACCTGGTCGGGCGTGATGTAGTTCAGCAGTCGCTGGTAATGGGTGATGAGCAGCACGCCGAGGTTCGGGTTGAGCATCGCGTTGACGCCTTCGGCGACGATCCGAAGAGCGTCGATGTCGAGGCCAGAGTCCGTCTCGTCGAGGATCGCCATCTCCGGCTCGAGAACCGCCATCTGGAGCATCTCGAGGCGCTTCTTCTCGCCACCCGAGAAGCCCTCGTTGACGTAGCGGCTGGCGAAGCCCTCGTCCACCTGGAGCATCGACATCTTCTCCCGCATCTTGTTGCGGAAGTCGCGCATGCTGATGCCGCCCTTCATCGGGTCGGTCGGGTCGACGTCGCTGGTCTTGTCGACGCCCAAGAGCTTGGCGTTCAGAGCCGAGCGGATGAAGCTCGCGACGCTGAGGCCCGGAATGGCCGTCGGGTATTGGAAGGCGAGGAACATCCCGAGCCGCGAGCGCTTGTCCGGACTGAGCTTGAGGATGTCGCGGCCCTTCCAGAGAATCTCGCCGCCCGTCACCTTGTACGACGGATGGCCCATGAGGGCGTAGGCGAGCGTCGTCTTGCCCGATCCGTTCGGGCCCATGATCGCGTGGACCTCGCCCTTGCCGACCTCGAGGTCGATCCCCTGGAGGATCTCCGTCTCGGGGCTGGCGATGGGGGCGACCCGGAGGCCGCGGATAACGAGAGTGTCGGCGTCGACGGGCGGATCGGTCACGAGGGGGTCAGGGCTCCAGTCAGGGTGGTGGTCGGAAGGGTGGTGGGAGCGCCGGGCAAGGGGACGAGGTCGGCGAGGGTCATGCCGTCAAGGGCGCCGGTAACCGCGTCGCGGACGCGGACCCACAGGACGTTGACCGAGCAGCGGGACGAGCGGTCGCACAGCGTTGCGTGCTCGGGGTCGTCGGAGGCGCACATCATCGGCGCGATCGGGCCCTCGAGGGCCCGGAGGATCTCGCCCATCCGGATCTCGGCGGGGTCGCGGGCGAGCTCGTAGCCGCCGTGGGCGCCTCGCGTCGAGACGACGAGTCCGGCGTCGCGGAGGCTCATCACGAGCTGCTCGAGATACGCGCGGGGGAGGTCCTCCTCAGCCGCGATCTCCGAGAGCGATGCCGGGCCCTGGCCGAAATGCCGCCCGAGCTGAACCATCAGCCTGACGCCGTACTCGCCCTTGGTCGAGAATGAGACAGCGCCGCTGCCGTGGAATGCCGGACGGGTTGTCGTGTGGGTCAGGGGACGGTCCTCAATCCCGAGTGATTTCGTCGGGATTGTACGGCGGGGCGCCGAGGAGCGTCAACGAGGCGCGCCGCCCGCGGCGTATTCCTGACACGGGCCGTCACGCCGAGGCGGCATGATGAGCCGCGATGGACCATTTCCCGCCTGAAGCCTTGCTCGC
>Ga0184623_10000296_pt1 | contig 20901 bp, 18 predicted proteins | sample PLM1_100_b1_FD_133138 | JGI IMG/M metagenome (GOLD analysis project Ga0184623, IMG submission 133138) | Groundwater sediment microbial communities from an aquifer in East River, Colorado, USA - PLM1_100_b1 | ecosystem: Environmental > Terrestrial > Soil > Riparian zone | place: USA: East River... | reverse complement strand
TGTGGCGAGCCGTGGCCCTGCGGAGCCTGGCGGCGGGCCGAGGACGTCGCCAACCAGTTCCGCCCGTAGCCGGTTAGGTGGCGCCGGGCCCGGCCAGGGAGCTGAGGAACGACCGGGCCCAGTGCCCGACGTCGTGTTCCTGCACGTGGCGGCGCATCTTGCGCATCCGCCGCCGCCCCTCTCCCGGGTCGACGTGGAGCGCGCGGAGCAGGTTCTCCTTGAGGCCGTCGATGTCGTGCGGATTGACCAGGTACGCCTGGCGCAGCTCGGCCGCGGCGCCCGTGAATTCGCTGAGCACCAGCGCGCCGCCGAGGTCCGGGCGGGAGGCGACGTACTCCTTCGCCACCAGGTTCATCCCATCGCGCAGCGGCGTGACCAGCATGACGTCGGCGGCGTTGTAGAGCGCCACCAGTTCCTGACGCTGGTACGACTGGTGCAGATAGTGCACGGCCGGCAGCCCGACCTTGCCGAAGTCGCCGTTGATCCGGCCGACCTCGCGCTCGATCTCGTCACGCAGGGTCTGGTAGTGCTCGACCCGCTCCCGGCTGGGCGTGGCCACCTGCACCAGTACCGTCTCCGGCACGCTCAGCGCACCGTCGCTGAGTAGCTCGTGGAACGCCTTGAGCCGGCTGCCGATGCCCTTGGTGTAGTCGAGCCGGTCGACGCCGAGGATGATGTGGCGCGGGTTGCCCAGCTCCGAGCGGATCTCCTTCGCACGCTGCTGGGTGGCCTCCGACTGGGCCATCTCGTCCAGGCTGGCCACGTCGATCGAGATCGGGAACGACCGCGCCTGCACCGTCCGCCCGGCGACGTCGACCTGCCCACCCTGCGGACGGCGCCCGCAGAGCGTGCGGGACAGCCGCAGGAAGTTCGCGGCGCCGCCCGGGAGTTGGAAGCCGATCAGGTCGGCGCCGAGGAGCCCGTCGATGACCTGAGTGCGCCAGGGGAGCTGCATGAACAGCTCCTGCGGGGGGAACGGGATGTGCAGGAAGAAGCCGATCCGCAGGTCGGGGCGCTTCTCCCGGAGCATCGCCGGCACGAGCTGGAGCTGGTAGTCCTGGATCCAGACGATCGCCCCGTCGTCGGCGACGGACGCGGCCGCGTCGGAGAATCGGCGGTTCACGTCGACGTAGGCGTCCCACCAGTGCCGGTGGAACTGCGGCGCCGCAACGGCGTCGTGGTAGAGCGGCCAGAGGGTGCCGTTGGAGAAGCCCTCGTAGTAGTCGATGACGTCACGCTGCGAAAGCGGGATCGGGTACATGCGGATCCCGTCGAGGACGAACGGGTCCGGCGCCGGCCCCACCGCCCCCGACCAGCCCAGCCATACGCCGTCGTGGCTGCGCATGATGGGTTCCAGCGCGGTGACCAGGCCGCCGGGGCTGCGCTGCCAGTGGGTCTCGCCGCGGGAACCTCGTACCTGGTCGACCGGAAGCCGGTTGGCGACAACAACGAACGAGCTACGGCTCGACACGCCTCAGGGCCCCCTCCGGTGGTGGGTGTTGCGTGTCTTCACCCTAGCCGGAGCGGGGTCACCTGAAACGAGACAGTCCGGGCATTGGCCGCGCGGACAACGCGCGCGGCCGGCCCGTGACTACTTCACGCCGCCAGCGGTGAGGCCCGCGACGATCCGGCGCTGGAACAGCAGCACCATGACCACCAGCGGTATCGTCACTAGCACGCCGGCCGCCATGATCGTTCCGAAGGGCGTGTCCCGGCCGAACTGTCCGGTGAACTGGGACGTGATGACCGGAGCCGTCTTCAGCGAGGCGTCGTTGATGACCGCAAGGGCGATCATGAACTCGTTCCACGACGCGATGAACACCACGATCGCGGTGGTGAACACGCCGGGCGCGGCGAGCGGCAGGATCACCTTCCTGAACGCCTGGGCCGGGGTGCATCCGTCGATCTGCGCCGCCTCCTCCAGCTCGTACGGCATCTGCTGGAAGAACGTGGTGAGGATCCAGACCGCGAGCGGCAGCGCGAACGACATGCTCGGCACGATCATCGCCTGGTAGGTGTCGATCCATTTGATGTCGGTGAAGAGCTGGAGCAGCGGCACCAGCAGCGTGATCACCGGGAACATCGAGGTCGTGATGATGATGCCGAGCGCGAGGTTCTTGAACCTGAACTCCAGCCGGGCCAACGCGTACGCGGTCAACGTCCCGACGATGAGGACCAGGATCGTCGTCGTCCCGGCGACGATCAGGCTGTTGAGCAGTGCCCGGGCGAACCCGTTGCCTGAGGCGAACGCATCTTGGTAGTTCTGCGTAGAGGCCGGAGAGGGGATTGCGTCGTTACTGAACGTGTCGGTGGAGCGCCGCAGGCTGGAGACGATCATCCAGTAGAACGGCGCCAGGCAGTAGATCACGATCACCGCGACGCCCACGTAGGTGAAGAACCGGCCGATCGGCGTCCCGGCCGTGACGCTCCGCGTCTTCGCCGGCGCGGGCTTGGTGGCTACGCCGCCTTCGACCGACGCCGGCGCGCTCTGGGGAGTGCTCGCAGTGGTCATCTCACTTCCTCCCCGCCCGGGCACCGATCACATCGGCACCGAGCACCTTGACGAAGACGTACGCCACTACGGCGGTGTACACGAACAACGCCAGGGCGTACGCCGAAGCGAGACCGTAGTTGTTGAACTTGATCGCCTGCTCGAAGGAGAACATCGAGACAGTTTCGACCGACTGTTTCCCAGCTCCGATGAGTGTGTAGGGGAGGTCGAACATCCGGAGCACGTCGAGCACCCGGAACAGCACAGCGACGACCAGTGCCGGCTTGACCAGCGGGAGTGTGATCCGCCAGAAGGTCTTCCACGGACTCGCGCCGTCGACCTTGGCGGCCTCATAGACCTCGGCGGGGATTACCTGTAGTCCGGCGAGGACGAGGAGGCCGATGAATGGCGCGGTCTTCCAGACGTCGGCGACGATCACCGCGACCTTGGCCTGCCAGGCGTCGGTCGTCCACAGGATCGGGTCGCCCGGCACGAAGAACGCGTTAACCACACCATCGGCCTGGAACGCGAAGTTCCACAGCAACCCGGAGATGGCGGTGGGGATCGCCCACGGGACGAGGATGCTCGCCCGGATGAGGCTGCGGCCAAAGAACGCCTTGTGCATCACGAGCGCCATCGCGACGCCGATCACGGTCTCCAGGAGGACCGTGACGATGGTGAAGAACGTGGTGTTGCCGAGCGCGTTGAGGAAGCGCGAGCCTTCTCCGCCGGTGAACATCGCGGTGTAGTTGTCGAGCCCCACGAACGGTTGGCCTTCCTGCACGAAGCCCGTTTCGGGGTCGACGCCTGGCTGGCCGTAGAACGAGAGCCGGATCGCGGACAGGATCGGGTAGCCGACGACGAGGCCGAGCACGAGGAAGGTCGGCGAGAGCAGGAGCGCCGCGAGGCGGCCGACGCCTTCGGTTCGGCTACGCAGGCGTGGCGTTTTCTTACGCACCGGGGGTGCCGGTGCGGCAACGGTACTCATGATGTACCTCCGGTCCGAGCCGCCGGACCCGGGGCCGCGTCACGCGGCCCCGGACCCGGGACGTCACTTCTTGGTGAGGTTCTCCAGTTCGGACTGGAGGTTCTTCAGCGCGTCATCCGGAGTGCTCGTCCCGCTGATAGCGCCGTAGGCGGCTTCCTGGATCGCGGTGGAGACTTCCTGGTACTTCACCGCCGCCGGGCGCTTCTTAGCCGTCTCGATCGAGGCCTTCAGCGTCGGGAGGTAGGGGAACTTCTTGATCAGCGCGGCGTCGTCGTAGAGCGACGCCACCGTTGGTGCCTGCGACGTGGCCTCGAGGTCGAGTCGTTGCTGCTCCTCACTCGTGATGAACTTGATGAAGTCGACGGCGGTCTTCTTGTTCTTGGTGAAGCTGCTCACGGCGAGATTGTGGCCACCGAGGGTGGACACGCCTGCGCCGTCGAGCCCGGGGAGCGGCGCCACAGCGAACTTGCCGGCCACCTTGGACGTTCCGTCGGTGGCGTTCGCCAGCGAGTACTGGTAGGGCCACTGCCGGTGGAAGATCAGCTCGCCGGCCTGGAAGGCACGGCGGCCCTCCTCCTCCTTGAAAGTCAGCGCCTTCTTCGGGATCAGGCCCGACTTGAAGCCGTCGACCATGAAGCCCAGGCCCTTCTTGGCCGCGTCGGTGTTGACGTCGACCTTGCCCTGGTCGTTGACGACCTCGCCGCCGGCGGAGTTGACCCCCTCGGAGAAGTTGACGGTCAGGCCCTCGTACTTGTCGAACTGTCCGGCGTAGCAGGCGGAGCCCTTCGCCTCAGGCAGCTTCAGTACCTGGTCGCAGACCGTCTTCATCTCCGCCCAGGTCGTCGGCGGCTTGGCGCCGACCTTGTCCAGCAGGTCCTTGCGGTAGTAGAGCAGCCCGCCGTCCGAGTTCAGGGGCACCGCGTAGAGCTTGTCGAAGTACTTCGCGGTTTCCACCGTGGCCGGCAGGAAACTGTCGAGCCCGAAATCGCCCTCGGGCAGCTGCTCGACCCACTTGTTGGCGGCGAACTCTGCCGTCCAGACCACGTCGAGGTTGATCACGCCGAACTCGGCGGACTTGGTCTGGGCGTTCTGCACCATGCGCTGGCGCTGCTCGTCCGCCTTCTCCGGCAGCTCGACCAGCGTTACCTGCTGATCGGGGTGAGCCTGGTTCCAGGCCGCGACCTGCTTCTGCCGGTTTCGCGACGTATCTTTGCCGCTCGCGAACTTGATCGGTCCGACGCCCTCGAGCTTTCCTGTCGACGTGCTGCTCGAATCGTCTGAACCGCCGCATGCGGCCAGACCGAGGACCAGTACTACCGCTCCTGCCGCGGCTATGACGCGCCGTTGCCGCATCGCCACTCCCTCCCTAGCTGGGTCGCCCCGTGGCTGAATCCTTCAAGATGACGTGCGCCACAATTTCTTGTTCTGCGCGTCACCTCGCATCTTTCGACTTCACGCGCGGTGCGGAAGCGCGACAACCCCTCTGTTACGGTTCCGTTACGCAGATACGTGCCACGGTCCATTACATCAGTGACATTACGTATCCGCGTGCTGACAGCCAGCCCCTGCGGACAGGATTTCGCGGGCGCGCGGGCGACCTGGGAGGATGGCGAGCGGCAACCGACTCGCGAAGGACACTCCCACTGTGGCCCAGTACATCTACACCCTGCGCAAGGTGCGTAAGGCGCACGGCGACAAGGTGATCTTGGACGACGTCACCCTCAGCTTCCTGCCGGGGGCGAAAATCGGCGTCGTCGGTCCCAACGGCGCCGGCAAGTCCACCGTGCTGAGGATCATGGCCGGTATCGAACAACCGTCCAACGGTGACGCGCTCCTCGCGCCCGAGTACAGCGTCGGCATGCTGGCGCAGGAGCCGCCTCTCAACGAGGAGCTCGACGTCCGCGGCAACGTGGAAGAGGGCGTTGCCGAGCTGCGCGCCGTGCTCAAGCGGTTCGAAGAGGTCAGCGCCGCGATGGGTGAGCCAGACGCCGACTTCGACAAGCTCCTCGCCGAGCAGGGCGAGCTGATGGAGAAGATCGAGGCGCACGACGGCTGGGAGCTGGACAGCCGGATCGAGCAGGCGATGGACGCGCTGCGCTGCCCGCCTGGCGACGCCGACGTCAAGATCCTCTCCGGTGGTGAGCGGCGCCGGGTCGCGCTCTGCAAGCTGCTGCTGCAGCAGCCCGACCTGCTCCTGCTGGACGAGCCCACCAACCACCTCGACGCCGAGAGCGTGCTCTGGTTGGAGCAGCACCTCGCGAAGTACCCGGGCTGCGTCGTCGCCGTCACACACGACCGGTACTTCATGGACAACGTCGCCGAGTGGATCCTCGAACTCGACCGTGGCCGCGCCTACCCGTACGAGGGCAACTACTCCGTCTACCTGGAGAAGAAGAGCGAGCGGCTCAAGGTCGAGGGCCAGAAGGACGCCAAGCGCCAGAAGCGGCTCAAGGACGAGCTGGACTGGGTGCGGTCCAACGCGAAGGGGCGCCAGGCCAAGAGCAAGGCGCGCCTCCAGCGGTACGAGGAGATGGCGGCCGAGGCGGACAAGTTCCGCAAGCTCGACTTCGAGGAGATCCAGATCCCGCCGGGCCCGCGCCTGGGCAACGTGGTGATCGAGGCCGAGCACCTGAGCAAGGGCTTCGGCGACCGGCTGCTCATCGACGACCTGTCGTTCAACATGCCGCGCGGTGGCATCGTCGGCATCATCGGCCCGAACGGCGCCGGCAAGACCACGCTCTTCAAGACCATCGTCGGACTGGAGGAGCCGAACAGCGGCAAGGTCCGGGTCGGCGATACGGTGAAGCTGTCCTATGTGGACCAGTCCCGGTCCGGGCTCGATCCGAAGAAGACGGTGTGGGAGACGGTCTCCGAAGGGCTCGACTACATCCAGGTCGGGCACGTCGAGATGCCGTCGCGGGCGTACGTCGGCGCGTTCGGCTTCAAGGGCCCCGACCAGCAGAAGCCCACGGGCGTGCTGTCCGGCGGTGAGCGCAACCGGCTCAACCTGGCGCTGACGCTGAAGATCGGCGGCAACGTCCTCCTGCTGGACGAGCCGACCAACGACCTCGACGTCGAGACGCTGTCGTCGCTGGAGAACGCGCTGCTGGAGTTCCCCGGCTGCGCCGTGGTCATCTCCCACGACCGGTGGTTCCTCGACCGCGTCGCCACCCACATCCTCGCGTACGAGGGCGACTCCCAGTGGTACTGGTTCGAGGGCAACTTCGAGTCGTACGAGAAGAACAAGATCGACCGGTTGGGCCCCGAGGCGGCGCGTCCGCACCGGGCCACGTACCGCAAGCTGACACGGGACTGATTGTTGGCGCGTCATACGGCCCACTGCCAGATCCGCTGGTCGGACATGGATGCGTTCGGGCACGTGAACAACGCGCGTTACCTCACGCTGTTCGAGGAAGCGCGTACCGAGCTGATCGCCCGGGCAGCCACCCAGGAGGGGCTGTCCGGGCTGATGACCGGTGTCGTCGTCGTGCGCCACGAGATCGACTACCTGCGGCCGATCGACTACCAGCCCGATCCCGTCCGGATCGACACCTGGGTGGACGAGGTGCGCAACGTCAGCTTCCGGGTCGGGTACGAGATGTTCGACCACGACGGCGGCGAGATCGTGGCCAGGGCGAAGACCCTGCTCGCGCCGTACGACCTGGACGCCGCCCGCCCGCGCCGGCTCACCAACGCCGAGAAGGAGTTCCTGTCGAGTTGGCTGGACGCCGCGTGACCGGTCGCGGCGGGCACGTCCTGGCGTTCGCCTCGCCGTCGGATCGCGCGGATGCCGGGGCCTTCCTGGCGCGGGTCGTCCGCCTGGACCCGGCGGCGTTGGTGCGGTTGCGCAGCGCCGGTGGCCGGGTGGCGCTCTGGTCGTGGCTGCCGCTGGAGGTGCTCGTCACCCGGGTGGTGCGGGGCGACGGGCCCGCCGAGGTGACGGTGGCCGCGGCGGCGTTGCTTGACCTCATGGCTGGGACCGCCGGGGTGCCCGCCGCTGGTGGCTCGGTGTCGTTGCCGCCGCGCCGGGACACCGACTGGCCGGGCGCGTTGCCGCCCGAGGCCGGCGTGCGTGAGCTGGACGAGATCCCGGCTGACGTCGTACGCAAGCTGCTTACCGCCGGTGAGCGGACGTTCCGCGAGGCAAGCGCCGGTGCGGACCCCCGTGCGGTCGGCGACGCGCTGCTCGATCACGAAGTGCTGACCGTCTCCGCCGGCGACGCTAGCGCCACCGTGCCGTTGCGGCTACTGCTCGGGCTGGCACGGATGGGATTCCTCGGCGACGATCCGCTCCGGATCGGGTTGGCCGGCGGCTGGGTCCGCGCGGCGGCGAGCTACGGCGTCGCCTACCGCCGTCGCAGCCGCCTCTCGCTCCTCCCCACCCCCCGCTGACGGCCCCACGCGCCCCGCGGCCCACGTTTGGGGTGGGACCGGTGAGTCAGGCTCGCTGATCCCACCCAAAATCCGCGGGCGCCTACGCCAGCCAAGCTGAGGCGTCGCCGGGGAGGAGCCCGTCCACCAGTTCGACGCTGGCCAGCAGCACCTCGCCGGCTGGCAGCGGCACCGGCTTGTTGGTGAGGTTGACGATGCACGTCAGGCCCCCGTCGCGCCGGTACACCAGGCACCCGTCCGGGGCGTCGATCCAGGTCAGATCGCCGGCGAAGCCAGCGTGCTTGCGGCGCAACGAGATCGCGGTGCGGTACAGCGTGAGCATCGACGCCGGGTCGCCGTCCTGGGCGGCGACCGCCAGGGGGGACCAACCGGCGGGCATGGGCAGCCAGGTGTCCGTGCCGTCGGAGGAGAAGCCGTACGGCGGTTCGCCGGGAGTCCACGGCACCGGGATCCGGCACGCGTCGCGGCCCCGTGCGGTGTGCCTGGACCGTTCCCATACCGGGTCCTGGAGCGCCTCGTCCGGCGGCTCGACGTTGGGCAGCCCCAGTTCGTCGCCGTTGTAGACGTACGCGACGCCGGGCAGCGACAGCAGCAGCAGCGCGGCGGCGCGGGCACGGCGGGTGCCGACGAGCCCTTCGCCGTACCGGGACACATGCCGGACGACGTCGTGGTTGGAGAGGACCCAGCACGGCGGCGACGGGGTGCCAGCGATCACGGCGCTGGAATGCTCGATGGCTGCATGCAACTCGTCTGCGCGCCAGCGTGCCTTGACGAGTTCGAAGTTGAACGCGAGGTGCAGCTCATCCTCGCGGACGTAGAGGCGTAGCCTCTCGGCGTCGGGCACCCAGATCTCGCCGACGGCCATGGTCCCCGGGTAGTCGTCGAGCACCCGTCGGACCATCCGGTGCACCTCGTGCACGCCGTCGTTGTCGAACCGGGGCTGCGGCTCGTCATCCCCGGGGCTGTTCGGGTTGAACAGTTCCGGGTTCTCCATGTCGGGCAGGCCCGCCGGCTTGGCCATGCCGTGGGCGACGTCGATGCGGAAACCGTCGGCGCCGCGGTCGAGCCAGAACCGCAGGGTCCGATCGAGGTCGGCCTTGACCTCGTCGTTGTCCCAGTTGAGGTCGGGCTGCTCGGGGGTGAAGAGATGCAGATACCACTGGCCGTCCGGCACGCGCGACCAGGCTGGTCCGCCGAAGACGGACGGCCAGTTGTTCGGCCGCTCGTCGCCGTTCGGGCCGAGGCCGTCGCGGAAGATGTAGCGCTCGCGGGCGGGGCTGCCGGGCGCCGCGCGCAACGCCTCCTGGAACCAGACGTGCAGGTCGGAGGTGTGGTTGGGGACCAGGTCGATGGTGACTTTGATCTCGCGCGCGTGCGCCTCGGCGACGAGCCGGTCGAACTCGGCGAGGTCGCCGAAGACCGGATCGACGTCGCGGGGGTCGGCGACGTCGTAGCCGTGATCGGCCATGGGGGAGCGGTAGAACGGGCTGACCCAGAGCGCGTCAACGCCCAACTCCGCGAGATAGGGCAGCCGCGCGCGGATGCCCGCCAAGTCGCCGACGCCGTCGCCGTTGCTGTCGGCGAAGCTGCGCGGGTAGATCTGGTAAAAGACGGCGTTGCGCCACCAGTCTGCCGACACGACATGGCCCCCTGTTACCGATTGGGTTCAGAATCGTTTCAGGCAATGGTGCCAGAGGATTCACGAACCGGCAGGGGGACCGTTGACAGCGTCTTAATCGAACGTCTTAATCGAACGTCTTAGTCGAAGGCGTTGACCATGAAGTGCGCCGACCGCTCCAGGTAGTCCCAGAGGACGTGTTCGTGCTCGGGCGGCAGCGCGAGGGCGTCCACGGCGGTGCGCATGTGCCCCAGCCACGCGTCGCGCTCGGCCGGACCGATCACGAACGGTGCGTGGCGCAGCCGCAGCCGCGGGTGTCCGCGCTGGTCAGAGTAGGTACGAGGACCACCCCAGTACTGCTCCAGGAACAGCCGGAACCGCTCGGCCGCTGGGCCCAGATCTTCCTCGGGGTACAGCGGACGCAGCAACGGATCGCCCGCTACGCCCTCGTAGAAGACGTCGACGAGACGCCGGAACGCCGGTTCCCCGCCGATCGCGTCGTAGAAGCTGACCTCGCTCTGCTGTGCCACGGCCTCCATCCTGCCAGGCGCAGGCTCACACCGGCTCGGCGACGGCTGCGTCGACCTCCTGCTCGGACGGCCAAGCCAGCGCGAGCAGGCAGACCACGACCACGCCGATCATGCCGGAGAGGCCGATCACCAGCCGGGTTTCGATCTGGCTGGCGGCCCAGCCAGCGGTGATGACGGCGATGCCCTGGCTCAACTGGAGCCCCGACTGCACCACGCCGAACGCGCGGGCCCGGAACGCGATGGGCAGCACGCGAACGAACATGCCGTTGAGCGGAAGCAGGAACGCCATGCCGAAGCCGCTGGTGGCGTAGAGCGCGAGGACTGGCCATAGCGGCAGATCGATGGCGAGCGGCACCAGGGCGGCGGCGGAGAGGATCGCGAGCGGCCGTACGGCGCGTACCCGGCGTCGCGGCGCGAGGAACCGGCCCACCACGATGCCGCCGATGACCGTGCCGACCGGGTTCGCGGCGAGTAGCAGCCCGACGGCCGTCGGGCCGCCGCCGAGCTTCTCGGCGAACGGTGCCGCGAGCCCTTCCGGCGCGAACGCGAACGCCGCGCTGCCCCAAACCAGCAGCGTGTAGACCCGCAGCTTGCGGCTGCCGAAGACGAGCCGTAGCCCGGCGACCGTCTCCCGGACCAGTGACGTGCGCTTCTCCCGGGCCTGCGGCGCCGGCCGGGCGATCACCCAGAGCCGCAGCAGCAGCGCGGAGCCGAGGAAGGTGCAGGCGTCGATCAGGAGCGCGCCGCGGGGCGAGATCAGGTGGACCAGCGCGCCGCCGAAGATGAACCCGACGACCTGGCTGAGCTGCCCGGCCATGTTGTTCATTGCCAGCCCGAGCACGTACCGGTCGCCGGTGAGGATGTCCGGCAGCATCGCCGCCCGGGCCGATTCGAACGGCGGCGCGAGCAGCGCCGACACGAACAGCAGCCCGAGCAGTACCGGGAGCGGGACGGTGGGCACGGCGAGCAGCGCGACCAGCACCATACGGCCGATGTCGCAGAGGACCATCGTGCGGCGCCAGGGGAGCCGGTCGGCGATGGTGGACAGCAGCGGGCCGCCGGCGATCCAGGGCAGGTATCCGATCGCGAACGCCGCAGCCGAGAGCAGTGGGGAGCCGGTCTGATCGAAAACCAGGATCGCGATGGCGACCTTGGTGAGCATGTCACCGATCTGGGAGAGTAAGTAGGCGCCGAAGACTGCGCGGTATTCGGTGACGGCGAGAACTTCGCGGTACGTCGCGGAGCGCTCGGTATCGGCGGCCACTATCGCCTCCCCCCTACTGGCTCGCGTCACTTGGGCAGTCTGCCCGATTCATGGCCTTCGGGGTAGGCGTTCGGTTGTCCTGAACACGACACTCGGTTGATTACCCAGTAAGCCGAACGGATGAGGTCGGCCGCCGGGAGAACCTACCTCGGAATGGCTCAGGTGGGGCCGGCAGGTCCGCCGTTGCCACCGGCCGACGTCGCGGGAGCAGGTGCGGCCGGTGACATGCCGGACGTGATGCCGGCGTCGTCGACCGCCTCCGTGAGCCGGGCCCGCAACTCGCGGGCGACCCGCCACTGTGCGTCGGAGGTGGTCTTCACGGTGACCCGCAGCATCATGCCGCTGGCGGTGATCTGCTCGACGCCGAGAACCTCCGGCGGAGCCAGCAGGTCGGGCTTCCACGTGTCCTCGGCGGCGAGCTCGCTCGACGCTTGCTGCATCACCTGCTGGACGCGCTCGATGTCGGTGCCGAACGGGACTGGAATGTCCACATTGACGACGGCCCAGCCCTGGCTCTTGTTGCCGACCCGGATGACCTCGCCGTTGCGGATGTACCAGACCACGCCGTGCGCGTCGCGGACGGTCGTGATGCGCAAGCCGACGGCCTCAACGGTGCCGCTGGCCTCGCCGAGGTCGACGATGTCGCCGACGCCGTACTGGTCCTCCAGCATCATGAAGATCCCGGAGAGGAAGTCGCGTACGAGGTTCTGGGCGCCGAAGCCCAGAGCGATGCCGACGATGCCGGCGCTGGCGATCAGCGGTGCGAGGTTGATGCCGACCTGGTCGAGCATCATCATCACCGCGACGCCGAAGATCACGGCCGAGGACAGGCTGCGCAGTACGGAGCCGATCGTCCGCGCGCGCTGGCTGCGGCGTTCGGACAGGAGGCCGGTGGCCTGGAGCGCCTCGGGAGCCCGTTCCCGCAGGGGGCGCAGGATCGCCGGGACCTTCCCCCCGCCGGATCCGTCGGTGATCCGGCTGATGGCCCGGTTCACCAGCCAGCGCAGCACGATCGCGCCGATGGCGATCCCGATGATCGTGAAGATCTTCGATATGCCGTTCCAGCTGGACAGCGTGGCCAGCCAGCCGAGGTGCGTCTGGTCGTACACCCAGGCGCAGAGCGTCTCGCCGTTGTCGTAGCACGTCGGCGCGCCTTTGGGCACCACCGGTTCTTCGGCAGCGAGCCAGGTTAGCGGGGAGATGCTGATACTCACGCGTCCTTCGTACCGCACCGCTACGGCGGCGCTGCGCGACCCCCCGCCGCTGCGTGAGCGTTAATGGTCGGTTCTGAGCTGAACGTCCGGTTAACCGAGAACGCTTGACTCGGACATTTCGGTTCCGGATCACTTTCTTACGTGCGGATCTGCTCGCCGTACGGGAGTATGGCGTCCAACGGAGGTGATATATGGCCGGCACATCCGTAGCGCTGGTACTCAACGCAACGTACGAACCATTGTGCGTTGTGCCAGTACGGCGTGCGGCCGTGCTCGTGCTCACCGAGAAGGCCGTTCCCGTCAGTGACGGGGACGGCCTTTTGCGTAGTGCGTCGACGCTGGTGGTCCTACCCTCGGTCGTCCGCCTCACCCGTTTTGTCCGGGTGCCCTTTCGGGCCCATGTCACGCTGACCCGCCGCGCGGTGTTCGCCCGCGACGGTGGCCGTTGCGTGTACTGCGGTATCGCCGCCACCACGATCGACCATGTCGTGCCCCGCAGCCGCGGTGGCCGGCACGTGTGGGAGAACGTCGTCGCCGCCTGCAACCGCTGCAACCACGTCAAGGCCGACCGCTCCCTGCACGAGATCGGCTGGCGGCTGCGGCAGCCGCCCGAGGCGCCCAGCGGCGTGGCGTGGCGGGTGCTCGGCCACCGCACCCCCGACCCCCGCTGGCTCGACTGGCTCGGCCTGCCCGAACAGGCCACCGCCTGACGGGTGTTCCGGTTTCACGGCACGCTGGCTTGACCTCTGCCGATCACCGCACGCACCATGTCCTCGGACATATTAGTGATCGCGCATGAGTTGGAGGCGTGGTGGGGGCAGGGCACAACCACAGCCACGGGCTGAGCGCGGCGGCCGCGCACCGCGGACGGCTCCTGCTGGCCACCGTCCTCACCGCCGGGTACCTCGTGGTCGAGGTGGTCACCGCCGTGATCACCGGTTCGCTGACGCTGCTGTCGGACGCGGCGCACATGTTCACCGACCTCGCCGGGCTGCTGCTCGCGCTCACCGCGATCACGGTCGCCGTGAAGAGCCGCCCCAGCGCAGGCCGCACCTTCGGGCTGCACCGGATGGAGACCCTGGCGGCACTCGCCAACGCGCTGCTGTTGTTCGGCGTCGCCGGGTACGTCGTGTACGAGGCGATCAGCCGCCTACGCGAACCGGCGGACGTCCCGGCCGTGCCGATGCTCGTTGTGGCGCTCGTTGGCCTCGCCGTCAACATCGGGTCGTACCTGTTGCTGCGGCAGGGGGCCAGCGAGAGTCTGGCGGTGCGCGCCGCGGCCACCGAGGTCTTCGCCGACGCGCTGGGTTCGGTCGGCGTGCTCGTCGCCGGCGGGATCATCGCGCTGACGGGTGCCGCGTGGGTAGACCCCGCCGTCGCGCTGCTCCTGGCCGTGCTGATCCTGCCGCGCACCTGGCGGCTCGCCCGGCAGGCACTGCGCGTGCTGGTCGAGGCGGCGCCGGAGCACGTCGACGTGCCGGCGCTGGAATCCGAACTGGCCCGCCTGCCCGACGTTGTGAACGTCCACGACCTGCACGTCTGGACGCTCACCTCGGGCATGGAGGTGGCCACGGCGCATCTCTCGGTCCAGCCCGGTACGGACGTCCACCCGGTACTCGATGCCGCGCGTGCCGTCCTCGCCGACGGATACGGCATCCCGCACGCCACCGTCCAGGTCGAATCGACGGATCACACGGCCTGTCGTGAGGTGGACTGGTGAGCGCGTGCTTCTCTGGTTGCGTATAACCAGTTGAAGTGCTGCTGAAGGAGGGGATGTCCGGGTGCATACCGAGGCCGGGGTCGATCTGGTCTGTGGGCCCGACAGCCCGCTGCCCGAGGGGCGCCAGCGGTACCGGCTGCTCCACCACCTCGGCGCGGGCGGCCAGGCCGAGGTGTACCGAGCGGTGCGGCTCTCCGCCGGCGTCAGCTCGTCGCCCGTCACCGTGAAGGTGTTCCGATCGGACGCCAAGCGCCCGCTGCTGGACCAGCTGCGCTCGTGGGACAAGGGCGACGCGGTCCTCATGGACCTCAACAGCCGTGGCGTCGAGGGCATCTGCCTGCGCGTCGACGGTTTCTACGGCGCGCCGCCGCACGCGCCCGGCGCCGGCCACCCGGGCCACGAGCAGATCCCGTACCAGGTGCTCGACTACCTGCCCGGCGGCACGCTCATCGAGCGGCTGGCCGGGGGAGCGGCCGCCAGCGGGCCGGCGAAGCTCTACGGTTCCGCCGTCCTCAGCACGATCGCCCGCACCCTCGCCACCCTCCACGACCCGGCCGAGCCCGGTGACAGCCCGGTGCTGCACATGGACGTCAAGCCGTCGAACGTGATCGTGCTGCCCGACGGCGAGGTGCGGCTCATCGACTTCACCACCGCCCGGTACCACCACGTCGCGCACATCACGACGATCGCCCACACGCCGGAATCGGCCGGACCGGAGGCGTACACCGGCCACGTCGGCACCGCCTACGACGTGCACGGATTCGGCGCGGTCGCGTATTTCCTGGTCACCGGCTGGTTGCCGCGCACTGACCGGTCGGCGATGTCGCCGTCGGGCCCGGTCGTGCCGCCCGCCGGAGTACGCCGGCACCCGCTCCTCGACGAGCACCCCACGCTCGCGAAGCACCTGCTCGCGCCGCTCGCCGACCGTCCCGAGGACCGCCCCCGCACGGACGAGTTGCCGGGCTGGATCGCGCACCTGAGCGCCTTGGCTGCGGCGCTGCCGGCTGGAGTCCGCTTCGTTGACTGGATAGGGCCGGACGGGCACGGCCACACGCCCGGCGCGACGGTGATCGCCTCGGCGGCGACCGTCGCCGCGGTGGCCGGACATCAGGCTTCCGCCCGCCCACCCGCACCCCACCAGGCCAACCAGCTTCAGGCGACGGCGGCCAGCCAGCAGCCGGCGCCGCCGCGGCGGCCGTCCGGCCCGGCGAAGACGTCGATAGCGCCGCCGCCCCCGGGGCCGCCGAAGACCACCGTCGCCCCGCCCAAGCCGCCCCGGATCACGGCCTCCGCGCCGGTGCCTGTCCGCCCGCCCGCGCCGGCTCCGGTGCCGGACGAGCGGCCCGGGTTCGGGTTCCCGTCGTGGCGGAATCCTGGCTACAGCCGGCGTTCGCGCGATCCGGAGTCGACCCGGCGCGAGTTGCCGCCCGGTATCCCGCAGCCGCCGCCGCCCGACCCGGCGGTGGTCTCTGCGCGGCGGCACCGCGGACGGGGTCTGACCAAGGTCGGGCTGATCGTCGCCCTGGTGTGTTGGTCGGCGTGGCTGGTCACGGCGCTGTTCCAGGAGCCGCATGACATCGTCGAGCCGGTCACCGGGCTCGGGCTCATGGCCGTCGGCGCGGTGATCGTCTACTGGCTGACCCGCCTCGCCGGGCACCTGATCCGCACCACACTCGACCGCGGGCCGCGCAAGGGCACGCTGGTGCCGCACCTGCTCACGGCGGTGCTCCTGGTATCGAGCGGGTTGGAGTTCCTGTCCCGTACGCCGGTTTCGCCCTGGCGGATCTACAGCGCGGTGCAGAATTTCCTGAACTAATTTTCCTGAACTGAGGACGGTCCGGGTCAGGTCACCCGGGACCGCTCGCCGGGGTACTCCAGGTGTTCCTCCGCCTCGACCAGCCGCCGCAGCCGGTCCGTCGCATCCCAGACGTCGGCGAACGACGTTGTCAGGGCAGCCAGCCCGAGGCGCAGCCGGTCAGGCGTGCGGAAATCGGGGATCACCCGGCCACGCTCGATCAGTGCCTGGCACACCTGCCACGCCTGCGGGTGGTGGAGGCTGACGTGCGATCCGCGCTGGTCGGCGTTCCGGGGTGAGGCGACGGTGAATCCGAGCGGCGCCAGCCACGCGTCCGCCAGCTCCACCAGGTACGACGTGAGCGCGGCGCCCTTGCCACGGAGCCGCAGCACGCCCGCTTCGGCGATCATCCGGACGCCCTCCTCGGCCCCGTACAGCCCCAGCACCGGCGGCGTGCCGACGGCGAACCGCTCGATGCCGGGCTGCGGGTCGTACATACCGCCCATCGCGAACTGGTCCCGCTGCCCGAACCAGCCCCAGATCGGCTGTTGCAGTTGTTCCTGAAGTTCGGAGCGGACGTACAGGAACGCGGGCGCGCCAGGGCCTCCGTTGAGGTACTTGTACGTGCAGCCGACGGCGAGATCCGCGCCGGACGACGTGAGCGGCACCGGCACGCTGCCGGCGGAGTGGGACAGGTCCCAGAGGATCAGCGCGCCCACCCGGTGGGCTGCCGCCGTGACCGCGGCCATGTCGAGCAACGCCCCCGAGCGGTAGGCCACGTGCGAGAGGCTGACCAGCGCCACGTCCTCGTCGAGCGCGGCGTCGAGGACCGCGGGGTCCAGGCCGGCGTCGATGTCGGAGTGGACGATCCGCAGCTCCAACTTCCGGGCGTGCGCGAGCCCCTGGAAGACGTACAGGTCGGTGGGGAAGTTGTCGTCGTCGGTGACGATCACGCGCCGTTCGGGCCGGGCGTCCAGGGCCGCGACCGCGAGCTTGTACAGGTTGACCGTGGTCGAGTCGCCGACCAGGACCTCGCCGGGGCGGGCCTCGACGACTCCCGCGGCGATCGCGTCGCCGACCCGGCGCGGCAGGTCGATCCACGCTGCCCAGGACCGGATCAGCCCGCGGCCCCACTCGTCCTCGATCGCCGTCCGGATCCGCTCCGCGGTGCTGACCGGGAGCCGGCCGAGCGAGTTGCCGTCCAGGTAGATCAGGTCCGGATCGGCGACGGTGAACCGCGTGCGGAACTCCGCGAGCGGATCGGCGGCGTCCAGCAGCTCGGCGCGGGAGCGGGACAGGTCGGGGGAGTCGGCGCTCATGGGTGCATCCTGCCCGGTCCGGCGGGTGCGACGCCCGTCACGCCGCGCCCTCCCGAGGAGGTCCGGAACGCAGGGCTCGGCTACCGTGAGCGTGTCCATCCTCCTCATCACTCCCGAGGGTCGCTGACAGGCCGATGACCATCACCGAGACCGTGCTCTACTTCGTCGCCGTTCCGGTGGCCGCTGCCGGAGCGCTCGCGTTGCTCGTGTTCGGCGCCGCCGCGCGCCGCACACCCCGCTACCGGCCGGGCCGGCCGTTCGCGTTCTCGCCCGTGTGGTTCCTCTCCGCTTCCGCGCGCGGCCAGGATCGGCCGGCGCTCACCGCCGCCCCCGAGGCTGAGGGCGCCGTGCGCCCGGCCGCGAAGAAGGGAGGCGCACGTGGCACCTGGTGACGCGCCTACCACCGACGTCGGTTCGCCGGCCACGCTCGCGCCGTCCGCCAACGGCCCGTTCACGCCGCGGCAGCTGTTCCGCATCGACGAAGCGCTCAGCGCCGCCGACCGCGAGACCGGCTTCACGTTCAGCGTCTACGTCGGGGCACTGTCGGACGCCAGCCGCCAGCACGCCGAGCAGCTGCTGGAGCAGCTCGCGTCGCCGGCCGACTCGGTACTGCTCGCCGTCTCGCCCGACCAGCGGGTCCTGGAAATCGTCACCGGCGAGCGCGCCGCCCGCCGGCTCCTGGACCGGTTCTGCGCGCTGGCTGCGCTCTCCATGACGGCCGCGTTCGGCGGGGGAGACCTCGCCGGCGGCATCGTCACCGGCCTGCGGATGCTGGCCGACCAGGCCCGCACCTCCCAGCGCTAACAGCTCCGGTGTTCGCGGAAATCGCGGGCGGCAGGTGGCCGAAAACGCGCGATTTCCGCGAACACCGGGACGCCACCTCAGCGGGCGGCGGCTACCTGGTCGCAGGCCCGGGCGCGCAGGGCGCGGACCACGCCGTCGCGCCCCTCGTTGACCAGCCGGCGCAGCGAGGGCGGCAGGTCCTGGTTCGCCGCGAGGTAGTCGTCGGTGCGGCGGACCGTCTCGTCGGATACGTCCCACGACGGGTACAGCCCGATCACGACGTTCTGCGCGACCTCGCTGCTGCGCCGAGCCCATACGTCGGCGACGATCTCGAAGTACCGCGTCGAGTACGGGGCCAGCAGCTCGTGCTGGGCCGGGTGGGTGAAACCGGAGATATAGGCGAGCCCGGTCTGGTTCGGCAGCTCGTCATCCTCGGTGGCCAGCCGCCACGCCTCAGCCTTGGCCGCCGGCATCGGCACCAGCGCCCGAGCGGTGGCCGCCTCGCGCTGACCCTGGTCGGTCGGGTCGCGGTCGAGTTCGGCGTCGATCTCCGCCGCGCCGGCACCGCCTATCCCGACCAGGCACTGCAGTAGGTGCCAGCGCAGCTCGGTGTCGATGGCGAGGCCCTCGATCGTGTCGCTGCCGTCGAGCAGGCCGCGCTGTACGGCGAGGTGCTCGTCACGGCGCGCGGCGGCGGCGAACGTACGGGTCCAGACGAGCTGGTGGTCGCTGCCCGGCTCGGCGGCGCGCGCCTGCTCCAGCGCGGCAGTGGCGAGCTGGTCGTACCCGATGGGCGAGAACTCCGGGTCGGCGTACGCGTCGAGGGCGACCATGACCTGGCGCAGCAGCACCTGCACGACGCCGATTGTCGACTCGCCACGCAGCCCGCCCAGGACCAGCCGCAGGTAGTCCCGGGTCGCCATCTCGCCGTCGCGGGTCATGTCCCAGGCGGCGGCCCAGCACAGGGCGCGTGGCAGCGAGGCGGTGAAGTCGCCGACGTGTTCGGTGACGGTGGCCAGGGAGCGCGGGTCCAGCCGGATCTTGGCGTACGTCAGGTCGTCGTCGTTGAGCAGCACAACGTCGGGCTGGCGCTGCCCCACCAGCTCGGCGACGTCCGTACGCGGGCCCTCGATGTCGGTCTCGATCCGGGCGCGGCGGGCCAGCTTGCCGTCGGTGAGGTCGTACAGGCCGATCGCGATCCGGTGCGTGCGCAGCGTTGAGTGGTCCGCCGGCGCCTCCTGGACGACCGCGAACGAGGTGAACGTGCCGTCGGCGCCGATGTCGAACGCCGGCCGCAGCGTGTTGACGTTCGCCGTCTCCAGCCACTGCTCGGCCCAACCGGACAGGTCACGGCCGGACGCCTCTTCCAGTGCCTTGAGCAGGTCGTCGAGCGTGGTGTTGCCGAAGGCGTGGCTCTTGAAGTAGGCGCGCAGCCCCTCGATGAACGCGTCCTGGCCGACGTAGGCGACGAGCTGCTTGAGGACGCTGGCGCCCTTGGCATACGTGATGCCGTCGAAGTTGACCTCGACGGCCTGTACGTCCGGGATCTCGCAGGCCACCGGGTGCGTTGAGGAGAGCTGGTCCTGGCGGTAGCCCCAGGCCTTGCGGCCGGTGGCGAAGCCGGTCCAGGCCTCCGTGTAGCGGGTGGCTTCGGCGTTGGCCAGGTGGGACGCCCACTCGGCGAAGGACTCGTTCAGCCACAGGTCGTCCCACCAGCGCATGGTGACCAGGTCGCCGAACCACATGTGCGCCATCTCGTGCAGCACGGTGTTCGCGCGCGACTCGAAGGCGAAGTCGGTGACCTTGCCACGGAACAGGTAGTCCTCGACGAGCGTCACGCAGCCGGCGTTCTCCATCGCGCCGGCGTTGAACTCGGGCACGAACAGCTGGTCGTACTTGCCGAACGGGTACCGGTAGCCGAACTGCTCGTGGAAGAAGTCGAAGCCCTGCTTGGTGACCGTGAAGATCTCGTCGGAGTCGAGGTACCGCGTGAGCGACTGCCGGCAGAAGATGCCCAGCGGGATGCCGTCGTGGTTGTCCCGGACCGCGTGGTACGCGCCGGCGACGAGCGCCGTGACGTACGTACTCATGCGCGGGGTGGTCTCGAAGTGGATCAGTTTCGCGCCACCGGCCGCCGGCTCCACGCTGGCGATCTCGGAGTTGGAGACGACCTCCCAGTGCTCCGGCGCGGTGATGTGGAAGGTGAAGGCGGCCTTGATGTCGGGCTGGTCGAAGCAGGCGTACATTCGCTTCGCGTCGGCCGTCTCGAACTGGGTGTAGAGGTAGACCTCGCCGTCCACGGGATCCGCGAACCGGTGCAGACCCTCGCCCGTGTTCATGTACCGGCAGTCGGCTTCCACGACCAGGACGTTCTCCGCGGCCAGGCCGGGCACCAGGACGCCCTGCTCCGGGTCGTAGCCGGAGACGTCCAGCGGCGTGCCGTTGAGGGTGGCGGAGCGGACACCGGCGACGATCAGGTCGATGAACGTGTCGGTACCCGGTTCCACGCAGGTGAACCGCGCCTCTGTGTGGGAGAGGAAGGTGCCAGCTCCGGGCTTGCCGCCGCCGTCGGTCAGGTCGACCGAGACGTCGTAGGACTGCACCTCGATGAGGGCAGCCCGCGCAGTCGCCTCGGCGAGGGTGAGGTTGCTACCGGCCACGTCGGCGTGCTCCTTTGATCGCTCGTGGATCGGGTATCTGTACCCAAGGTCTCCCCGTTCAACGCGGAAGTCTTCCACGGCGCTCCCGTTTCGCCGCATGCGGTTTGGTGGGGAAGATTTGGCGGGG
>Ga0184623_10000295_pt1 | contig 20951 bp, 21 predicted proteins | sample PLM1_100_b1_FD_133138 | JGI IMG/M metagenome (GOLD analysis project Ga0184623, IMG submission 133138) | Groundwater sediment microbial communities from an aquifer in East River, Colorado, USA - PLM1_100_b1 | ecosystem: Environmental > Terrestrial > Soil > Riparian zone | place: USA: East River... | reverse complement strand
CTGGACCTCACCGGCGACCTGCACTCCGGCCGGCTCTTGCGCCGCTACCACACCCTGCACGACCGGATGGCCGTGTGGGAATCCGACGTGCCTGCCGCTGCGGCCTGGACGCAGCGGTTCCGCGCCCAGGTACCCGCGTCGTGACGGGCGAGTTCCAGCTGCGCCATCACACAGATCCGGCGGCCATCCAGGACATCCTGCTGGACGTGTACGCGGAGGTGTACGCCGCCGTCATCCACGAGCCGTTCAACACCCGCGAGCGGTTCGCGCAGCGGCTCGACGGCCACGTGACCGGCCTGCGTTGGGAAGCCGTCGTGGGGTATGACGCCGCCGAACCGGTCGGCTACATCTACGGCTGCGCACTCGCGCCCGGTAGCAAGTGGTGGGCCGACCTGGAGCCGCCCGTCACCGATGCGGAGTTCACCGCCGAGACCGGTCAACGGACCCTGGCGATCTTCGAGCTGATGGTCCGCAAACCCTGGCGCGGCACCGGCGCCGCCCACGCGATCCACGAAGAACTGGTCACCACGCGACCAGAGCAACGTTCCTCCCTCGCGGTCGACCACGAACACCCCCGCGTGCGGGCCATGTACGAACGCTGGGGCTACCGCTACGTCGGCGCCGAGCGGCCGTTCCCCGACGCGCCGCTGCTCGACGTTATGGTCCGCGATTTGCTCTGGCCCGCGCGTGTTGAGCCTGAACAGGACTGGGCGGTTGAGGTCCTTGGCTGCTGTGACGGGCCGGCCTCTCCGACGCAGGGCCGTGCAATGTAGATCAGATCAGCGAGTTAGGCCCAGCGCTTGGATACGTGTCCTGAGCGATGTCGTTCGAGACGATCCGCAAATACCTCAGCTAACTCTGCCCCGTGCTGATCGTCTGGGCCGACCGCGTCACCAGCCTGCGGGAGATCACCGGAGATGACATCCGGGACATCCTCAAGCAGCGGCAGGGACAGCCGGCCCTGGACCTGGCCACCGTGCTTCGCAGCCTGTTCCAGGCGCTCAAGCAGCCGGCGCAAGACCACTGAGAAATCCCGCGGATGCCCCGGTCAGACGGCCGGGCTCGCTGACCAGCTGCAGCGCACCATCGCCGACCTGGACACCTACATCAAGCGCCGTGCGGAACAACTCGCCACCCCGCGCATCGCCTCCGCTGAGGCCGACGCGCAGGCCCGCGTCGGAGCCAAGCAGTGGGAGATCGAGCGGCGTGACGATCTGGTCGCCGAGCTGCGGCGGCGCATCGAGGTCCTGGAGGACCAGCTCGACGACGCGCGGATCCGCCTCGGCGACCGCCCCGACGCGTACGTCGTCGAGCGCCGCGAGGCCTCAGACAGCCAGGAGCACGCCGCCCGAGCCGCCCGCCTGGCGAAGTTGCCCGAGGACACCCGGCCCATGCCGTCGGTTGAGCCCTACAACCAGCTCCTCACCCGCACGAACCCACGCTGACCGGGTTGGTCACCGCGGCGGGCGCCCGATCACGGCCTTCGCCTCACCCACGTCTGTCGAAGTTGGGCGCGTACATGGCCAACCTGCCCCGGAGGGCCATTTGGTCCGGGGCGAAGTCCCGGAAGAAAAGTTAGGTCTTCTTGGCGACGGCGGCGTAGAGCCAGAACTTCTTCATGGGCTTGGCGTGGGGGGTGGCTGGCCGCCACTGGTCGACCGGGACGACGCCGGGCTCGAGCAGTTTCAGGTCGTGGAGGAAGCGGCCGATCTCCTCGCGGGTCCGGGTGACGGGGTAGTCGTCCGGGTTGGCCTCCTTCCACATCTCCACCGCCTCGCGCGCCACCTCCTCGCCCACGCCCTCTGCGGTCAGATGCGAGAGGGCCACGAAGCTGCCGGGAGGCAGCGCCGCGACCAGGCGGTCGACGATGTGGTAGGCGTAGTGCGGGTCCGCGTCGTTATGCAAGAAGTGCGCGATGGCGACCAGCAGCAGGCCCACGGGCTTGGTCAGGTCGATGAGGTCGCGCAGCTCAGGATCGGCCAGGATCGCCTCGGGGTCACGCAGGTCGGCCTGCGTGACCCCGGTCGGCGTCCCCTGGTCGGCGAGCAGCGCACGGGCGTGCACGATGATCCGAGGGTCGTTGTCGACGTAGACGACCCGGGTCGTCGGGTCAATCGCCTGGGCGACCTGGTGGGTGTTCTGCCGGGTCGGCAGTCCAGCGCCGATGTCGATGATCTGGGTAACTCCCTGCACCTGAACGATCTCGGTCACCGCGCGGGCCAGGAACGCCCGGTTGTTCCGTGCGCTTGTCGGGGTCTGCGGCGAGCGGGCCGCGATCTTGGCGGCCAGCTCGCGGTCCACGGCGAAGGTGTCCTTGCCGCCGTCCGCGTTACCGAGCCACGCGGCGTAGACGCGCCCCGAGCATGGACGTGTCGGGTCGATGCTGACCGGCGGCCGCCAGTCCGGCTTGTCCGGCGCACGCTCAGGCATGCTGGCCCTCTTGAACGACTTGGTCTCGCACCGAGCACATCGCCGCGGCACATGGCGTGAGGTCCCCCCGCGTGTGGAAGGGGGCCCGGGCGAGGTTGCCGAGCGGGCCTGCAACGCCGGGATCAACGGTGCCCAGTTGGGCCGTGGCCACTCCTCGCGGCGAGGGTGTGTCGGACAGGGCACGACGGCATGTCGATCGGGTGGACACCCCCTCCCGGCGGGAGCGGATCGCCGGTTGACGTGAGGCCAAGGTTGCGCTGCCCGTCAGCGCCCCGGCTGCCGCAGGCAGCCACCGTGAGCCTTGCCGGCGCGGTGATCGTGACCAGCCAGGTGGCTCTGTTCCAGAAATGCGGGGGGTGGGCATGATGCTCCTTCGGGCGGGGGCGGCGCGGGCAAGGGGAGAGGTGCCCACGGGCGGAGCGTTCGGTCCCCTCGGGAGGCGGTCGGCGCGTACCAACCCTCCCCGCGGGAGGAAGTGACGGATCAGCGTTTCGGCCTCGACGACATCGGATCGCACGAGCGCAGGTCAAGCGTTTGCTCACTATTGCTCCCACTGCTCGTGTGACCTCTCCGCTGTTCACCAGGGCATCTGTAGCCGGTCATGATCGCCTGGTCTTGACATTGCCCAGTTTTTCCCAACAGACTTCAGGCGCGGCAGCAACAGTGAGCAAAGGAGGCGATCATGGAACTGACGGTCCTTGGCAGCACCTCGATCAACGGCGACTGTCCGACGCTGTATGCGACCGATCGCGGCACCTACGTTGTGCAGGGGGTGAAGCTGGACGCCCGCGTCTTGGCGCAGATGACGCTCCCCGACCACGAGACAGCCGTTGAGATCCCCGCGGCGCTGCTGAAGTTCGCGCCGGACAAGGGCTGATGCCGGAACTGCTGAGCGGCTCAGCCTTCACCCAGCTCTTCGGCGACATCACCCGATCGGCCCGGCGGCTGGAGAGCCGCGACCGGTATGCCGGGGATCAGGGGCTGCTCCAGCGATGGCTCGCCGGCCAGATCGACGAACCCGAGCACAGCGGCGCACGCGCCGCCTGGCTCGCTCAGGTGCGCGCGACCACGGTTAACGGCGGACGGTACGAGCGCGTACGGATCGTGGCGGAGCCGCCGACGGCCTACCAGCGCTTCGCGCTGCGGGGCTGCCGGCAGAACGTCGAGGCCGGCGAGGACATCCGCTACCTCCGTCGCGAGCGGGCCAACCAGCTGGACCTGCCTACGCACGACTTCTGGCTGTTCGACGGTGAACGCCTGGCACTGATGTACTTCACCGCCGACGATCGGCTCATCGGGGCACAGCTGATCACCCAGCCGACTGTCGTGCGACAGCACGAGCAGTGGTTCGAACTCGCCTGTGCCGAGGCGACACCGTACGGCGAATACCTGGCTGAAGATCCCTCCCGGGAACACCCGCCCAGCCAGCAATGAAGCCGGTACACCGCGGACGGGAAGCGTTCGGGAGTCGTCTCCGTTCGCTGCGCGAGGATGCCCGCCTCAGCGGCAAGGAACTGGCCACCCAGCTTGACTGGCAGGGCTCGAAGATCTCCAAGATCGAGCACGGCCGGCAGACACCCTCGGCCGACGACGTCACGGCCTGGGTGCAGGCGGTCGGCGGGTCGCCAGAGCTGTTGGCGGACCTGCTCGCCGACCTGCGGGCCGTGCGGCTGGAGTACCGCACCTGGAGCCGGCTGCTGCGGCGCGGCACCGCCGCTCGGCAGCGGGCCGCAGCACCACTGGACGCCGCCACCTCCCTCATCCGGGCCTTCGAGCCCGCCGTCATCCCCGGCCTGCTGCAAACCGCCGACTACGCCCGACACGTGCTCAGCAGCGTCGTCGCGCTGCGGGGTACAGCCGCTGACGTACCCGAGGGCGTGCGCGCACGGCTCGACCGCCAAGCCGCACTGTACGACTCCTCGAAACGGTTCCGCTTCCTCATGACCGAGGCAGCACTCCGCTACCTGGTCTGCCCGCCAGCAACACTGCGCGGACAACTCGACCGGCTCCTCGCCGTCGCCGGCCTGGAAACGGTCGAACTGGCCATCCTCGGCTTCGGCGCACACCTGCCCTACCCAGCCGCTCACGGCTTCTGGCTCTACGACGACAAGCTCGCGCTAGTCGACACCATCAGCGCGGAACTGGCACTGCGAGACAGGGACGACATCGAACTCTACGAGCGCGTATTCGACGCGCTTTGGAACGTGGCGGCGACGGGCGAGGCCGCGGTCGCGATCATCGGATCCGCGACACGGAACCTGGGGTGTGAAATCGACCCCGGACGCACGCCACAACCGTCGTGAAGCGAAATTATCGCCGACCGGATCCCCCCGGCCCCCGTGGCGCTGCGGGCCGTCCCCCGCCGCTTCCCTCCGGGTAGGAGTTCGGGAAGATCGGAGCCGGCATGCCGCAGAAACAAGGCCCGGCGGAGGGTCACGAGTCTGGGTCGTCGGCGCCGAGCAGTTGCGGGCCGAGCCGGTAGACCAGCTGGTCGACCGGGATGCGCCACCAGGTGGGTTTGCCGTCGAAGATCTGGACGCGGTCGAAGTGCTCGGTGTCCAGCGTGCTGGCCGGCCAGTACTCGACGACCTCGATCGCATCGTCCGGGTACTCGATTTCCAGCTGCGCTGACACCATCTCCGCAGCGTTGGTAATGGACGTTCCGGAATCACTACGCTCGGTCACCACGGCGACCAACCGGCCCGGACCGACCCGCCAGACCCGCAGCCGCCGGGTCGAGGTGTCAAGGAAGCCCAGGTACAACCACGCTGGATCGTCGCGAATCAGTTCCGCGGCCACGGAGTCAGGTTAGCCACCGGGTAGGTCATCCCCGGCCGCCCACCACGCCAGCGCGGGGCGCCGGCCCCGCGACAGGCCACATGCGGGTGCGGTCCATCCTTACAGTCAACCGGTCGAGCGCATCGAACCCGGTCCGTCCACGCATAACCTGCCGACCTGGCCGGCTCGATGCACAGCCATCCGGCGCCGCTCGGGAGCTGCGGCGGTACCGTTTACCGCCTCCACCCTTGTCAACGCATCGTGACGGGTTGCACACGGACCGGCGTTGACTCATGCGCTGGTCAACACGGTCAACACCCGCGGGACCGGTGATGACAGGGTTTGGCGAGACGGTGCGCCGGCTGATGGCTGAGCGCGGTTTCTCCCCCAACTGGCTAGCCGTTGGGCTAGCCACTGAGCTAGCAGACGGCAGCCGTCGCTCCACCCGCGTAACGCGGACTGCCGATGCCGGTCTACTGGCGCCCACAAGCCGCGCGGCCTGCCACGATTCATGCTGAGACTTCTCAACGTTGCGCGCTACTATTCACTCCACAGACAGTTTCACTGCGGGGTGAAAGATGCCTAGCGAATGAAAATAAGAGTGCAGTTGGCCCCGGACGTACCGGAGCGATGCAGGCGAGCGTTGCAGGCAGTCCGGGAACTGTCGGTGCTCGACGGGCCCGAGAGCCGCGTCGACGTCAACGGTGGCGGCGGGCGCCCGCTGATGCTTCTGCCGCGCCCGCACAGCGGTCCGGACCTTCGGGCCGCTGCGGCGGATCTTGCCCGCGTCGTCCCCTCGCGCACAGTAGGACTGGTCGCCGCCAGGACGATCCCGGCCAACGAACGCGAAGCACTGGAATCCGCCGGCTTGTCGTGGTGTGACGGTCGCGGCGCACTTCACCTGGCCTGGCGCGGAACGCTGATCCATATCGACCGAGCGGGCAGCGCTGGCCGGGATATGCCGGCCCGCACGTCGGGTCTCGGGCCAGCCGGAATTCGCGCGGTCCAGGTGCTCCTCATAGACGCCGAGCCGGCATGGACCGTGAGCAGGCTTGCGGACGCGGCGGCCATCTCGATCGGCCAAGCCCACAACGTGTTCCAGACCCTTGAGCAGGAACGACTCATCGACACGACCGGCAAAGGACCACAGCAGCGCCGCAGGATCAACGACCGCCGCGCCGCCCTCGACTGGCTCGCGGATCTCGACCAGTCCCGACGCAAGCCCGATAACGCCGCGACCTACCTGTACGCGCGCACGACGGAGGACTTGCTGACGCGCTTTGCGAAGCGGGCCGACGGCGAGGGCATCCCTTACGCCGTGACGGCAGCCGCAGGTAGTCACGTTCTCGGCGTACCCGTTCTCTCCCGGCTGACCGTGACGCACATCCGGGTCGGCGTGGTCGGCGTGGTCGACGCGCTGCACCGACTGGGCCTCGAACACCTGGACGCCGAGGACGCTGGTCGTGGCGCCAACCTCGAACTGTGGACGGACACCGGCGAACTCGGCACGTACCAGGCGAGGGAGATCAATGGCATCCACGTTGCTCCACCCGTGCGGGTGTGGCTCGACATGCTGAAAGAAGGCGGCCGTAGTGCGGACGCCGCCCAACTCTTCCGGGAGCAGATCCTTGACCGAACCTGACGGGCAACACCGCGATGGCTACGACCCGACGACCGTCGACCAGCTGGTCGGCGAGGCCGCGAACATCCTGAAGGCGATCGGCTACGCCAGCGACCACGTCGTGCTGATCGGCGGACTCGTTCCAGGGCTACTGGTGCCCGTGTTGGATCCGGGGCTCGAACCGCATGTCGGTACGGCGGACATCGACTTGTGCCTCAGCGTCGCGCTTGTCGACGGCGACACCGCCGAGTACCAGCGCATCGAGACCGAACTCAAGCGCCTCGGTTTCCAGGAAGGCGACGCGACCTTCCGCTGGATCAGGGACAGGAACACCGGCCTTCCGCTCACCATCGAGTTCTTCTGCCCTGCCGCCGAGGGTCGCCCAGCCGGGCGCACATTCCGACCACCAGCGGCGACGAATCCCAGAGCCAAGTACAACCTCGGCGGCAAACTGTCCGCGTTGGCCTTGGAAGCTGGGGAGCTGCTCACGACCGACGTCGAGATCATCACGCGTACCGTCGCGCTTCCCGACAACAAAGGCACCTTCGACGCCACGTTGCGGGTCACCGGGCCGCTCGCGTTCCTCGTGGCCAAGGCCGACGCACTCACCAAGCGCGACAAGCCCAAGGACGCCTACGACATCGTGTGGCTCATCGAAAGCTGGCAAGGCGGCCCCGCCGCCGCGGCGGACGCCTTCGCAGCCCGTCCCGCGTACACCAACCCGGCAGTGATTCGCGGGCTGCAGGAGATCGCCAAGGCCTTCTCCGAACCGAGCACGCACGGCTCGCGCAGCTACGCGCAGTTCTCCTCACGCAACGTCGCCGAGGACGCCCAGCTCGAACTTCGCGCGGTCGGCGCCGTGGCCGAGTTCATGAGGGCGCTTCCGCCGGCGTGAACTCGATGCACCGCGCATCTCCGTTCGCAGCCCGGCGGCCGACGTACCGGTCAGCGAGGAGCCGGTACGTCGGCGGGGGGCCAGAACTCGTCGAACCTCAGTTGGAGGCCGCGAGCAGAAGGCGTAGCGACGAAGGTCATGCCTGCCGCCGGCCGGCGCCGATGGCGCACGGTCGCGTAGGCGGCTCGCCCGGTACGTAGATCAGCGACTGCGCGCGTCGGCGGCGCGGTGGTAGATGTCTGAGACGGCTAGGTGGATCGCTTCGAGGTACTCCATCACGTCGTGCGGCGAGTACGACTGCGGTGAAGGTTTCGGCCGCAGGTAGCCGCGGTGGACGACGTCGTTGCGCAGACCAACGACCTGGTAGAGCACCCCAGCTTCCTTTTTCGTGATGAGCCCACGGTCCTTCGCCTGCGTGACCAGCGTGCCGAACGTGCGCCTGTCCTGCTGTTCGTCCTCGACAGGCAGGCAGCCATGCAGGCTCGCCTCCGCCGCCAGCAGGCTCCAGGTGATGGCCACCAGCGAGTACTCGTACACGTGGTACGAGTCGACCAACAGCGCGCGCGCTACCCGCAGCACGTCCGCGATGCCTTCGGGTACGGCCTGGTCGACTTGCCAGCGGCCTACCTGCTCGGCGAGCGCAGCCTGGTCGGAGAACAGTCCCTGCCACCGCGGATCAGTGTCGAGGTGCCCAGACGGTGTCACTCAACGAATGCTAGGCCGGCTCGATGGTCCCGCGCACGGGTGATTGCCGAGAGTGCGGCGGTGAGCCTACGCCGGCCACGGCGGGTCGGGCAGGAGTCAGGCAGGTGTAACTGCCACCGATCACCGTAGCGGGGAACTCCGACAGATCCGGACCGCGTCCTGCGGCGCGCTCGTTTAAGTTACCGACCGGTAAATCTGCCCCCTCGGGGCAGCTACCCAAGCCCTGGGCCTACCACTGGGGAGAAGCGCGGCGCCTGGTGGCGTCTCGTGGGTATCGCCCGCCGCGCTCACGGGCTCCCGCCGATCGCGGAGCAGTAGGTAGAATCCCGCCCGCCGGTTGGACATGGCCAAACACTGGCCAAAACTCCCGGCGGGGAGAACTCGAAGAACCCCAGGTCAGAATGGGTAAATGGGCGGATGTTCGCGGCGAGAGGAAGGAACGGGCGTCCATAACTTCACCAAGCGGTCGGGTTGCCAGAATTCTGTGTTGCCAGAAATCTGGAAGCGCCGCAGAGCCTCCGCCCGTGTCATGACTTCATGAGGCATCAAGGCGGATCGGCGCGGCGCTACCGCCAGCGGGCGAAAAGCCGCTCACCTGGTTCCGGGCGGATACCGAGCGGCACACCGAGCCGTTCTTGCAACGACACGCCCTCGCCCTCGGCCAGCACCTCGAACCCTCGGCGCGGGTAGTACCGCTCCAGTCCGGTGCCGACCTTGAACTGGCCGTAGGCCAGGTAGTAATCCAGGTGCAGGTACAGCTGCCATGCCCGCTTGAGGAGCTCGGCACCGTGCCCGCGCCCCTGAACGCGCTCGGCGACCGCGACGCCCTTGATCTTCACCACGGTCAGCGCCGCCGACATCGCGATCATCGGCGGCACGCCGCCCTCGACGCCCGCTGCGATCACGCCCGCCGGGGGCAGCGCGAACAGTGCCCCGATGACGTCGCCAGCGCGGTCCTCCGCAACCAGCACGGTCGACAGGCCGGCCATGACCGACGTCGACTCGCCGGAGGTCAGCCCCCGCACCAGGAATGTCCGCAACGGCTCCGTCGGGCTCCCCCGCTCAGCCAGCGCGCTGCGGATCCCGAACGCGATCACGTCTGTCGCGATCGCCTCGACCATCGCGGGGTCCATCGCCTCGCCGGTCAACTTCAGCAGCCGGTCGACCTCGCTCGCCTCCGCCGGCCGCGCCAGGCGTACCCGGGAACCGTCCGGGCCGGACCAGCCGCGCACGAGCCGGTTCAGTTGCACCGGCGCTGCCGACGTGATCGAGCGACGCGTCCGGATTGGCTGCCGACGCCTCTGAGCCTTCGCCATCGTCCACTCCCGGTTGCAATCGGTGATGTGGTCGACGCGCAGTGTCGCAGGACCGTACGACACGGAGCTCCGACTCGGTGGCGCCCCAGGTCAGCGGCTACCTGGCGGTCAAGATTGGGTTTTGGCGATCGTTTCCCACACCGGTCGCTGTCCTTCTGCAGAAGCGATCCACGGCGGCTCGGTGAGGTGAGCCTCCGCGGCGGCCAGACGTAGCGCCGCCGTCACGACGAACTGGTGGCAGAAGGCGACATCCTCTGCCGATGGGGCGTAGCCCACCGGTGCCCGATACTCCCGCCGCCCGCCGTAGTAGCCAATGGCGTGCGGGGTCAGCAGGCGGAACCGCTGGTAGGCCGCGAAGTCGATACCCAGGGCGGTGAGCCGCGCGGCGGCCTGCAATTCCTCGACAATCTCCCTCACGGTGACGATCTGCTCGGCCAGAAACTGATCGTCGCGCGACCGGACCGGGCTGCCCAGCGCGGTGGGATTCAGCACGCGCTGAATCTTGTCTTTGCCAAGAGGCCACCTGATGGTGGGCCCGAGCTGGAATGGTGAGCGCCTGCCGTCCACAGTCTCCGCCGAGCGGGGATCGAACAGCGCATCGATCGCGTCGGTCAGCGCGACCATCGCGCCGATGTGGTCGCCGCTGGCGCTTGCGGTCTCGGCCTTGCGGGCTAGTTCTCGCACCGAGTCTTGCGAAATGACGTCCGTCATGGTGACCGTGGCGTAGTCCAGGTCGAAGACCACCGTCGTGCCCGTGTCCAGAAACGTGGTGGTGTCGGTGCGCAGCTGCTCGATGGTGGGCTGATCGGGGTGCGCGCCATGGTGCTTCAGCGCGACCCGGACCCTGTTGAGCCGCTTCATGCCCGGCTCCACCGGAAGCTCGACCCCGGCGCCGTGCTTCCGGAACGTCTCCCACGCCTTCTCGAACTGGAACGTCGACGACGCCCCAAGATGCTCGGCCGCCAGCAAGAGAAACGCCTCGACCGCGTCGTGGAACATCAGGACCGACGTCGACGACTGGGGCTGAGGCAGGCGGGTCTGCTCAACACCGAGGTGATGCAGGTACCGGATGTAGGCAAGGCGCCGCCGGACGTCCACAGGGCTGACCGACATGGTCAGGACTCCCTCTCCGTAGCGGCCGGCACGGATAGGGCCACCACCGTGCTCAGCTGTCGTCGACGTCGCATGCGTCGCAGATCATCAGGGACCCGTCGACCGGGGTCGACTGGCACGCCACGCACACCGATCCGCCGCAGTGGTAGCAGGCCATCGAGGCGCTGTCGGCCAGGTCGAAGTGCAGCTCTGGGTTCGCGCGACGAACCGCGCGCTCCGTGGACTCACAACCATCGACACACCGGCCGGACGGCCCTGCCGGTCGCCGTGGCGGCAGCACCGTGCATCGCGTGTAGCGGTGCAGCGGGTCATGGGCCGTCGGGTCTGTGCAACCGTTCGGACACGGCCAGTTCTGCGGCCGGGCCGTTTCGCACCGTGTGCACTGTCGGGGATCGAGTCGGTGCGGGCAGGCCTTCCTGATCGGGAAGTCCTTGCTGCTCGTCGGGCGCAGGTACCCGGTCGGGCCGTGGTTTGGCCACAGCCGGTACGTGCAGTTGTAGCAGTTGGTGTGCTTATGCCAGTCCACGGTCGGAATGGTCCTGGTGGCCTGGGCCGGGACGAGCCAGCCGCAGACCGTCTTGACGCCGTCCTCGCTGACGTGAAGCCGGCCCTTGTTGCCTCGCACGATCACCATCGGCACCCGACTCGGCGCGCCACCGCCAGCGGACTCGGCCGGGGCGAGGTCGACGTCATGACCAGTCATGCCGGCGACCGTAGAGGACCGGACCGACAACAACCGTGGGGGCGCTGCCCCCACACCCCCCGGCACCACTTCCGAGATGGGAACGAGGAGGTGATGGGCAACAGCACGGGCGCAACGCGCCCCACGAACGAGAGCCCCAGCAGCAACGCCCAGGGCTCCCGACGATTGACCGAGTCCGCTACGCGGCCTCCAGCTCCGTGGCCGCGTCGACCGCCGTGAACTCCTCGCCTCAGGCCCCGCAGCGCCCACCCTCGCCGGAATCCACCAATACACGGCCACAGTAGGCCAGCCGTACGGCTCCGACCTCGACGAGCTGCTCGTCGAGGTCCACCTCGAGTCCACTCAGCGGCCGACGGCCGGATCCAGGCCGCGCACCTAACACCGCACCAGCACAGCAGAAGGGCCGGGAGACATCGTCTCCCGGCCCCTTCTCGTAGCTCTACCGCGTGATTAGACGGTACGGAGCCGTCGGCGCCGGGCCTCTGCGCGGTTCTTCAACCACTCCCCCGCGTGCCGACGAGCCGTGCCCTCGTGCAGATTGACCCTCGGCGCGAACTCCGCAGCCAACTGGCCCGCAATGCGCTTGTCGTCGGCACCAACGTTCGCCTCAAGCAGAGCGAGGAAGCGCGCCTTCTTCGAGTTTCCCGCCAGCGAATCGCCCGACTCCCTCGCCAACGCGAACGCGCCGTCCACGTCCCTCGCCGCAGACCGCACCGGCGAGACGGACCCGGACCCACGCCGGGCAGAGGGCACCGCGGCCGAATCGCGGTCACGAGGAACCGCCGGCTCACTCACGGACTCAGGTGCCGAGTTGGTCGAAGCTGCTGACATATGCACCAGATCCCGATCCCTCGGCGCCCTCGAACCTGGCTCGTCCGCGGTGTCAGCCGACCCGGCCGAATAGCCCTCTGAACGTTGCCACCCGGACACCGTCGGCGAAACCGGCACCGGCAGCGGCGGCTCGCCATCGTCGGACCCGACCTGGCCGTCGGCGGGCTCCTCGGCGACGAGCACGGAAGCAGTGCGGTCGGCAGGCTCTGGGCTCGACCACGGCGCGAGATCGGCCACCGCCTGCGGAGATGTGCCCTCGACCACCTGGTACATCGTGGCCAGGTGCACCCGCACCTCCTGACGTACCGCCACGTCGGACGCGAGACCGATGTGTTCGGCCGCCTGCTGAATCTGTCGACGCAGCCGCCACGTGGCGAGCGAGATCCGCCACGACCAGGCCCCGAACGCCCTCAGCATGTGCAGCCGGTATGCGCTGCGAGCCAGCATGGCCTTGCGACGAGCTGCGTCAACCTCCCCGACAGCCCGCCCGGACGGCTCGGCGATGCCGAGCGCGACCAGCACCCGCTCCGGAGTGATCCGCCAGTTGATCTGGCCAGAGCCGCGCCGGTGCCGGCGCCGCTCGGCCGCCATCCCCCGCTCCCACAGCCACGCCGCCACCAGCGGCGCGACCAGCCTGAACACGGCCTCGGCGAACTTGGTCGTATCCATTGCGGCGAAAACGCCGGACATGCCGGCCAGCACCCAGACGGCGATGCCGTCGACACCGGTCGAGGGCCGCTCGGCGACGACCGCCGCCACAGTCTTCTTGGCTGTCTCGCGGTCAGCCTCAGTGACGGCGGCTTCGAGGGCCGCCTCTGCCTTCACTCTGTCGGCGGTGAGCCGCTCGGAGTCGTCGAGCAGGTTGCGCCGGGCGCGGATGGCGGAGACGAAGAGGGAGATCTCCAGGAACGCGAACAATGCGCTCCGCAGGTAGACCGACTCGATCTCAAGGACGTCGCCGAAGAAGCGCCACATTCCCACAGCGGCCACGCCGGTCGCGACGCCAGCAGCGGCGAACGTCAACACGTTCTCCAGTGCCCGGCCACGACCAGGGGCGCGCCCCGACACGCGACTACGTTGACGGGCTACCCGTGCCATCACAACGACCAATACCAGCAGTGCAAGGGCTGTGGCCGCCGCACCGATCAGTGCCAGGCGATGATCCAACGCCCAGTCTCGAACTCCCGCTATCACCCATTCACCCCCGTTGACGGCGCCACGGTGGCCGCATTTCGGCCGCGGTGCGAACCCGTGCCGGGCCCGTCCCCTGGCGTCACAACGCCGTCACGGGACGTACGCTGATCGCGAGACATAGGACTCCGTTCCTTTGGCTCATCGCGCCCCGGCGGGGAAGCTGCCAGGCATTGACCGCCGGGGCCATCAATTATCTATCGTTTGCGGCCAACAGCCGGCAGGAAAGCGTCGAGTGCTGCGGCAACCACCTCAGATCGAGACGCTTTGCGGGCGCCCGCGAGCGAATGGCGCAGCTTCGAATTGACCCAGGTAACCAGGGCGTCCATTACGGCCAACTCGCCAGCGGTGGGCCGAATCCGGAGCGGCTCTGGTCGATCCTTGCTGTGCTCCCCCGGCACACCACGCCACGGGAACAAGTCTCCTGGGCGGCCTTCCGGGCGGCGCCTCTCAACCAGCCTCGGCAACTCGTTGACGTGAGCCCGTAGTGCATCCAGGACCAGCGCCGTGTGGCTGGCCCCGCTCGGTCGAGCGGCTTCAAAGCGCCGCATGATCGAGCCGCCGATGCTCAGGACAGTGGGCGTCACGATCATGGCCGATGCGTCGTCGACGTCGACAGCGAGTGTGGGAGGCCCGCTGGCCGGCCCGGGCTGGGCTTCACGCCCGTGACGTGACGGCGACGCAGACGGTTCAGCCTGCCGGCGGCCAGGAGCAACTTCCGGACGAGGACCACGGCCAGCCGGGTCTGGCTGTGGTGCCGGCGTAACCGCTGGTGCCGCAGGTGAAGAAGGAGTCTCCACCGCCGTTGACGCTTCTGCGCCCGCAGGCGCTTCGACCTGGCGTGGCTCCTGCTGGTCCGCCGATGGCCGCGCTATCTCACGAGGTATCTCACGCGTTGTCTCATGAGTGCTCTCGACTGTCGCGTTCTCGGTGGTCGCCTCCGCAGCGCTTTCCGCCGGTGCCGCCGGGTGTCGGGGAGGCGGCGGAGTGCGCCGCCGGCGCTCTTTCCGCCCACGGAGCTCACCTAGGCCGTTCCCGGGAGCTGTGTCATGCGGCGAGGACATGGTCAACCACCACCTTGCCCACCCTGTGCACCTCGTCAATCAGCGACACGGCCCGGGCCGGAACCGGATCCGACGCCGAGATCGCCATGCGCCGACTGCGTGTCGTCAGCCAGTCGTACTTGCCGATCACAGGGCCAACCGGCACCCCGGCGCCCTGCGCGATGTGTGCCAACCGGTCGATGTACCGGCCCGGCGGCGAGATGCCCACCTTGTTGGGGACTAGCAGGAGCGGGTGCGACTTGAGGTCGCGCACCATGCCATCGAGCGCCTCCATTTCGCGTTCGCCAAGCACAACCGGCACGACGATTCGATGGGCTGCCGACACGGCGCCGAACGTAGAGGGACCCGCGCCCGGGTGCGTGTCGACCACCACAGGGCACTTGTACGTGATCGCCCACTCGGCCGCCCACCGCTCGATCGCGGTACCTACGTCGTCCGCAGAGGGCTGGTTCTCGGCGAAGTCCGTGTGGCACGGAACCAGATCAGCGCGCCACGGGCCGCCCGCAATCGGGCGCGGAGTGCGGCCCGTTTCGAAAGCGTCGAGCAACGGCGCACCCTTCCGCGACTCCTCGCGGAAGCCCCACGCCCGGCTCGCGTTGCCCATGTCCCAGTCAAGATCGACCAGAATCCCACCCAACATGTAGGCCAGTTCGTACGCGAGGAACGTCTTGCCGACGCCACCCTTGTACGCCGCCGCGACGATCACCTTGCCCGCTAGCTCGACGGGGTCCACACCGATGCTGCGCAGCCACGAGCCGCGTGCTTCCAGCTGATCGGACGAGTGGTGGATCGCCAGAGGCGACTCGTCCGTCATCGCAGGTGTTCTCACGTCGTCGTCCACGGCGACCCTCCCATAAGTGACTCCGTCAGTGTCTCCGTACCACGACCCGGCACCGCATGCGAGGCGACGCGCACAAAGACTCTCATCAGATGACCCATGCGTCTACGGCAAAGACCACGCGCCAACTGTCTCACAAGATGTCTCACCCGCTATCTCGCGTCCTGTCTCATGTCCTATCTCACGGATCGACTGGCCGGACACCGCGCCGCATGACTGGCGGGGGCAGTGGCGCACGAAACGCCCCGTGCTGCCTTGCGGCAGGACGTCGCCGAGAAGGGGTGGAGGCGCTGCAGATCCGGTGTGGCCGCTGGGACACGACACGCCCAACGGGAAATGCGATGCGATGCGCGAACTCCCTGGAAGGATCACAGCCATGACCCAACGTCGAGGCCCACGACCCGGTGTCCGCCAGCGCGGCAACACCTCGTCGTACGACCCTGCGTCGGGCCTGAGCTACCGCCCCACACCGACCTTCCCCCCAGAGGAAGGCGGCAAGCTGGTCAAGGCCGCGGAGGCGCTCAACGTGAGCGTGTCCGAGGTCCTGCGCCGTTTGGTTCAGCAGATGCCAGTCGACGATGACGGCCGGCCGAGTTGGGCCGACGGCTTGCTGCTGGCTGACACTGGCCAGCAGGCGATCGACCTCGACTTTCGACACAAGCGCAGCGCCTAGGGAGGCCAAGACGCGAAAAAGCCCCGGCTTAGATCCTGCCGGGGCTCCCGCCTGAACAACCTCAGTCGCAAAACCGAACATCCGATCCAAGCTTGAACGTCCCGATGGTTGGCAGCCGCTGGACGAACAGGCCCTGATCCCAGTTGAGGGCTCGCATCCCGCGAGGCCCTCCCTGTCGCGCTCCCTTTCACACTTTCGGAGGCAACGATAACACCCCGCTCCCGGGCGGGCACCGGCTTGCCTGCGACACGCTCGGCGTGTCGTTCGGGCAGGCCAACGGCGCCTGACCCGGCTCACCAAGCAGTAGAACCTGACCGCGACCAAACACAGACACAGGCGTCCTCCAGCGATCGTGTGGCACCTTCACGAGACCTCTACACGCAACTCGTGCGGGTTCTGTCGCCACGGCGCCGCCTGCGCGTCGACCGACGTGGGCCGACGGGGGAGTGGCTGCATTCCTACGACGAAACGGTGCACCTCGGACCTCAGGAGCCGAACGGTCCCTACGCGATGTACCTCGCGACAACAGCGGGGCAGTACCGGCTGCTCGCGTTTGACCTCGACGCAGCCCGCGGCGACGTCCACGCAGACCTGGCTCAACTGCAGGGCATCCTCGACCGCGCCGGCGTGCGATACGCCGTCGTGGCGTCTGGCCCCAGCGCGTCGCGGCACGTCTGGGTGCACATTCCGGAGGGCCTGAATGCCCGCCTCGTCGACCAGCTCGCCCGCGCAGCCAAGTCCCTACTACCGACTCTGGACCTGGCGCCCCTCACCAACGCCGTCGCCGGCTGCGTTCGCCCGCCCGGAGCACCTCACCGCCATGGCGGCCGCGCCGAAATCATCGGCGACGTCGACGTTGCCATCCACGCCCTGACCGTCGGCGTCGGCACCGACGCAATCGAGCGAGTGGCGTGGCTGCTGGGCCTCGACACCGCCGAGGCCACGACCAAGCCAACTACGGCGATCGCCGCCGGCGCCGCTGAGCGAGCCAGCCGGGTTGTCATTGACCCCGACGGGCACCGCCGGATCACCGGAAAGCGCCGACCGGTATCCGCCCAGGTCAGGACCTGGATCAGCGAGCCGATGCGCTCCGACGAGGACATGAACCGACGGCTCTGGCGGATCCTCTGTTCCCTGGCTCGACGGCGCTGGTCCTACGCCGACGTCGAGCAACTCGCCGGTGCCGGCGGCCCGGGTTGGACCCACGTCCAGAGCGCGGCCGCCACGAACGGCGCTCGCACGCACTACACCGCGGACGAATCGCGCCGCACCCTCGGGCGGCAGTGGGACCGTGCCGTGAGCGCCGTCGACCAGCTGATGGAGGCTGCCCCGGCACACCGCATTCACGACGCTGACGACACGGACGCAGGGGAGCGGGAGGCGCAGCTCTGCGCCGCCGTACAGCTCGTCCAGCAGCGCGCCAACGACGAGCCTGAGCGCTGGGCGCGCCCCGGAGGGCCCAGCGACCGCCGGGTATTGGACCACCTTTGCGACCTCATCCTGGCCGCACTCAGCCTGGAGATAGAGGCCGACCTCCGGCGGCTCGCCATTGCCTGCGGCCTCAGCCGCGAGTGCATCCGCCGGGCGTTGGCCCGCCTGGTCGCCGATAGATGGATCGCACTCGCCGCGTCCGGCAGCGGCCGCCGGGGTGATGTGTGGCAGCTGGTGCCCACGGAAGCCAACGAGGAGAAGAAGAACCCGGAGTTGTCACAAGGGGCCCCGCGCCCCCTTTCTAGGGGGGCGCTTGCGGAAATCCTGCTGTTGAGAACTGTTCTGGCAGCTCACGATGTCTTCACTCACGGGAACGGTGGTCTTGGCCACCACGTCGCACGTACCTACGTCGCGCTGGTAGAGCTCCAGGACGAGCCGCCGGCGGACAGTCAGGGAAGGACCCAACCAGTCGACGAGCAAGCCCTCGCCCGCTCCACCGGCTATCGGCGCACCACCGTGCTCCGTCACCTGCGACGACTCGAGTGCTACCAGATGGTCGAGCGACACCCAACTGGCTGGACCATCGGGCGAGTCAGCCTGACCGATGCGGCCTATGTGACCGGCTCGTATGGCGTCGCAGCAGCCCGAGCGCTCCGGTACGCGATCGAACGGCAGGTATGGGAGTGGTGGCAGGTCGAGGTCGCCCGCATCCGCACACGACGCGCTGAGCGGGCCGAGAGAGCGAAACAAGGCGCCGTCCGACGCCGCAACACCCGACATGGAGGGCCTGGCCAGCTCGCACTCGCCACGCCCGGACTCGATCCGAGTCTGCGCTGGCCCAAGTTCCCGCGGATCGGCCGCCGCCGGCGGCCCGATCACACTCGCGCCGCGGAGCTCGTTCGCAGCGGGCACGCGCTCGACGGCGAACCCATCGCTGCGGCATAGCACCCCCCTGGCGGGGCGAATTCCCGCTCCCGCCGCCGCCCCCAGGCGGCGGGCCTTTCGCCATGGACCGCGTCGCCACGAACCCCCAAACCGGGTTTAATTTCATTCTCACAATGAAATTAATGATACGAAATTATATTACGCGATGAAATTAAATCCGGTACGATCGGCCGCATGAAGGAGCCCAGCGCAGCAGCGGCGACCCCCACGACCGCGGCGGCGCCGCACTGCCGATTCCCGGGGTGCCAGCGCCCGGTGACCCGCTCGGGCGGGCCGGGTCGTCCGCCGGCGTACTGCGACGACGAGACGCACACCCCGGTGACCGCGCACCGCGAGCGGCAGCGCCAGGCGCAGGCCGGCGGCGGCCCGCCGACGAGCGAGGAGGCGGACACCGGCCGGCCGGTGAGCCTTGCTGCCGCCGGCGCCGCGCTGAGCATTGACCAGATGCGGGAGGTGCTGGCACCGCTGCCGGAGTTGGTCCGGACCGCCCTCGCTCGGCTGGAGGTGCTCCAGGACGTCGACCAGGTCGAGGCCCAGATCGGCGCCGTCACCGCCGACGCGCAGCGGCAGGTCGCCGAGGCCGAACGCGCCGCTGCCGACGAGCGGGCCGCCCGGCTACGGGCCGAGCACACCCACGCCGAAGCGCAGCGCCTCGTCGCCGACGCGACGGAGGACGCCCGGGACATGGCGGCGCAGGCCACCGAGGCGATCGAGCGCGCCGCCGCCGCAGAGGCCGCCGGTGAACAGGCCCGCGCCGAGGCCGCAACCGCCGAGCAGGTCCGGGACGAAGCCGAGCAGGCTCGACTAGCTGCCGTCGCCGAGGCGGAGACAGCCCGTGGCCAGGTAGCCGCTGCGAACACAGCCCAGGCGGAGGCCGAAACCGCGCAGGCCCGGCTCGCCGAGCAGCTCGCCGCGGCGCAGGCCGAAACCGCCCAAGCCATCCAGGACCAGGAAGCCCAGGCGCAACGCGCAACTGACGCCAAGGCCGCCCGCGACCAGGCTCAGCAGCAGGTCAGCGAGCTCCGCGCCCAGCTGGCCGAAGCCGAGGAGCGGGTCGCCCGGACCGACGAGCAGCGTCGCGGCGCCGAGGCTGCCCGAGCGGCCGCCGCCGCGCAGGCCGAGCAGCTGCGGACGGAGACCCGCGAGCTGGCGGCACGGCTGACCGCCGTCACCGCCGAAGCCGCGCAGGCGACCCGGGAGCTGGCCGTCGCCAGCGCCGAGCGGGATGCGGCCCGCGCGGATGTCGAGCGCGAGCGAACCCACGGCGATCAGCGCGTCGCCGATCTGCGCGCCACCTACGACACCCAGTTACAGCAGGCCCGCGCCGACCTCACCGCGGCCCGGACCCAGGCCAGCGAACACGGCGCCCGGGCCGACCGGCTCGCCGGCGAGCCGGACGCCGCCACGGCCAAGCCCGAGACCGGCCGGGGCCGGCGCGGCCCGGACGGAGAGAGCCGATGAGCCGCCCCGATCAGCCTGCCCGCGTCCAGGCGGCCGCCGCGGTCGCCGAGCTGGTCGGTGGTGTCGTCGACGTCCAGCTGCGCGGCTAATGACCAGCAGCCCGCCGAACATCCCGCCGGAGGTGTGGACGCGATTCGTCGCCAAGGTGACCACCTTGCAGGGGTTCGCGTGTCCGGCGCTCTGGCACGCCCCGCCCCGTGACGACGGGTACGGCCAGTTCTGGGTACCAGCGCACGCCGAGCAGCTGCTGGGCGAGCCGGACCAGCCCGACCCCGCCGACATGCCCGGGGCTCAGACCCTGTTCGACCTTGACCCGATGCCGGTCGACACCACCGACCAGCCGGAGCGGCCAGCCGGGCGTCCTTGGCGCGCGCACCGGGTCAGCTGGGCAGCCTGGTATGGGCCGATCGGCCCGTACGACGTCGTCATGCACCGCTGCGACCGGCCGCTGTGCGCCCCGATCACCCGCGAGGACGTCGACCGCCACCTGATCCTCGGAACCCTCCAGAGCAACGCCGAAGACCGCGAGAGCAAAGGCCGGACCGCCCGCCGCGGCCGGCACGACCTCATGCTCTGGGGTAGCGCAGACCGGCGCGGCCCACACCTGCGCTCACTCGCCATCCACCAGGCCCTCACCGCCTCCCAGGCTGCTGGCTTGACCGGGCGTCACCTCACCCGAGTCGTCGCCGTTGCCGACGCCGCAGGCTCTCCCTTTCCCGGCCAGCTCGTCCTGCGGCCCCCTGCCCGGCGCCGGAAGGATGCCCACCGGATCTCGTCCGTGGGAGTCGAAGCGGTCAAACAACTCGAACTGACGCACACGCCACCCGAATGACGGCTGGGGTCCGCGCCGGGCTGCGCCGCGCCGGTGGCTGGGGTCCGCGCCGGGCTGCGCCGCGCCGGTGGCTGGGGTCCGCGCCGGGCTGCGCCGCGCCGGTGGCTGGGGTCCGCGCCGGGCT
>Ga0184623_10000294_pt1 | contig 21007 bp, 19 predicted proteins | sample PLM1_100_b1_FD_133138 | JGI IMG/M metagenome (GOLD analysis project Ga0184623, IMG submission 133138) | Groundwater sediment microbial communities from an aquifer in East River, Colorado, USA - PLM1_100_b1 | ecosystem: Environmental > Terrestrial > Soil > Riparian zone | place: USA: East River... | reverse complement strand
TCCATCGCGTAGGCGTCACGCAGCCAGGCGACCACCAAGTCGCCATTGCCGTTGGTCTGTACCATGGCATGCCTCTCGTTTGAGTGCTGCGAAGTTCGGCGGGGTGCGTCGGGTTTACAATCGACTGTTGGGGGGTGGCTTAGTCCTCAAACGGGCACAGCGAGGAAACGGAGGAGGGGGGATTCGAACCCCCGATAGGGTTTTAAGGCCCTATAACGGTTTAGCAAACCGCCGCCTTCAGCCACTCGGCCACCCCTCCAAAAATGCAACCTATGCAGCGCCTGAACTTAGCGACTCGCTCGCCGGCGTGGAAGGCGCACTGCTTGCCGTAGGCTTGCCGTAGCGTTTCGCCACCGCCGCGGCGAGATCGACGTCGCTCACGATGTTGTACCGATCGAACATCGCGCGCGTCCGCCAGCCGCACAGCGCCATGATCGTCCCCTCGTCCACGCCGGCCGTCCGGAAATCGCGCGCGGCCGTGCGCCGCAGATCGTGCATCAGCCGGCCTTCACAATCGGCGCGCTTCGTCGCTGATTGCCAGTCGTGCAGCAGCGTGTGGTAGGAAACCGGATGCCCGCGCTTCGGCCCCTGGAACACGAAGAGGCCCTCGCGCGCCGCCCAGGCCGTCTCGAGCACCGCCTTGAGATCCGGCGCCAGGCCGAACGGGAACAGCCGCGCGCGTTTGCCTTTCGTCTGGCGCGCGGACAGTTGGAGGCCGTGGCGCTCCCAATCGACGCGATCCCACGTGAGGCCGATCGCCTCGGACACGCGCCACCCCGTGACGCGCAGAAAGCGAATGACCGGCTGCGCGTAGGCCGGCAGCTCGAGCAGCACCGCGGCGAAATCATCTTCCTCGAAGAATCCCTCGCGCGCGTTCTCGACCTTCGCGAGCTTGATCTTCGGCGCCGTGGCCAGGATGCCCTTCTCCATGGCGAGCGAGAAGCCGCGGCGCAGCGCCGAGAGCTCGTTGTTGACGGTCTGGCGCGCGGTCCCTAAACCTGACCGGAGTCCGGCCACCTTTCCGCCCTTCTTCTCGGCGAGCCGCGCCTTGGCGTACGCGTCCAGGCGCGTCGGGTTCACGTCGAGCACGCGCGTCTCGGCGCCGAGCAGCCGCTCGAGGTGGTTCCAGCATTGCTGGATCCGCTCCTTGGAGCGCAGCCCGTCGAGATCGTACTGCGTCTCGTGGAGCGTGCGCAGCTCGTGCAGGGTCACGCGATCGGGCCGGCCGATGATCTTCCCGTCCTTGCGATCGCCGATCTGTTTGCGGAGCTCGTCCTGCGCGTCGCCCTTGACCGTGGTGTGCGTCGAGATACGATGCCGCTTCCGGTTGACCGTGTAGTCCATCCACCAGACGGCCGACTCGTGCCCGTCGCCGGCGATCGGGCGATAGACCCGGCCGGCGCCGCGGCTCACCCGCTGACGGTGCTTGCATTCGATGTGATAGGGCGTGCCGTCCACGTCGGGGACGCCCGCCCCATGCTCGTGAAACTGGAGGCCCCGCTGTGCCTGGGGCCACACGTCGGCCAGCCGGTGCGCCACGGTGCGCTCGTAGGTCGCGCCCTTCTTGCGGGTGGCGATCATACGGCAGCCTCCGTTCCCGCTGTCAGACGTGGGCGGCGCTTCGCGGCAAGCTTCTCAACGGTCGCACGCGGGATGCTCCACCAACTCCCAATCTTGCGCGCGTCCGGGAAGTAGCCCCACGTGAGCCAGCGCAGCACGGTCGAACGATCCACCCCCAAGCTGGCGGCGGCCTCGCGCGCCGTGACGACCTTCCCCTCGTCAGCGGCGACATTCACTTCTGGGGCGGCCAACATTTTCTGCAGTTCGGTATTCGTTGGCGGAAGCGGACCCGGGAGATTCAGCCGGTACGCCATTTGGCGGCATGACTCCCAGCCCTCGTACCACTCTTTCGGCCAGATTCTCCCCTCAATCGGCACGAATGGTTCTGTCGGTCGAGCGTTTTCACTGACGGGTGGCGGGATGTAACGCGGCGCGGGTTGCCCCCGCTCGCGCGCGCGGTGACATGCGACCCGATGCTTGGCGGCGGCTTCCTCCACATACGGCGCACTATTCAGGGATCGCGGCATGTCCTGATCGCGGCGACCCGTGAGATACCCGAGCCAGCCAATCTCTGCGATCGTCAGCCAGCCCCCAGACCGTTCGACAATATCCGGGCCATACAATGCAACGACGTGATCGCGCGCAGCATCCAGAAATCTTCGCTCACGGGCACTGATTGCGTCGGTCGGGCGCGGAGCCACTGCACGGCCGCATACGGTGTCGAGGCTTTCGCCCAGCGCGTCAGCCATCCGCACGGCGCGACCAAAGACAGACGGCGCCCCATGTTTCTCCCACTTGCACACTTGAGCGAGCGTCAGCCCGACAAGCTGACCGAGCTGCTTCTGTGTGAGTCCATGCGCGAGACGTGAGGCTTTGAGTCCGCGGGCGATTGCCAGCGTTTCCGAGCGCGTGATAGGGACCATTGCGGCGCTCATGGCTTCCTCCAGACGCGTACCGTGTCCAGATCATCGGCCGCGAGTCGCATCCCGTCCGCAAACCGCCGCAACGCTTCCGCGAGTTGATGGCAGACTTGGGGCGACGGGACGCGGTGGCCCCGCTTGTAGGCGCGTACCGCGTGGTAGCTAATGCCCGCCTCGCGTGCGACGTCCTTGAGGTTCGGGGTCCCGAGATTCAATGCTTTCATGACCATAGCACGTACCTTGTTGGTGTACGTAGCTAATTTGTGTACGGTGCCGCGCTTCCGCAAGTAGCCCCCCCTAGGTGGTGGTCAGGCTAGAAGATGTGGCCCGTTTGGCTAGGCTGCCCCCGACGTATCCCCTCGCCCGGTTGGGCATGTGTAGGGGTGTTAACGGGCGTTCACGCGCACCGTCAGTTGGTCGCCGCAATGGACGGCATCCCGGATAGCCTTGCTGGCTTCCCCGAGCAGCCGCACGATCGAGGCGAGGCTCTGCTCGTCTTGTGCATCGGTGGATGGCCCGGCCGCCAGCTGGGCGCTCAGGTGTGTGTCGAGATCGACCTGGTAGTCGCGTCGGGCCGCGGTGACGGCCTCCAGCGCCGCGAGTAATGCGGTGCGATGGTTCACGGTCTCAAATTCCTTTCGCGTAGTCGGGCATCGTGTAGTCGAATTCGAACCAGGCGTATCGCGCATCGAGTGCGGAGGCGACGCCGTTGAGGGCGACGAGGATCCGGTAGATTTCGTTGCCCACCAGTTGGGTCAGCGAATCCGACAGGGTCGCCCACCCCGTCGTGGCGTGCGTGAGGGTCTTGAGCAGCGTCAGATTGCCGTTGTCGTCTCCCGTCGAAAGCGTGCAGGTCGCCACATCACTCGTGGTCTGGCGGTAGGTCCGCACGCGAAACGTCGTGAGCGTGACGCCCTTCGGCATGACGACGCTCACGATGTACTCTGTTGACTGATTCGCCGTGTTCGTCCGGAGATAGCCCTGCACCATTGCCCAGGTCGCCGTATTGCCGACGGGGATCATTTCGCCAAAGGGCACGCGCAGCGTCTTGGTGATGCTGCCCGGGCTCGCGACGGTGCCAACCTTCAGCGTCTTCGTTGTGCTGATAAAGAGATCGTCGTCGGTCTCTTTCCCGACCACATCACTGGCCTTCAGCGCGAACTTTCCGTCCACATAGTCCTGGCCACGATTTAGCTTCCCGGTCGTCGAGTCGACCAGGCCGTGGATGAACGGCAGCCGGTGGGTCGTGTAGAACGGTGTGCCTTGCACGCCGGTCGCGCCGGCGCCGCTGTACGGCGTGATCGTGATGAACACGAGCGGCGTGTACGTGAAGGGTCCGGTGTCGAGCTCCCCGGTCTGCCCCTCGCCCACCGTGCCCGTCCCGGCCGCCGGCTGGCTGGTCGTGCTGGTCGCGACCTTGACCGAGCGCACCTTGGGATCCCCGACCCAGAGCGCGAACAGCCGGTCGCCGCGCCAAGCGCCGTGCCCCTCGAGGATCGTGACGGCGCCGATGCGCGACGCGAGCTGCGCACTGCTCAGGATGTCCGAGAACCCGCGCGGGTGGATCGTGAAGTAGCGGCCTTTGCCCACGCGCTGCAGTGGCCCCACGGCCCAGCGCCGGCCCTTTATTTCGATGTCGAGATTGGGATCGCGTGAGATAAACAGATCCGTCTCGACGGCCACGATGTCGCCCATCTCGAGCTCGGGGTAGCGGTCGCTCGAATCAAACGACCACAGCATCTCGCCAGTCCCGAGCCGGTCCACCACGCGCTTCGCGAGCCGCTCGGCGAGCGCGTCGTTGTCGATCCACTTCCCGATCTCCTCATCCCACCACTTCGGGGGCCCGAGCCTCAGCGTCCCGATCTTCAGGAGCGACAGGTCGTGAACGGCGCGCACCTCGTCCTTGAACTCCTCCGCCGTAGCATCCCAGCGGTAGCCGCCGAAGTACTCTGGCAGGCGGCGCTCATGCCCCGGCGAGGCCTCGCCGAGCGTGATACGGCGCGAGCGGAAGACGGCGCGGATCGCCTGCCCGGGACTGAGATCGAACGCCTTGATCCGGCCTTCGCCGGAGCCGATGGCGCGATCGTCGATGAACGCGATTGCCTCGACCTCGGTCTTGGCGACGACGTCCTTCGCGCCGGGCGACCGTTTGCGCAGCCCCGTGAGTTGCTTCGACACCGTGTCGGTGATGTTCTCGACGCCGGACCCGCGGAGATTCGCGGGGATCGCCAACCGGTTAGCGAGCAGGTCGTCATAGACGGCCTTGAGCGTTGGCGTCGGTACCGCGGCTGATGGGTAGATCACGACTTCTCGCTTGCCGCCCGAGCGGAAGCGCGCCCAGTACAGATGCAGCCGTCGCCCCGTGCCCGGCGTGGGCGCATTCGCCACGCACGCCCCGCGCAGGTTCAGGAGATCGGTCAGCTGCTCGATCTGCGTCTTACTCAGCTCAAAGGTCTTCTGCACGCGATCGGGCCCGATGGCGACCTGCAGGGACGACTCCATGACCAGCGTACCGCCGTTGTAGACCCGGAACTTCGCGTCGATCTGCTCGCCGGCGCTCTGGTCTTTCGCATAGTCCACGTCGAGGAACAGCCGTCGGCCAGCGATGTCGGACAGTGTCGGAAACGTGAAGATGTACTCCTGGTTGGACGGGCTCGTGCCGGAACGGATACCATCGGTCTCGTCGGCCTCCAATTCGTCTATGGCCAAGTGAATGTTTGTCGTTCCACCAACAAGGTCCGTGTAGCTACCGATCGACTGCGTCCCATCGGGGGCGTAGTTGGTTCCCGGAGAGAAGGGCGGGGCGAGATCCTTGAGCAGCGCGCAGAGCCCGACGAGTTGCAGCTCGATCACCGGCCGCCGCGGACGCGAGTCAAGGACGAGGAAGTCATCCATGTGCGTCCACTTGTCGCGGGAGAGATGCGCATCGCCCACGTGCCAGCGGATCCGGATATCGTTGATGAAGTTCTCCGCCAGCAGCCGCTCGATCTTCGACGTGAAGGCAGCCGGGCCGGACTTCGGGCCATCTTTTACCGCCACCAAGCGCGGCCGCGGGATCTCGACCATATGCGTCTCGGGACTGAACGCCTGCTCGTACCCTTCGATCGTCGCGACGCGCGAGAAGTCGATGCGGCGAATCGCTTGACGCCCGAACTTGCGGAGCGTGGGCGTGAGATTCCCGGCGATATTCGGGGTCATGGTTGCGCGCATCTTCCGGGTTTGCGTGGACGTCAGACCGAGCCCCGGTTCCTCAGACGTCCCCGCTTCCTCGAACCGGCCGTTCTCGAACTCCACCCATCCCGTATCCGCATCGTTGCGGATCTCCAATGTCACGTCGGTCCCGGCGGGCTTCTGGACGATGCCGACGAGTTCCACGTCCCCCGTCGGGGCTGCGCCGAGATCGAAGAGATTGCCCGCGGAGAAGGTGATCGTCTGCTCGGTATAGGTCCCTGTCTCGATGACGAGATAGGGCACCGACAGTGCGACGCCCTGGTCTTGCAGTCCACTGGGCAGAACCACGAAGCGTCGGCGCCGCAGCGTATTCCCCGATTGCGTCACTTCCGTCTGTGCCGAATTGAGGCGGACCGCCGCATTGCTCGCCGCCTCGCCGGTTGCGGTCAGGGCGTACAGCGCGAACGCGGTCCGTGGGGGGCGGGTGGGTGGGAAGCTGCCCAAGTCGAGTGGCTGGATCAGCTTGGGCTGCGGTCGCACCGAGCGGTTGCCGAAATCAAAGTTCACAGGGCCTGCGCTATCGCCCGTCACCAGGACATCCAGGGGTTCGGCCAGCGGCACGTAGCGGCCGCCGTAGAAGCCGGCGAAGTCGGGGTCGATCGCGGCGAGCAGTTCGAGCCGCCAGCGCCCCCCGTTCATCATTTCGTTTTTCTGGCTGGCGCTCACGCGGGGATTGAGATACATGGTGACCCGCTGGATCTCGAAATCGTTTGGCTCCGGCCCCACCCATTCCATGATGCCCATTTCCAGTGGGCTCACCCGATTTAGATCGATCTGATTGGAATCCTGAGTCGTCTGGGTGAAGACGGTGGCGATCGTCCCTTTGAGCCGGAGACTGCCATCCGGGAAAGCGATGAACCGAGCCCCGATGCTGCCGTCTACGTCGGTAGGCCCGAGATCGCCCTCGCCCCACTGCGCCTTCGTCTGCCGGAGCGCGGATAACTGGTTCCCGGCTGCGCTACGCTCTATTACCAACGCCTCTAGATAATCCCGAGCAGTTCCGTAGCCGCGGACGTAGGGAATTAATTCTGGACTGATAGCTCTCACCCCACACCCCGCTTGCGCAGCTCGAGCGCGGCGATCGCGTCGGTAAGCTGTGTCATGCGATACCGATGCACGCGCGCGCTGATTACCACCACCGGCAGCCCTTCGAGACGGCTCGGCTCACCTGGCGCACCGAAACGCCCAGCGCGTGCGCGACGACGTCGGCGCCGACGAGGGTGTCGTCGGCCAGGGAGCTCAACGAGAGGGGCGCCGATCGCGCGGACACCTTCACGGCGCGATCCCGTACTCGCCGGCGAGCTCGCTCAGCGGCCGCCAGGTGTCGGGGATCCCGTAATGCCGTCGCTGCTCCCAATAGGCGGCCTCCCCGTAAACCTTGCGCACTTCGCTGGCCTGCCGCTCGTAGAGCAGCCAGGTGGGCTTCAGCGCCTCGCGCTCAGCCGTCCCGATCTCGCCGAGCGCGAGCAACTGGAGCGTCTCATGTCGGTGCTTGTCCCTCGGCTCGGGCGCGTCGTAGCGCCACCAGCCCCAGGGACGGCGCCCGGCTTGCCCCTCCGCCTCCGACTCCACAAGCAGCTGCTCCCGGTACGCCTCCCACGCCGCACGGCGGGCCGTCTCGTCGTCGCCGAAGCCGGCCTCCTCGGGAACCCCCGGGCATGCGAACCACGCGTGCCCCGTGAGGAGCTCTAACCGCTGCCCATTCGTCAGCCGATCGCGCCGGCCTTTCACGAGCCTGCGTCGCCGTGGCATGGCGCTACCTCATCCGTCGGAGCATGGGCGACCGCGACTCGTCGGGCGGTATGTCGACGTCGAGATCGAGCTCCCGCAGCAATCGCGCGAACGCAATCCGTGAGTCCCGTTCGATCCCGATTTCGGGCCGCGGCTTCGGCTGCCCAAACCGATCCTTGAACGTCAGCCCCCGCCGATTCAGGATCTGGCGCGCCTGGACCGCGCGATCGAACGCCTCCGCGGCGAGCGTCAGCAGCCGCACGTGATGCGCGTCGAGAGACCACGTCGTCACAACCTCAACCCACCAGGCGGCCGTCGCCGACTCGAGATGCGCCGGCGCGTGCGGGCCCGCCGACTTCGGCACGCGCTTCGGTCCGGGCTTCACGCGTCACGCTCCGTCATTTTTCCCAGGAAAATCTTGTTTGAACCGGGGAGCCGCGCGTGTGCGTGAGCCTCCGATGCGGTCTTGGGCTGCGTCGTCTGAAGAAATCGACCCACCGGGCCTTGGCCTTGTCACTTCTGCCTCGCCATTGCCCTGAGCCGCTCACGCTTCTGCTCGAGCGACTCGTCGTTCACCGTCATCTGCTCGGCGAGCCGTTGAATGAGTCCTCGTACCGATGGCTTGCTGTCACCGCTCCGGGATGCGCTGTTGCCGTTGCCGTTCTCACGAGTCGGTTCTACGTGCGATTCATCGCACTCATGAGTCTGCTGCTGCCGTAACTCATGAGTGCCTTTATCATGAGTCTCATGAGTACTCATGAGTCCAGCGACTGGTGTCGTGATGGTGGTAGCTACGGATTCCACGACGCTGGGCGTACTTTCGACCTCGGTGTCGGTACGATGCTGGTCGTACTTGTCTACGACGCTGATAGTACTTTCCCCCGACGCTGGGCGTACTTCGTCCCTGGGAGTAGTACTTTCCGACTCCCGTTCAAGTACGACGCTGGGCGTACTTTCGGTTGGTGCAATCGCGGCGACAATGCGGCGCGTGTACGCGAGGATCTCCGCGTCCGGGGCGCGATCGGCCGGCATTCCCGTCGGCAGGTTCACGTGCCAGCCGCGCGTGCCGTGCACGCGGTAGACGAGCCCGAGATCGGCGAGCTTTCCGCGGTACGTCTCGACGCTGCGCTCGGTGAGGCCCGTGTAGCTCGCGAGGACCGCAGCCGATGCGTTGCAGCCGCGCGATCCGTTGTCGAGCAGGAACATGCGCGCGAGCAGCACGCTGCGCCGGCCTGACAACACGTGATCAGGCACCGCGAGAATTGCCCAGAACGCGCCCATCGGTTTGCGCTGACTCACGCGCGCGGATCCTCGAGCGGTGGCACGTCGCGATCGACGAGCCCGGGCCCTGTGCCGCTCGTGGAATCGACTGGCGCGAGCACCAGATACGCGGTGACGGCGTCGACGTGGCGGCAGCCTTGCCGGAATGCATGGCCGGGACAGTCGCAGCGCACGACGTCGGGCCCGATCGTCACGATGTGCCCGTCGCCGCCCCCGCAGCTTCCGCCGCACGGGACGCTGTAGCGGCCGGCGCCGAGTGACTCGACGTTGAGCGATGGCGGCCGCGCCACGGCCTCGGTCACCCGTCGCCTCGGCGTTCGATCCGACGGGCAGCCGCCAACAACAGGCGCCGAGCCCACGTGCTGCACGAGTCGCCAGCCCTGCTGGCGGCGGTGTTGATCTTCTCGAGCTCGGCCGGCGCGACGTACACCTTCACGAGCTCGTCGCGAACCACCTCCACAGCTGGTCTTCCCATCTCATCCCCCTAAAACGCAAAACCCGCTCCTCCCTTTTGGGGGAGAGGCGGGCGAGCCGTTCGTGCGGGTGTTCGTCCGGGGCGCCAGAGCAGCTCATCGCTGCCGCGCTTGCCGGTCCTAGAATAGTACCACGCTTGCGAAAGTTCAAGAGGGGAAAACCCGACGTTGTGAACGGGAGGGGGCGGCTGACCCAAGCCCTTACGCGGCGCGCGGGCGTCACCTCTGCGCCCACACACCGACCCCCACGTTCACTACGCCCTGGCGGCGAGCACGACGCACCAGCTCAGCGTGCTGCCGTTCTTCGGCGTATACACCTTGTTCCAGCGGCCTCCGCCATCCACGCGCGAGAGCGCCCGCCACGTCATCTGATTTTGCAGGAAGCCGACGTGGGCCGAAGCGTCGGCGCTGATTTCCTTCCGCAAGCCGACGGTATACTGCTGGAGCTCAACCAAGACGACGTCACCGCGGTCCCCGATCGCGGGAAGCTGCTCGGTGAACAACACGGGCCGGCTGAGCAGCGTGTAGGATCCGTCGCCGCTCGGCGACAGCGCCGGGAAGAACACGCCCGACGTGCCGGTGCCCAACGTCATCGACAAGAGCTGCGGGATGGCCGTCACCGACGCGACCCACACCGAATTTCGGAAACATGCGGGATGGAGCCGCGCGACCATTTTGGTTGCGTTCTCGTAGACAAAGGTATCGGGGAGCTGCCCCGTCTCCTTAGCGACTTCGATCGTCGCCGCGTCGCGCAGCATGCCCAGCGGTTGGCCGTTACCGGTCCCGTCGAAGAACGCTCCGTCGAGTCCGTGCCCGAGCGCCTTGCCCATCGCCTCGGTGAGGCGCCCACCGAATCCCGGGGAGTCGTCGAGCAGGTTGTTGCCGGCCTGCGCGGCCAGCGCGAAGGTCCGCGCGCGCAGCGTGCGCGCGAGCAGCTTGGCCGTCTTGATGTCGACCGTCCCATGTTCCGGGAGCCACTGACCGACGAATCCGCCGAACAGCGTCCCGGCCGCAGCGGACGACATGTCGAAGTCCCAGGTCACCTTCTCGGAGCTGCGCATCGGTTCGACGTTCGCGCGCGAGAGGACGATGCTGTCCTCGTAGGCCTTGTTGAGCACACCGAAAGCGTGCTCCTCCTCGAGGCTGAACCCACCCAGCGCCCCCTCGTTCTCGCCCTGCACCGCCATGAGTGCCGGGTGGTGCTGGCCCGAGAGAATCACCGCCATCTGCTCCTCGAGCGAGCGGAACGCCCGCGCCGGCTCGGCTTTGCCGAACAGCCGCTGCGCCCACCCGGCGCCGGGACCTGGGTCGCGTGCCGAGTCGCCCCGCGCTTCCGCCTGCGGATCGTAGGCACGCACGACCGGGGCCACGAGCTCCGCGGCCTCGATTTCCCGATGCCGCTTTATCTGCGTGGCGTACCCTTTACGATCCTCGTCCAGTTCGTCCCACTCCGTTTGCTGCGCGGCCGTGAAGTTCCCGTCGACTGCCTCTGCCGCGGTGATGAGCGCGCGTTGCGCGGCGACCATCTGAGTGTGCAGTCGAGTGTACTTCTCGAGCGGTGTCATCCTCTCAACTCCCTGGCCCCGTGGGCCGCAAAAGCGAACGGCGCGTCACAATGGGGGGCGGAGCCGACGCCCGGCCTGCTTTCCCCACTGCAACGCGCCGCCCAATCTTCGGACGGATCGCAAAGCGATCCGGCGCGTACCTAACCTCTGCTACGGCTTTACCGCTCTAGCTTGCCCCTGAGTGCTGCGCGACGACGCGCCTGGCGACGTCCGCCATGCGGTCGCGCGCGAGCTCGTAGGCTCGCTTCTGCACGCGCTCGGCGATCGCCAGGCCGCAATTGAACAGCGCCGCGTCCTCGGCCAACGCCTCGCGCATGTCGTCGGTCGCCGCTTCCCACTCCGCGCCCGCCTGCGGCAGGCTCGCGAGCCGCCGTGCGATCACTGCGATGCGCGCGTTATTCGCGTCCCGCTGCCGCACGACGTCCTCGCGGACGAGCTGGGCCGCCGCCTGCCAGGCCACGGCGTCGGCGCCCTGCACCGTGCGCTCGTGAACCAGCCGCTCGAGCTGGGCCCGAGGGATCCGCCACTCGCCGCTCGCATCCTGCTTTGCACGGATCGGGCTGTCCGCTGCGCCCAGCCAGCGGACGAAGGTCCGGTACGGGACGCCCAGGGCGCGGGCCGCGTCGGGCGCCGCAACGTATTTGTCGGAAATGGTGGCTGGTGTCATGTGGCATATCATACAATGCCACGTGGCATGCTGTCAACTACTGTGGGGCGGCTGCCGGGATAGTTTTCGAGAGAGGGGGGCCTGCTTGCCGTAACGCTTGCCGTAGAAATCACGGCATAGGTGTTTTTAGCGGACATGCGCGGCAGGGAGTGAAGCTAAAACGGGCGGCCCGCACAGAGCCGCCCGACTTAGCAAACCGCCGCCTTCAGCCACTCGGCCACCCCTCCAACTCTGCGGCGCTTGAACTTAGCGGCTTCGATGCTGCTTTGGTACCCGCCATGATCGTCATCGTCCACACCAGCGATTTTCTTGACTTGGCCGGTCCCGTTTATAACAATGGGGCCGCCACCGACCGCTTTTTTTGCGGTCCCACACCCTGGGAGGGCTTTCTCCTATGCAAGACACCGTCGGCCAGACCAAACAGGCGATGCTCGACGCGACCTCCCGTCGTCCTGGCGTTCCGTGGGTGGCCCTCGTCCTGCTGATCGTCTGGTGCGGGATCGAGGCGACGATCTTCACGTTTACGCTGCGCCCCACGATGAGCGAGCTGCTGTCGGACCTCACCGGCTTCACAGTCAACCCGATCGCGCTCGTGGTGCTGCTGTGGATTTTCCTGACGATCATCATCGCCGGCAGCTTCGCATGCATTCAAGCGCTGAACGACGCGATCAAGGCGAAAGACATCGGCAACATCGTGAACAACATCGCCGTGGAAATCGCGGTCGCGATATTCCAGGTGCTCTTCTTGTACCGCGAATTGGTCGACGCAATGACGCCATGGCTGGCGCAACAAGGAGTCACGCTCGGCCTTGTGGGTACGCTCGGCCTCGCCTCCGTCGCATGGGTCGGCGTGCGCGGCATGACGTGGTACCTGTTCGGCCGCTCTGGCGCGCCCGCGTTGAACGCGGTGCTCAGCCGCCACGCCGGCACGCACCGCTAGCGTCAGCAACGTCGCCGGTCGGCCGAGCGTGCGTGCGCCTCGAGCCCCTCCGCGCGACCAAACCAGCCGGCATCCTCGATGATCTCACGGGCTGCTGACGCGTCCGTTATCTGCACCCACGTTCGCACCCGCAAAAACGTCAGTACCGACAAGCCACCGGTCCACCGCGCGGTGCGGCCCGTTGGCAAAACGTGGTTGGGTCCAATGCCATAGTCGGCCATCACCTCGCCCGCCGCCGCTCCGATAAACAACGCGCCGTAATGCGCGAGCCTGGGCGCAATCGCGGACGCGTCGGAGAGATGCAATTGCAGGTGTTCGGGCGCGATCGAATCGCAGGCCGCAATGCCGTCATCGATTGTATCCACCGTAATCACGCCGCCATTCGCGAGCGCTGCCCGGGCGACGTCGGCCGTCGGCAGGTCGGACAGCTGCCGGCGGATCTCGATCTCGACCTCCGCCGCCAGCGACGTACCGACCGACACGAGCACAGGCAGCGCACACGGGTCGTGCTCGGCTTGGGCGAGGAGATCAGCCGCGACCAGCGAAGGATCCGCGTTCGCGTCGGCGAAGACGACAAGCTCCGATGGCCCTGCAAGGAGATCGATGCCGACGGCGCCGGCGACGAGCTGCTTGGCGGCGGTGACGTAATGATTGCCGGGACCGACCACGACATCGCATGGAGGAACGGGCCCCCCCCCCGTCCCATACGCGAGCGCCGCGATCGCTTGCGCCCCACCGACGCGCAGAAAGCCATCAACACCGGCGACTGCCGCTGCCGCGAGCACGAGCGGCGTGGGCTTCGGGCTCGCCACCCACACCTCGCGCACCCCTGCGGCCCGTGCAGTCACCGCGGTCATCAGGACAGATGATGGAAGGGGATATCGCCCGCCCGGCGCGTAACATCCCGCGCGCTCGACAGGGGCAACAGTGTGTCCCGCCTTCCCGCCGGGAATGGCGACCGTCAATTCACTGAGGGCGCCCCGCTGCGCTTCCGCGAACGTGCGGATGCGGCCCGCCACCCGTTCGAGCCGGTCTCGATCCGCCTGATGCAGGCCGCGCAGAGCCTGCTCGAGTGCCGGACGCTCGATCACGATCGGCTCGTTCGGTTGAAGCTCACCGAACCGCTCCGCCTGCTCGCGCACCGCGGACTCGCCGCCTAGACGCACCGCTTCGACGATTTGGGCAGCGGCTGCCAGCGCTTCCGCGGGCACCGTGGTGCGACGCCGCCGGGCGATCTCATCGACTGTGCGAGGCGGCAACAACGGCGTCACTTCGCGACCATCGGCCGGCGACTCACGGCGCCATGTCGCCGCTCGAGCTCCGCTAGGACGTCGGCGAGCGACGCGCCCGACCGTACCAGCGCCACCAGCCCCATATAGAATAGATCCGCCGTCTCGCCGACCGCCTCGGCCGCGGTTTCCGCCGCGGCCAGTTCGGCCGCCTCCTCGCTGAGCTTTGCGGCAAGCAGAGTTCTGTCGGCCAACAGACGGGCGGTGCCCGATTCGGGAGTCGCCCGGTCATTGCGTGCCCGGATCACGCGCTCCAACACGCCGAGGTCGAACGCCTCCGACCAGCACGATGGACGTTCCAGGTGGCAGAATCCCACCCCCTGTTGGCGTACCGTGAAGCGCAACGCGTCGCGGTCGCAGTCCAGCTCGACCCGCAGCAATTGCTGCGTGTTGCCCGACGTCTCGCCCTTCACCCAGATGGCCTTTCGCGATCGCGACCAATAGATCCCCCGCCGCTCCGCCACGGCACGTTCAAGCGATTCGCGCGTACTCCACACGAGCCCCAGGGTGCGGCCGAGTTCGTCACAGACCACTGTGGGCCAAATCTCCGGACTGGCCCTGCGTTCCCCCTCTCCCGATCGGGAGAGGGGGTCAGGGGGTGAGGCCGCTAGCGAAGCCGCGACTGCTTCGCCTAGAGGCAGACGCTCCGTGTAAAGGGCCATGCCGACCTGCGCATCCGCACCGAGCGCGTCGAGCGCCGCCACATCATCTGCGGTGGTGATCCCGCCTGCCGCCGTGATGCGCGCTCCGCCGGCCGCCGCGATCGCGCCGCGAACGGCATCCAAGTCGAATCCACCCATCGTTCCTTCGTGCTCGACCTGGGTGAACAGAAATCCGCCCACGTAGGGTGCTAGCGCGGCGATGCGTTCCGGCACGTGGGCGCCGGTCTTCGAGCGCCACCCGTCTACCACGACGTCACCACGCTCGGCGTCCACCGCCGCGATCACGCGTTCGCGCGGCAACCGGCCGCACAGCTCGGGGCTGGCGGCGGTCCCCAGGACGACCTTTCTCGCGCCAGCGTCCAGCCACGAACGGGCCGCGTCCAGTGAGCGGATACCGCCACCCACTCGGCACGGCGCGCGCCGTACCATCGTTTGGATCAGAGCGGTGTTGGACCCCAGCCCGAGAGCGGCGTCGAGATCCACGACGGCCACTTCACCCACGACGGCGAATTGCTCGAGCCGCTCCAGCGGGTCTCCGCCATCGAGCACGAATTCCCGTCCGTGCCGCAGCTGGACGGCGCGCCCATTCATGATATCGATGCTCGGGATTATCACGTCCGCACCGCGATGCCGCGTGATGCGGCGAACGACTTGATACCATCCACCGTCTCGACGCCGTCGTGCAGCACCGACGCCGCCAGCACGGCGTCCGCACCGGCTTCGAACGCCTCGACGACGTGGGTCCGCGTGCCGATTCCTCCCGACGCGATCACGGGCACGTGGACGGCGCTGACGACGGCGCGCAGCAATTCGAGATCGTGCCCTTTGCGGGTTCCGTCGGCGTCCCAGCTCGTGAGCAGAATTTCTCCGGCTCCACGTTCCTCGCCTTCGGATGCCCAACCGACCGCGTCGCGTCCGCCGGCGGACCGGCCGCCCACGACGAGTACCTCCCATTCCTGGTCGCGGCGCCGCGCATCGATCGCGAGGACGACGCACTGCCGGCCGAATGCGTCGGCCAGCTCACTGAGGAGGTGCGGACGCCGGACTGAAGCGGTGTTGAGGCTCACTTTGTCGGCGCCGGCGCCAAGCAGGCGGCGCGCGTCGGCGACACTGCGGACCCCCCCACCGACCGTGAGCGGAATCCGAATCGCTTCGCGTACTCGCCGGACGGCATCCACCTGTGTGTCTCGCCCCTCCGGTGCGGCCGCGATATCGAGCATGACGATTTCGTCCGCGCCCTGCGCCTCGTAGCGCGCCGCGTGCTCTGCCGGATCGCCGACGTCCCGCAGCCCCTGGAAGTTCACGCCCTTCACCACTCGGCCGTCGCGAACATCGAGGCAGGGAACGATCCGGTGCAGCAGACCGGCCGCGCGCGGCGGCGGTTCGGGGCGCGCCACTCCGTTTCCCAGGCCCAGCCACCGCGCCAGCACAGCTTCTCCGTACGCTCCCGACAACTCCGGGTGGAACTGGCAGGCGAGCGTGTTGCCACGCTCCAACGCAGCCACAAATGGCGCCCCGTGCTTCGTCCACGACGCAGTCCACCCGGGCGGCGCTTCACGGAGGGCGTAGGAGTTGGCAAAAGCGGCCTCAGCCGTGGTGACGAAGTGAGCGGCAGGATCCGCGTCAACGCGGTTCCAACCGAGGTGCGGAACCCGCACACCCGCTGGTAGGCGCCGGCAGATGCCCGGCACGATCCCGAGGCCCGGCACGCCCGGCGCCTCCTCACTGCCATCGCACAGCAGTTGCAGGCCCAGACACACAGCGAGCAGCGGCGCGCCGTCCGCGATGCGCTCGCGCAGGGCGCCGTCGAGGCCTCCCCCCCGGGCGCGCAGCTCGGCTGCGGCTGCACCAAACGCTCCCACACCCGGCAATACCAGGCGCGACGCCCGGCGCACGACCGCGGGATCATGGGTCAGCGTGATGCGCACCCCGAGCCTGAGGAACGCGTTCGCGATCGACGCGACGTTTGCGACGCCGGTCTCGACGACGACGATCTCAGACATCGCTAGGCGCACCCAGGGTGCCCTTCGTCGATGGGACATCGTCGCCACCGGAGCAGGCCACTGCCTGGCGCAGGGCCAGAGCGAGGGCTTTGAACGCGGCTTCCGAGCGGTGGTGATCGTTCTCTCCGCGCAGTACGTCCACGTGCAGGGTGAGCCGCGCGGCGGTGGCGAGCGAACGGAGAACGTGCGCCACATTCTCACACGCGAGCCCGCCGATGACCTCGCGGCCGAGACCCAGGTCCACTGCGGCGTACGGCCTCCCCGAGAGATCCACCACCGCCCGCGCCAGCGCATCGTCGAGGGGCGCAAATGCCGATCCGAATCGCATGATCCCGCGGCGCTCACCGAGGGCGCGGTCGAGCGCTTCCCCAAACCCGAGCGCGCAATCCTCGGCGGTGTGGTGATCGTCCACGCGCAGGTCGCCCTTGCATGCGATGGTGAGGTCAAACCGGGAGTGCCGAGCCAAGGTCTCGAAGAGATGGTCGAGGAACCCAATGCCCGTGCTCACCTCGGCCTCGCCTGTCCCGTCGATGGTGAGAGTGACTTTGATGGCGGTCTCGCGGGTGACTCGCTCAACAGCGGCAGCGCGGTTCATGGCAAAAGCTCCAGGAGATCGGAAAGCCGCTCGAGCACGCGAGCGGCACCGGCGTGCCGCAGTGCCGCGCTGACCAAGGACGCATCGTCGCCAGGTGCGACGATGCCGAGGGGAAGGACGCCCGCTTGCGCCGCGCCGCGCACGTCGTCGGGTGTATCGCCGATCATCCAAGCGCGGCGGACGCCGAGGCGCTCGAGCGCGAGCCGCACGGGCTCCGGGTCGGGCTTGGGACGCGCATCCTCCATTGTGACAACGGTGCCGAAGAGCGGCGCCATGCCCGCGCGATCCAGGAACCACTGTGCCTCGGCGCGTGGCCGACCGGTGACGAGCGCTAGGGGCAGGCGGGCTGCGAGCTGCTCCAACAGCGAGATGGGCGGGATGAGCCGTTCACGCTCACGGAGACCGAGATACAGCGATTGAAACCGCGTGGTCACGTCAGCGAGTGACACCCGCTTGCCACCAGCTTCGATCAATCGTTGCGTGACGAGCCAGTCGTTCGCGGCATCGCCAGCCCGGATCGCCGCCGCGACCTGCGCGGACGTGACGGGCACGCCGAACGACTGGGCAGTCGCGGGGATCGCGGCTCGCTGCGAGTGCTGTACGTCGGCGAGCACACCGTCCAAGTCGAAGAGAAGCGCTTCAGGTGCGAGCGCGGTTTCGAAGGCCGCCACGAGGCGCTCAAAGGCGGCAGCGTTTCCCGGCAGCGTGATGCGCAGCGCGCTGGTCAGGCCCGGTCGGTTTGGAAACGCCCGCACGAAGACGCCGAGCGCCGCGAGCGCGGCGGTGAGGAACGGGGCGCGCACCCCGCATTCGGCCAGAATGAAGTTTGCCTGAGAGGGAAGCGGCTCGAGTCCCAACGCCGTAAGACGAGCGCACAATGCTTTCCGTTCCTCTCGCGCACGTGCGACGTGTTCGCGTAGCGACCCTTCGCCGTCGGCGAGCTGCCGCAGCGCGACCGCGACCGACGGACCAGCCACGGAGTAGGGTGCACCCGACCTCCGCAACGTCGCTATGACGTCGGGGCTCCCGATCGCGTAGCCAATCCGGCATCCCGCGAGCCCCCAGGCTTTGGAAAGCGTGCGCAGGACGACGACGTTTGGGAGGTCGATGACGGCGGGCGTGAGGTCTTCGTCCGCGTACTCGACGTACACATGGTCGAGCAACACGAGGGCGCCGGGAGCCGCTTCGGCCAGGCGCCGGACGTCGGCGGCGGTCGCTGTGGCTCCAGTGGGGTTGTTGGGCGACACGATGGCGATCACCGCCGGCACCGCCGGTTGCTCCTCGAGCCGGTCGAGGAACGCCGCGAGAGGGAACTCGCCGCAGCGCCACGGGACGCGCACCAGCGTCGCCGCTCCCGCGAGCTTGGCAAAGTGATCGAACATCTCGAACGTCGGCTCCGAGAGGAGCATCGAGCGACCGGCACCGAGATACGCCCGGCACACGCGGTCGATCGCATCGTCCCCACCAGCGGTGACGATCACGCGGTTGGGAGCGACGCCGACCCGGGAGGCGAGCGTCGCCTCGAGCGCCGACACGTCGGGATAGCGGCGCAGCGCCTCCGGGTCGAGCATCGCCAACGCCGCGAGCAGAGCGGGCGGGGGAAGCGGTCCCTCGTTGCTGTCCAGCTTCAATGCCGGACGCGTGTTCACGGTACGATCTGGGCCAGCCGCGAGACGACGACGTCGGTTCCCCCCGCCGCCTTCACGGCCGGAATGACGAGCGGCAGGCAATCCCGGGGCACGGCGGCTTTCACCGCGTAGCCATTGTTGCCGAACAGCGGCGCCACCGTTGGCCGTCGCATTGCGGGGAGCGCGGCCACCACCGCGTTCAGGCATTCGGCTGATGCATTCACCTCGAGCATGACGCGTTGCCGCGCGTCGAGGACCGAGCGCAGCAGCAGCACGAAGTCCTCCAGGCGCCGGCGGCGCGTCGTGTCGTCGAGCGCGCGCGGGTTGGCATAGAGCCGTGTGGAGGACTGCATCAAGACTTCGAGCACGCGCAACCCGTTGGCTTCGAGTGTCGAGCCCGTAGCGGTGTTGTCGATGATCACGTCAGCGTCTTCGGGCGGAAACACTTCTGTGGCCCCGTACGAGCGCACGAAGTCCGCGGCAAGGCGGCGCTCGACGATCCACGCGCGCGCCAGCCGCTCGTACTCCGACGCGACGACGATGCGCCGGTCCGGCAGCGCTCCTGGTGCGGCGGCCACGATCTGCACCGGGTCCAGCTGCGTATCGAGCAGCTCGATGACGTCGGCTTGCAGCTCGGCCACCCAGTCGGCCCCGGCGAAGCCCGCGTCCCGGCTTCCCGCGGCCAACATCTCCACGACGTTCTGGGGCTTGAGCAGCTTGGCCTCCGTCTCGGGGAGCGAGACGTCGGGCCGATAGCCGCGCGCGCCCGGGCGAACGCGAATACCGGCGTCGCCGAGCAGCGACAACACGCCGGCTTCCATCCGGCCTTTTGGCAGACCTAGGCGCAGAATCATGTTCGCGACTCCAGGTGATTGGACACAAAACAAAAACGCCGGCCCTGGGGCCGGCGTCGGCGATGAACTCAAGTTCTCTGAACCTGCGAGACTACCTTGCGCGCACCTCCGGCGGCCCCCCGATCGGGTGGCTGTGGTGGTGCCGGTGATGGCGCGCGATCCGCATGGGCTTGATGTAATCTCGTTGCGGCGACGATGTCAAGGTGCTCACCGGGTCGTCACCTCGATCACGCCCCCGGCGTGGTTCGGCCCGTATCGCGTCGTGGCCTCCGACGCGCTGAGGTAGCGCATCTCGACGACCTCGTGCGCCGTGATATCGCCCAACAGGCTCACATGGCCCCAACGCACATTGTTCACGTAAACCTGGGCCTGTCCGGCGTTCGGGTCGAGAACCCTGAGGGGGCCTCGCGAGCGGAGCCACTGCGGGCGGTAGTGCAGCACCAGGCGGAACGCGTCGGCTATCGCTGAACCGGCGAACTCCTCTTCTGTCAGAACGTCACTCGTGCGAGGAGCCCGGGGTGGCCGGCTCGTGTCGGCAGCCGCAGCGACCGCGGGCGAGACGGGGAGAGCAGGAACCGGCCTCGCGGCCGGCGGAATCGTGTCAACCGAGCCGGATCGGAACACGAGGGTCCCAACGCTCGTCTTGATCTGTTCCGCGCTCCCGCCCCGTTCGCGGAGCCCCACGATCCGGGGAAAGGCGATCAGCTGCGTCGGGGCCGTTGTCGTATCGGTGATGATCGGCATGCGAATCACCCACTCATGAACGACCCATGCGCCCGTGGGGACCCGCATGAACGCGAGGCGACCACCCACGCGCGGGTCGGCGAGCCCCCGCGGCAACTGGACGTACTGGAATTCGAGGTGACGCAGCTCCGCGTTTTGGCGATCGACCCAGAGTGTCCCCGCAATGTCCGGGACCCTGGCGCCGAGCACGGGCGAAAACGTCAGCCCGACGAGTCCTGCGGTCTCGCCCCGGCCGACCTTCGTCTCGAAGCAATGGGTACGCAGGAATGGGTCACTCAGCAGGACTTCCGCGTCAGGCGCGAAATACGTCCAACCCGAGTCAGCGTCCATCACCACGAAACCGTTGGCGGCTAGCTGCTCGGCTGGGGCACTGCGGAAGGGCACCTGGGCAAACCCGCTATCATGCCAACTGGAATCGAGTCCCTGGCGGTATTGGGGCGGAAACACCTCCCGTTCGAATTGCCGGATCTCGTACCAGTAACCCGGCGCGGTTCTCGTCCAGCGCACACTGGCAAGCGCCTCCCGGACTTCTGCCCAGAGCGCGGCGACCGAGGAACTGCCTTCGACATCGCACTGGCGATCGCCGGCCACCACAACTTCCTGCAGCGCAACGGGTATCGGATCGACGAAGACGTGGTAGAAGATCGTCTCGCCGGCTCGCAGCGTGAGCGACGGAGAAAAGGAGGGCTGGAAGCCGATACGTTTCGAACGAATCCGGTAGCTGCCCCCCGCAGGCGCGCTCAGGGTGAACTCCCCCGATTCATTCGTAATGGTACGGGCGCGTTCGATTCCTTGCTCATCTACCAGGGTGACGAACGCTGCCCGTAGCGGCGCGCGGCCGATGCTGTCGGTCAACTGCCCGCG
>Ga0184623_10000293_pt1 | contig 21106 bp, 19 predicted proteins | sample PLM1_100_b1_FD_133138 | JGI IMG/M metagenome (GOLD analysis project Ga0184623, IMG submission 133138) | Groundwater sediment microbial communities from an aquifer in East River, Colorado, USA - PLM1_100_b1 | ecosystem: Environmental > Terrestrial > Soil > Riparian zone | place: USA: East River... | reverse complement strand
GGCCCGTCCGCTCGGCGTCGGTCAGCAGTGGGACGGCGTCGTCCAGCCGGCCGCTGCCCCGTGCGACGACGCCACGGACGATCAGTGCCATGCTCCGTCCCCAGGCGTCGCCGCTGGAGCCGAAGCCGGTGAGCGCGCGGCGGGCCTGCCGCTCGGCATGGGCCAGTTCGCCCAGCTCGGCGGCGGCGAACGCCTCGACGGTGCGGAGCGCCGCCACGCCCCAGGCGTCGCCGGCCCGCTCGCCGAACGGGACGAACACACGCGCGAGTTGGCGCGCCTCGGCCAGGCGGCCTTCCAGGAGGCGGACGAACGCCTCGGTGCCGCTCACCCACGACCGCCCGGCGCCGTCCCCCAGCTCGGCGAAGAGCGCGCCGGCCCGTACCAACGCCTCCTCGGCGGCCGGGAAGTCGCCACGGGACGTCGCTGACCAGGCGAGATGTTGCAAGGCCCAGCCCTGGCCGGGCAGGTCAGCCGAGTCCAAGGCCCGCCGGTACGACTCGGCGAAGCGCTCCTCTGCGTGGCGGAGCCGGCCGTTCAGGTAGTCGAGCATGCCGAGCCGGCGCAGCGCCTCACCTTCGTGCCGGGGCAGGCCAGCGCGGCGAGCCTCCCGTACGGCGGCGCTCCATGACGCCACCGCCTGCCGCACCCGCCCGGTCGCCCGGTGCGCCTCCCCCGCGACCAGCAACGCTCCGATCCGGACGGCCGGGGTCACCGGCGCGGCGTCGAGGAGGGAGCCGGCGAGCGTCAGCGCCTCGTCGTACCGGCCGGTCTGCACGAGCGCCCGTGCCCTGGTCAGCCGGAGCGGTGGCGGCAGCTCGCCCGGGGCCAGCGTGGCGGCACGGTCGAGCAGGCTGATCGCGCGGGCGGCGTCACCGCTGGTCAGCGCCCCATGAGCGAGCCGTCCGAGGGCGGCGGCACCGAGCGGGGCCACCGTGCGGGCGTCGTGGCCGGGCGGCAGCAGCATGGCGTCGGCCAGCTTCAGCGCGCGCTCGACCTGAGCGACGATCAGCTCGTCACGCTCGGGGTCCGACAGCCCGCGCACGGTCCGGCTGTCGGCCCACCGCGCCACCCGCGCGTGCCGGTCGGCGAGGTCGGCCTTGCCGACGCCGGAGTATGCCGCCTCGCGCATCAGCGTGGTGACGAACGTGTAGCCGCCGCGCGAGCTCCGGCGCAGCATGCGGCGCGAGACCAGTTCGGCAAGCGCACGGTCGAGGTCGTCGCCGCCTCGACCGTCGCCGCGCAGCGCTTCCAGAGCACCTTCGGGAATCCGGTCGCCGATGACCGCCGCGTCGCGCAGCACGGTGCGAGCAGCCGCCGGCAGCGTGTCGATACGGGCGGCGAGCACCGCCGCGAGATCCGAGGAGAGCAGCCGGCCCGAGAGGCTCCCGTCGGCGAGCCGCCAACCAGTCGTCGCGCCGCCGGTCAGCCGCCCCTGCTCGACCAGCAGCGACACCAGCTCGGCGAGGTAGAACGGGTTGCCCTGTGCGGTGGCGAGCAGCCGGTTCTCCTCGGCGCCGACCAGCCGGCCACCGCCCAGGTACGACCGGAGCAGCCGGCTCGCCGCGGCGCCGGAGAGCGGCGGCAGCGGCAGCGGTTCGGCGTCCGGTAGCCGGGTGAGCACACCGGCCGTGCGGACCAGCTCAGGACGGCCCAGCAGCAGGACGAGCACCGGGCCGGCAACGTGGGAGGCGAGCACGCCGAACGCGTCGACGGTCTCGCCGGTGGCGCTGTGCAGATCGTCGACGACCAGCAGCACCGGATCCTCGGCAGCCAGCCCCGAGAGCAGGCCGGCGACGGTCACCGGAACCCGGTCGCTGCGCCGGGCACCGGGTGCGGTCAGGCCGGACACCGGTGCCGCCTCCTCCCCCTCGCCGAGGTTGAGCAGCTCCAGCAGCACGTCCACGTCCGCCGGCGCGAGCGCCCGCTCGGCCGGCTGGTGCCCGAGCCGGGTGGCGACGCGGCGGACGCGTTCGGCGGCGCGCTCGGCGTCGTCGTCCGGCTCGACGCCACACACCTGCCGGACCAGATCCGCGAGCGGTTCCAGCCGCCGCCCCTCGCCGTACGGCCGGCAGCGGATCTGCAGCACCCGCGACGACAGCTCGGCGCCAACCCGGCGAGCGACCTCGGCCGAGAGGCGGGTCTTGCCGGCGCCCGCCTCGGCGGTGACGACCAGGACGTGCGGCGCGTCGCGCTCCGTGACCTCGGAGAAGCGGCCGAGGATCCGCCCCAGCTCGGCTTCGCGCCCCACGAACGGCGCCTCGTCGCCGAGCCCTGGCCGGATACCTGGCGCATCCCGGAGCCCGAGCAGTTCGAACGCGTCGACCGGCTCCCGTTTGCCCTTGAGGCGCAGCGGCGGCAGTGACCGCCAGGCGGCGCGGTCGCGGGTGGCCCGCGCCGTCCGCGCACCGGCGTAGACGCCGCCCACCCCCGCCTTGTCGGAGAGGCGCGCGGCGGTGTTCACGGTGTCCCCGATGACCGTGTACGAGAGCGCGGCCTGCACACCAGCGACCACCGGACCGGTGTTGATCCCTACCCGCAGTCCGAGCTGGCGACCGCCGCCGACCTCGTCGTCGATGAGGCGCTTCACCGCGCGCTGCATCGCCAGCGCCGCACGGACGGCTCGCTCGGGGTCGTCCTCATGCGCCACGGGGGCGCCGAAGACGGCCATGATCCCGTCGCCGGTGAGCTTGTCGACGTGGCCGCCGAACGCCGTCACGGCCTGCGCGCAGGCGGCGAGCACGCGGTCGGTCACCGATCCGACCCGTTCAGGATCGAGATCCTCCGACCAGGCCGTGAAGTCCGACAGGTCTCCGAAGAGGACGGTGACCACGCGCCGCTCGGTGTCCGGCGCCGTCATCGCCTCTGGCAATGCGGAGCCGCAGTGGTGGCAGAAGCGGGCGCCCGGTACCACGACCGTTGTGCAGACCGGGCAGGTCACGGCCCGCGCTCCAGGTACGCGAGCTGGGCGCGGACGGACAGCTCGGCGGCGGGCCAAAGGACACGGTCGACGTCGGCGTAGACCCGCGCCACGACCTCGGCCGGGGTGCGATCACCGGCGTCGAGCGCGGCCCGCACCTGGTCGAGCCGGGCCCGGCGGTGGTCCAGGTACGCCGCCGCGATCTCACCGGCATCGGGCAGCACGGGTCCGTGACCAGGCAGGACGGGGATCGGACCGAGCCCGCGTAGCCGCTCCAGGCTGTGCAGGTAGTCGCCCAACTCGCCGTCCGGCCAGGCCACCACCGTGGTGCCGCGCCCGAGGATCGTGTCGCCCGTCAGCACAGCCGGCTCCGGGTCACGGTTCGTGCCGTCCATTCCGAGTTGCACCGCGAAGGAAACCGAGTCAGCCGTATGGCCAGGCGTGGTGAACGTGCGGACCTCGACACCGGCGACGACCAGCGGCCCCCGGTCGGCCGCCAGCCGGTCGTCACCGATCACGTACGCCGGATCGAGCGCGAGCACCGGCGCGCCGGTCAGCTCGTGGAAGCGGGCGGCGCCCTCCGCGTGGTCGGGGTGGCCATGGGTGAGCAGGGTGCACAGCACCGGGGCATGCGTGGCGATGGCCGTCAGGTGTTCCTCATCCAGCGGACCGGGATCGACGACAACGCATCCGATCTCGCCCGGCGCCCGCAGCACCCAGGTGTTCGTGCCGTCCAGGGTCATCGGCCCCGGGTTCGGCGCGCGCACCAGCGTGGCCCAGGACGGCGTGGTCACGTGTCGTACCCCGGATCGCCGGGGAGCAGGAACCGGATCCCGTCGGCGCCGTCGGGCACCAGCCGCGGCGTCACCGGCTGGATTGCCCGGCCCTCGGCGGCGGCCAGCACGTCGTCCACGGTGTCGTGAGTGGCGATCTCACGCAAGGTGATCGCCGTCGGCGGGACCATGACGATCTCGCCACGCTCCAGCGAGGCCAGCGCGTCCGCCGGCCGGACCCACGCCACCCGCTCGGCCTCGCCACCCACATCGCGGGTGAGCTGGCCCGACGGTAGGGCCGCGACGAAGAAGCGGGTGTCGAACCGGCGCGCCTCCTGCACGGGCGTGATCCAGTGCGCCCACGGCCGGAGCAGGTCGGCCCGGAGCACCAGGCCACGCTCGGTGAGCAACGTCGACAGGCTCAGCTCGCGGAACTCGAGCGCGTGGCGGGCGGTCTCCCACTCGTCACCGCTGGTGTCGGCCACCACGTCGTCGGCGGTAGCGCCAGCCAGAAGCACTCCGGATTCCTCGAACGTCTCGCGGACGGCGGCGCACACCAGTCCGCGGGCCAGCGACGGCGGTGCGGTGAGCGGCCCGGCCCACTCCTGCGCGTCCGGCCCCGACCAGGGCAGGTCGTCCGAGTCGATGTCCGCAGGATCGACGCCGCCGCCGGGAAAGACGGTCATGCCCCCGAACGCGGCCATCGCGCTGACCCGGCGCAACAGGTATGCCTCCACCCCGGCGCCACCCTGAGCGTCGCGGAGCAGGATGACGGTGGCCGCATGCCGAGGGACCGCCGGCTCACGGCCGTCCCATGCGGTCACGTGCCGGGCGATCGCCGCCGGTACCTCAAAGGTCACGAGTGAATCTTGACATCCCACGCAGAGCACGGGCACCGCACTCCCGCGCCCGAGGCGGCCCGATGCCCCAACTGTAGAAACGCCGTACCACTAACGTCGTACCCCTTAGGTACGGTTTCCGTTGTGACGGCGGAGCGGAGCAACGAGGCGGAGCCGCCCGTTCTCGCTGCCGTGACCAGCGAGGAGCTGTTCACCGTCGACGAGCTGGCCGAAAGGTCGGGCATGACGGTCCGCAACATCCGGGCCCACCAGTCCCGCCGGCTGCTCCATCCGCCGCGCCGGGTCGGGCGGCGCAGCGTCTACGACGGCAGCCATGTCGAGCGGCTCTCGCTGATCCGACGGCTCCAGAACGGCGGGTTCTCCCTCGCCGCGATCCGGGCGCTGGTCCGGGCCGGCAACGAAGCCGGCGAGCTGGCGCTGGCGTGGCGGGCCGAGGCGATCGCGATGCGGTTCCTGCCCGGCGACGAGTTCGACGACGCCAAACTGGAGATCGAGCCCGAGGGCATGGCCGCGCTGCTGTCCCAGCCGGGCGCCCTAGAGCGGTTGGAGAGCTTCGGAATCGCGCGGCGTACGCCCGGCGGCGGCTGGCAGGGCACCCATCCGGTACTGGTCGAAGCCGGCCGGCGGGCCCGCGAGATGGGGCTGCCGTCGCCGGAGATCACCCGCGTTCAGCTGGAGATCGCCGCCCAGGCCCAGGCCATCGCCCGGGAGATGGTCAACACCTTCCGCGCGTACTTCGGCGACCACGAAACGGGCAGCCGCGCGCGCGTCCTGGAGGACTACGCCATCCTCGGCCCGATCGCCACCGCCATCGTCACGGCCACGTTCGAGGTGCAGATGGCGCGTGTCGTCCGGGAGCAGTTCGGGCTCACCGCCGACCAACTCCCGGACGCGCCGAACAAGCCTGGCTAGCCGACCTCGACGATCAGCTCAACCTCGACGGGCGCGCCGAGCGGCAGCTCCGCGACGCCCACCGCGCTACGAGCGTGCTGCCCGCCGTCGCCGAACACCGAACCGAGCAGCTCGCTCGCGCCGTTGACCACGCCGGGCTGGCCGGTGAAGCCGTCCGCCGAAGCGACGAACCCGACGACCTTCACGATCCGGACGACGGAGTCGACGCCGACAACCGAGTCAATGGCCGCAAGCGCGTTGAGCGCGCATCGCTGCGCCAGCTCCTTGCCCTGCTCCGGCGTGACGTCGGCGCCGACCTTGCCGGTCGCGGCGAGCTTACCGTCCACCATCGGCAGCTGGCCGGACGTGTAGACGTGGTTCCCGCTGCGCACCGCCGGCACGTACGCGGCGACGGGCGCTGCCACCGGTGGCAGCTCGAGCCCCAGCTCGGCGAGCGCTTCCTTGACGCCCATCAGGCGTCGCCCTTGGGACGCTTGAGGTAAGCGACCAGCTGCTCGGGGTTGGGTCCGGGGATCACCTGGACCAGCTCGTAGCCCTGGTCGCCCCAGCTGTCGAGGATCTGTTTCGTCGCGTGCACCAGCAGCGGCACGGTCACGTACTCCCACTTCTGCATGGCTCGAACCCTAGTCGCGCGCCATCGCAGGGACGTAGCCAGACCCGCGTTGCCGCTCGAAACGCTCGACTTGTCGAGTTTCGAGGGTCGAACGCGCCGATAGACCCTCGAAACTCCACAGCTCAACCGTGCGCAGTGGCCGGTCACCGGTAGCCTGGCCGCGCAGATGTCAGTCGCTCGGCCGCGGGCCGGGGCTCATATCGGGGGGAATACACCATGACCCAGCCACCAGGCCAGTATCCGGACCCCTACGGCCAGCAGCCGGGCGGTTACGGCAACGATCCCGGCCACGGCCAACCCGCGTCCGGGCAGCCGAACTACGGCCAGCCGTACGGGCAGCCCACCTCGGGTCAGCCGGCGTCCGGACAGCCCTACGGCCAGCCGCAGCAGCCGGGCCAACCTTATGGCCAACCCCAGCAGCCGTACGGCCAGCAGCCGCCCCCACCGCCGCAGGCACCGGGCCCGCCGCCCTACGGCCAACCCCAGCAGCCGCCGTACGGCCAGCAGCCCGGGTATCCGCAGCAGCCGGGTGGCTACGGCCCGCCGCCGAAGAAGGGTGGCAAGGGCTGGATCTTCGCCCTACTCGGCGTCGTTCTTGTCCTCGTGCTGTGCTGCGGCGGCGGGTTCGCGATCTTCAAACTGGCCACTAGCGGCGGCGCGAGCGACCCGACCGAGGCGGTCGAGACCTTCCTCGACGCGGCGAAGGACCAGGACGTCGACAAGGCCAAGGACGTCACGTGCAGGGCACAGAAGAACCAGCTCAAGGTCACCGACGTCGGCGGCGGTAACACGGCCGCGGCCGAGGAGGCGCTCAAGACGCTCACGTGGACGGTCGGTGACGAGACCAAGATCAGCAGCGACAAGTACGAGGTCGACGTGACGATGACGATCACGGTCGATATCGCCGGCCAGAGCCGCACCCAGCCGGTCCCGCTCAAGTTCGAGGTTGTGGACGAGAGTGGCTGGAAGGTCTGCAACATCACTCCCGGCACCTGATCAGAGCTGTCCCACGCGAGGGCCGCGGCGAGTCACCACTCGTCGCGGCCCTCGCTGGTTTCGGCGTCCGTGCCAGCAACGCCGAGCACCTGGCTACGCTCGACGGGTGTCCTCTGACTGGCCCATAGCCCGCCTCCACGTGGTCACCGGCAAGGGCGGTACGGGCAAGACCACCGTCGCCGCCGCGCTGGCGCTCGCCCTGGCCGCGGGCGGGAAGCGCACCCTGCTGCTGGAAGTGGAGGGACGTCAGGGCATTGCCCAGCTGTTCGACGTCCCGCCGCTGCCGTACGCCGAGCGGAAGATCGCGGTGGCGCCACGCGGCGGCGAGGTGCGGGCGCTCGCGGTCGATGCCGAAGAGGCTTTGCTGGAGTACCTGGACATGTTCTACAAGCTGGGCCGGGCCGGGAAGGCGCTGAAGAAGTTCGGCGCGATCGACTTCGCCGCCACTATCGCGCCCGGCATGCGCGACGTGCTCCTCACCGGCAAGGTGAAGGAGGCGGTCACCCGCACCGAGCGCGGCCACCGGGTCTACGACGCGGTCGTCCTCGACGCGCCGCCGACCGGCCGCATCGGGCGCTTCCTGAACGTCACCGCCGAGGTCGCCGGGCTGGCGCGGATGGGGCCGATCAAGACCCAGAGCGACGGCGTGATGGCCGTCCTGCGGTCGCCGATGACGTCCGTCCACGTGGTCTCGCTGCTGGAGGAGATGCCCGTGCAGGAGACCTCCGACGCGATCACCGAGCTGACGGGCACCGGCATCCCGGTCGGCACCGTGATGGTCAACGCCGTACGCGCGCCCGCCCTGGCCGGCGCCCGGGTCACCGCGGCCGAGCTGAAGCGGGGCCTCACCGCCGCCGGCCTCCCCGCCGACAAGGCCACCGTCAAGGCCCTGGTCGACGAGGCCACCGACCACCGCACGCGGTTGACCCTGGAGGAGCGGCTCCGCGGCGAACTGGAGGAGCTGGGCCGGCCGATGCTGGAGCTGCCGTTCCTGCCGGACGGCGTCGACCTCGGCGGCCTCTACACGCTCGCCGACGCCCTCTGCGAGCAGGGAGTATCTGCCCCGTGAACGCCCCTCCACGGCTCGATCTGGACGCTGTCGTCCGCAACCCCGAGACCCGGATCGTCGTCTGCTGCGGCTCCGGCGGCGTCGGCAAGACCACGACGGCCGCCGCGCTGGCCCTGCGCGCCGCCGAGGCCGGCCGCCGCACCGTCGTGCTCACGATCGACCCGGCCCGCCGGCTGGCGCAATCGATGGGCCTGACCGAGCTGGACAACGCCCCGCGCCAGGTCAAGGGCGTCAACATGGTCAACGGCGGCGAGCTGCACGCGATGATGCTGGACATGAAGCGCACCTTCGACGAGGTCGTGCTCGCCCATACCGAGCCCGACCGCGCCGAGGAGATCTTCGCGAACCCGTTCTACCAGGCCATGTCGTCCACGTTCTCCGGGACGCAGGAGTACATGGCGATGGAGAAGCTGGGCCAGCTCCGCGCCGCCGACGAGTGGGACCTGATCGTCGTGGACACCCCGCCAAGCCGGTCGGCATTGGATTTCCTCGACGCGCCGCAGCGGCTCGCCCGGTTCCTCGACGGCCGGATCCTGCGGCTACTGATGGCGCCGGCCAGGACCGGCGGGCGCGGCGTGCTCAAGCTCGTGTCGGCGTCGTTCTCGTTCTTCAACCGGGTCATCACGAAGATCCTCGGCGCGCAGTTGCTCACGGACGTGTCCGGCTTCGTCGCGGCGCTCGACTCGATGTTCGGCGGTTTCCGCGAGCGCGCCGAGCAGACATACAACCTGCTCAAGACGCCCGGTACGGCGTTCGTCGTGGTGGCGGCGCCCGAGCCGGACGCCGTCCGGGAGGCGTCGTACTTCGCCGAGCGGCTGGCCGACGAGCGGATGCCGCTGGTCGGGCTGGTGCTCAACCGCGTCCACCGGACGGGCGCGCTCGACCTCAGCGCCGAGCAGAGCCTCGCCGCGGCGCAGCGGCTCGATGCCAAGGGCGATTCCCCGATCACCGCGAGCGTGCTGCGGGTCCACGCCGACCTGGTGCAGCTGGTAGCCCGGGAGCGCCGCGTGGCCGCACGCTTCACGTCCGCGCACCCGCACATCCCGGTCGCTGAGGTACCGGCTGAGCCCGAGGACGTGCACGACCTCGACGGCCTGCGCAGGGTGGGCGCCGCCCTGGCCTGACAACGCTAGATGTCAGCGCCCGCCCGGAGTCTCGGCGCCGAAGCGCTCCAGATCGCGATCGAGTCGCAACGGGGAGAGGCGGCCGAACGAGTTGGCGTCGAGCTTGTGTGCCGGCACGACCCAGACGACCTCGAACTCGATCCCGTCCGGATCCTTCGCGTACAGGCTCTTGGTCGTGCCGTGATCGGTGCTGCCGACGAGTGCCCCCGCCTCGTCAAGCGCGTCCTGGATACGGGCCAGTTCGGCGAGCGTGTCGACTTCCCATGCCAAGTGGTAGAGGCCGACGGTCGAATGCCCGGCCGCGGAATCGGCGAGCTTGTCGCCGATCCCGAACAAGCCGAGGTCGTGGTCGTTCGTGGAGCCTGGTGCGCGGAGGAAGGCGGCCACCCCCAGCCGGCTCATCTCCTTCAGGACCGTGAATCCGAGCAGGTCGCGGTAGAAACCGACGCTGCGTTCAAGGTCCCTGACGTAGAGAACCGCGTGGTTGAGCCGGGTAATCGGCATGGCCTCCCCCTCCTGCCGTGGCCGGCTACGGGGTCTGCAGCACGGCCTCGATCTCGAGCACCACCTTCACCTTGTCACCTACGACCACTCCACCCCCGTCAAGCGGGAGCTGAATGTCGACGCCGAAGTCGCTCCGGTTGATCTCGGTCTCGGCGGAGAAGCCGGCGCGGGTGCCGCCCCACGGGTCGCTACCGACGCCGTTGAACTCGAGCTCCAGCTCGACCGGCCTCGTCACACCCTTGAGGCTGAGGTCGCCGACGAGCACGTAGTCATCGCCGTCGGAGCGGATCGCGGTCGAGACGAAGGTCATGGCCGGGTACTTCTCGACCTCGAAGAAGTCGGCGCTGCGCAGGTGTGCATCGCGGTTCGGCTCGTTGGTGTCGATCGAGTTCAGGTCGATCGTGGCGCTGACGCTGGACTCGAGCAGGTTCTCGGCGACCTTCAGCTCACCGAAGAACGTGCGGAACGTGCCGCGCACCTTGCTCACCATCAGGTGCCGGACGGAGAAGGAGACCTCGGAGTGCGTGGGGTCGATGGCCCACACGCCGGCGACGAGGCCCGGAACAGTGGTGATTGCGGACATTGGGGGAAAGCCCTCCTGGTTGACGGTTCATTGGTTGAACGATCAACCAGACCATACACCGCCTTTATTGAAGCGTCAACTACCCGCGCGCTACTATGGGTGACATGAGCACTCCACGCTGGCTGAACGAGGTTGAGATGCGCGCCTGGCGCGGCCTCATGAGCACCAACCGGCTCCTCTTCGAGCAGTTGGGGCGTGAGCTCGGCCAGCAGTCCGGGCTGTCGATGGCCGACTACGAGGTGCTGGTGCGGCTGTCGGAGGCGAAGGGCCGGCGGCTACGGATGAGCGACCTGGCGTCGGCGTCGCTTTCGTCGAAGAGCCGCCTGTCCCACCAGGTCGCGCGCATGGAAGAAGCCGGCTGGGTGCGCCGGGAGGCCTGTCCCAGCGACCGCCGTGGCGCGTTCGCCGTACTCACCGACGAAGGCTTCGCGGTGCTCGCGGACGCCGCGCCGGGGCACGTCGAGAGCGTGCGTCAGAACCTGTTCGACCACCTGACAGCCGACGAGATCGATCAGCTCGCGGGGATCACCGGCAAGCTGTGGTCACGGCTGGAGGAGGCCGTGGAACGCGACGGCGCCGCCCCTCGGCGAGGCGGCGCGGTCGGTGACGAAGAGGCATGCTCCTAAAGGCCCAGCGGCCAGGAGCGGTGAGTGGGCCCAGCGGCCAGGAGCGGCGATTAGGCCCAGCGGTCAGGAGCGGCGAGAGGGGTTACCCGGTCGGCTGGAGGTCGTGGGCGCGACGCGCCGCGGTGAGCAGCTTCCACCAGGAACGGACATCGGGCCGCTTGCGCAGCAACGCCCTCCGCTCCCGTTCGGTCATGCCGCCCCAGACACCGAACTCCACCCGGTTGTCCAACGCGTCCGCGAGGCACTCGGTGCGCACGGGGCAACCCAGGCACACCGACTTGGCCCGGTTCTGGGCCGCTCCCTGTACGAACAGCGCGTCCGGGTCGCTGGCACGACAAGCTGCCTTACTCGCCCAGTCGGCGATCATGTCCATGCCGGCCCCCTCGTGGGTCTCAATCAATCGGCGAGCCGTACGGGCAGGCACGCCTGACTCAGGACGGTAGGAAAGGGACACAGAGGTCGGCAGGGGCCAATCGACCTGTCTCGATTCATACTTTCGGTCAGGGGTACTCATCCGAACGGTGGATACAGCCCAGGATAACCGGGGTGTGCCGCGTCACAAGCAAGGTTTGCACGATAGTGCGGTGTGCAGCCCGTCGTACCCTGATCCGGTGAATCTGAGCCGTGACACCCGTGCACTCGCCAACGTCGCCTCCCTTCTGGTGTGCGGCGTCCTCGCTGGCGTGGTCGTTGCCGCGGCCGCTTTCCCCGCTCTCGGGTTCACGGGGCTCACCGCCAAGGCCGCCTCGGACTCGTTCCAGAACCTGCCCGCCGAGCTCAAGCAGCCGCCGCTCCCGCAGATCTCCTACCTGTACGCCGCCAACGGCTCGCTCATCACCTCGTTCTACGACGAGAACCGCGAACTGGTGAGCGACAAGGACATCCCGCAGGTCATGCGCGACGCCATGGTCTCGGCCGAGGATGTGCGCTTCTACGAGCACAAGGGCGTCGACATGCAGGGCGTCGTGCGCGCCTTCATCGCCAACCAGCAGGCGGGCGAGATCACCCAGGGCGCGTCCACGCTGACCCAGCAGTACGTGAAGAACATCCTCAAGTACAGCGCGAAGAACAAGGTCGAGCGCGACGCGGCGGAGGAGGACAGCCCAGCGCGGAAGCTGCGCGAGATGCGGTATGCGGTGGCGCTGGAGAAGAAGTACACCAAGAAGCAAATGCTCGAGAAGTACCTGAACATCGCCTTCTTCGGCAACGGCGGGTACGGCGCGGCTTCCGCCGCCAAGGTGTACTTCTCCAAGCCGCTCAAGCAGGTCACGCTGGCCGAAGCCGCGATGCTCGCCGGCATGGTCAAGAGCCCGACGCAGTACAACCCGATGGCCGGGCCGAAGTCGATGATCAAGGCCAAGGACCGCCGCGACTACGTACTCCAGCGGATGGTCGACCAGGACTTCATCACCCAGGCCGAAGCCGACGCCGCGAAGAAGGAGCCGATCAAGCTCAAGCCGAAGCGCACGCCGCAGTCCTGCGCCACCGGCCGCGTCGAGTACGGCTACTACTGCGACTGGTTCCTCAGCTGGTGGAAGGGGCAGCCAGAGTTCGGCGACTCCACCCGCGAGCGCGAGGACAACCTGCGCAAGGGCGGCTACCGCATCTACACGCCGCTCGACCCCAGGGTGCAGGCCGCCGCGCAGAAGCAGGTCGACGAACAGCTTGGCCGCAACAGCCGGTTCGCCAACGGCGTCGTGCTCCTGACGCCGGGCACCGGGCACGTCCGCGCGATGGCGATCAACCGCACGTACAGCCTCGCGAAGAACCCCAACCGCGGGCCGCACTGGAAGGCACCGAACTCGGTGAACCCGCTGCTCACCGGATCGAGCGCCTCCCCGGGCTACCAAGCGGGCTCCACCTTCAAGATGTTCACGATGGTGGCGGCGCTGGCCGAAGGGCAGCCGCTCAACACCCGGATCAACTCCCCGAACCGGTACAAGTCGATCTACTTCGGCGCCTGTAAGGCTGGCGGGGACCGGTACTGCCCGAAGAACGCCGCCCCAGCCATGGCCGGCACGCACACGATGTGGTCGGGGTTCGGCGAGTCGGTGAACACGTTCTTCGTGCAGCTCCAGGAGATGGTCACCGTGAAGTCGGTGATCGCGATGGCGGAGAAGCTGGGCATCCCGCTGCGTTCCTCCGCCGACATCGCGATCAAGAACAGCGTCCAGAACAACCCCAACGGCAACGGCGGATCGTTCACGCTCGGCACCGCGCAGGTCAGCCCCCTCGACATGGCCACCGCCTACGCCACGATCGCCGCCCGGGGGAACCGCTGCGACCCGCTGCCGATCCTCAAGCTCCTCGACCGCAATGGGAAGAACATCCCGGCGCCAGCGAAGCCGCGGTGCCGCCAGGTGATCCCGCCGGACGTAGCCGACGCCGCGGCCGACGCGGCCCGTTGCCCGGTCGGCGACCCCGCGATGGGGCGGTGTTCGAACAAGAACGGGGTGACGGGGCGGAGCGTCGGCAACGCGATCGACCGCCCACTCGCCGGCAAGTCCGGTACCACCGACGACAACAACGCGGCCTGGTTCGTCGCCTTCACGCCGAACGCCGCCGGCGCGTCGTTCCTCGCCAACCCCGATCATCCGCTCGAGACGGTGCCCAGTTCGAGGATCGCGAACCGCACCCTCGCCGAGACGATGAAGGCCGCCCTGGTCGGTCTCCCGGTGAAGCAGTTCGTGAAACCGACCACGCTCCGCGCGTACGGCATCCGGGTGTACGTGCCCGACGTCGACGGCTACAGCGTCGGCCGCGCCACGTCCCGCCTCACGGCCGCCGGCTTCAAGGTGCGGGTCAGCCCCGACCGGATCCCATCGAAGCACCGTGAAGGCCTGGTCGCCCGCACCGATCCCGGTGGCGGCGACTACGCGAGCAAGGGCGGCATCATCACGATCTTCCTGAGCAACGGCAAGCCGCCGAAACCCACCGAGACGCCGAAACCCGGCGAGACGCCCGGGACGCCGCGGAAGGAACCGCCCAAACCGACCCTCCCGCCCAGGCCCCGCTGACACGCGGCGGCCCCGACCTCTGCGGAGGTCGGGGCCGCTCGCGTTCGCCGGCCGGCCGTTGTGCCTAGCTGGCGGTGATCTGCCGGCGTACCTCAGCGGCCACCCGGCCACCCTCGGCCCGGCCCGCCACCTCGGCCTGCGCCGCCTTCATCGCCTTGCCCAGCTGCTTCACGTCGGTGACGCCGGTCTCGGCCAACGCCTTGCGCACCACGTCGGCGAGATCTTCGTCACCAAGCTGCGCCGGCAGGTACCGGTCGAGGACGACGCCCTCGGCCCGCTCACGCTCGGCCAGCTCGGCACGGCCGCCGGCCATGAACGCCTCAGCGGCCTCGCGGCGCTTCTTCGCCTCCCGCGTCAGCACGGCGAGGACTTCCTGGTCGGAGAGGCTGCGCGCGGTTTTACCGGCCACCTCTTCCATACGGACAGCAGTCAGCGCCATCCGGAGGGTGGCGGTCACCAGCTCGTCGCGAGCCTTCATCGCGGCGGTGAGATCGGCGTTGAGCCGGTCCTTGAGAGAACTCATGCCCGGCCTCGCTTCGCCGCGCTGTGGTTACTGATTCGGTCGCTTCGCTCTCTCATGACGATCGAAACTACTCTGTACGGCATGAGATGGCGTACCCGATTGCCGTTGACCGTCGCCGCCGTGGGCGCTGCCTGCTTCGCCTACGGTGTCGCCGTCGAGCGCACCCGCTGGACGTTGCGCCGTTTCGACGTACCCGTGCTCGCGCCCGACGCCGAACCGCTGCGCATCCTGCACATCTCCGATCTGCACATGCTCCCCGACCAGCGGAGCAAGCAAGAGTGGATCCGGGGCCTCGCCGCGCTCGACCCCGACTTCGTCGCGCTCACCGGGGACAACCTCTCCAGCCCGGACGCCGTCCCCGCCGTCGTGCACGCGCTCCAGCCGCTGCTGGACCGGCCCGGCGCGATGGTGTTCGGCAGCAACGACTACTACGGGCCCATCCCGAAGAACCCGTTCGTGTACTTCAACGCCAAGCACAAGCGCCAGATCGGCCCCGAGCTACCGTGGCAGGATCTCCGTGACGTGCTCGCCGCGTCCGGCTGGGAGGACCTGACCAACCGGCGTACCTCGATCGTCGCCGGGGGCCGCAGCATCGAGCTGAGCGGGCTGGACGACCCACACCTCAAGCTGGACGACTACCGCGCGGTTGCCGGGCCGGTCGATCCGGCCGCCGACCTGCACCTCGGGCTGGTCCACGCCCCCGAGCCGCGCGTCCTCGACCAGTTCGCCCGTGACGGATACGACCTGCTGCTCTGCGGCCACACCCACGGCGGGCAGGTCTGCGTCCCGTACTACGGCGCGCTGGTCACGAACTGCGGCATCGACCGCGAGCGGGTGAAGGGCGCCCACCGGTACTCCGGCGACACCTGGCTGCACGTCTCGGCCGGCATGGGCACGTCGCCGTACGCCCCGTTCCGGTTCGCGTGCCCGCCAGAGGCGAGCCTGCTCACGCTCGTGCCGAAGCGGGAGTCGGCGGCGCGAGATACCCGTGCGCGAGAGGTCGCCGGAGTCAGCTAGACTGGCGCGGCACCATCGGGGTGTGGCGCAGCTTGGTAGCGCGCTTCGTTCGGGACGAAGAGGCCGCAGGTTCAAATCCTGTCACCCCGACCAGCCAAAAGGCCCCCACTCTGAACTAGAGCGGGGGCCTTTCTGGGCCTAAGAGGGGGCCTACGGTAGCGCCGAACCACCAACTAGCGCCTTCAGCTCTCGGGGGCATCTCCGGCGCTGATCGCTGTCCGTCGTCCATCGGTACTCGCATCCGACCACACAGCCGAGGGCTGGTGGAGGCTCCGGAAGCTAGTTGGGTAGGAAGACCGAGGCTGCCGATACCACGAGCCCGACACCGATCAGCCACGCTCCATGCGCTTTGATCGGGAGACTGCCCACCGCGAGCTTGTGGTAGCGCTCGTCGATCCGATTGGCGAGCTGTTTCAGCTCATCGTCTGTTGATCGTCGCTCGCTTCGCTCTTGGTTCAACTGTTCGTGAGTCCTCTCGGTAAGCTCCTTCAACTCCTCACGCAGTAGGTTCCACACTGCGGCTATCCGGTCCTCCGGCTTCGCCAGACTCAGCGGATCTGGGATCGGTTTGGCTGTTGCCTTCTCGGTAGCCCGACCCTCTTCGTTTCCGTATTTGGGGACCACGGCTGTTTTGCGCCGCTTGTTCCACAATTTGCGCCACCAGGGCTCATGTGGAACCGCAAGATGGGTGCGCGTACCCCGAATCTCCCTCGCGATCATCACTACGCCGACAAACTGAAGCGCCGTGCCGACCAGTACCGCGCCGTCGCTCCAGCTGATCACGGGCGCAACTCTAGAGCCTGAGCCCTGCCCGGAGGCCCAAGTCCAGGACATTGATCCTCGAACCTGGGACCTCGCGCGCCGAGCAGGGATCCAGCACTCTCGTGCTGATCACTTCTGTATTCGCTTGAAAGATCCTCCCGATGATCTCAGCGCCTTCGGTGATGACCGGGCGGAGCTCGTGCCGGTACACGGTCCGTGGTCGTATGTCCGACGATCCGCGCGCGATCGGCTCGATAGATGCGCCGTTGGCTGACATGAGTGACACGAAGCTGTGCCGGAGTTCGCGTGGCGTCCAGAGCGGCGGAAGATCCGCGAACCGGAGCGCCACTGTCAGCGAACGCCGAACGCTGCCCGCCGATAGTTCCGCGCCGTGCCGCGTGCAGAACACTCTGTTCAGTTCTTGCCACTTATCGCCAGCCCGCTCCCGTTGCTGACCCTGCTTCTCTCGGTGGGCGATGAGCACCCTGACGACCTCATCGGGAAGGGCGATAGTGCGTCGACTCTTCTTCGTCTTCGTGTCGCCGTTCTTGCGCACTGACCTCCAAACTTCGACGTGCGGTGGATTGTCGCCGCGCTTTTTGAAGATGCACGCGATCCCACGTCAGCGCTCGCGCTTCTTCTGTTCGTACGCCCGTCAATAGCGACAGCACTAGGTAAGCGTGAATCCTCGTTCGCTTACTGGCCTCCATTACTGCTGTAGCTTGCTCGAACGTCATTGCCTTACTCGGCCGACCGGCACGACCTTGCGGCACCGTGACCAGATCGGCGACATTTCGTAGCACCCTGTCTCGTCGTTGTGCGTGCGCGATGGAGCGACGCAGTACCGCGAGACATTCCTTCATACTCCGAGTTGCGAGCTTGACTTTCAGATCTGCAAGCCAATTGTCAACATCATCGGCGGTGAGGTTCCGGAGCTTGGCCTTACCCAGGCCAGGGATCACGTGCGTATTAGCGAGGATTCGGTTCTTTGTCACGGTCTTCTCGTCACGGCCGACCAGCCCCCGCGCCAGCCACTAAGCGCCCGCTGGCGCGGTCAGTCGGTCGAGTCCGTCGCCGGGCCCGACCAGCACGCTTCGGCGTGATGCTCCGTCCCGCGCTCCACGCGCGAACGTCGAGGTCGGGGCGAAGCTCACCAGCACGTAGGGTGGCACGGTGTTCGTGACCTATGACCAGACCTGGGGCGATCAGACGTCGTCGTGGTGGGCTAAAGCCAACCGCGCAAAGGAGCACATCGAGTCCCTTCGCCGCCAGGTCGACGAGTTCCGGGCGTCAGGGCCCTACTCCCTGACACCTGAGCCGACGGAGAAGCCCGATCGTCTGGCTTATCGCCTGAGGTTCTTGAAGCCGGTTCCCGTAGCGATCAGCACGACGGTCGGCGATGTGCTGCACAACCTCCGCGCTGCTCTTGAGAGTCTGGCGTTCGAGGTTGCCAAGCGCAGCCAGGGCGGAACTCTGACTCCTGATCAGGAGAAGGCATCGACATTCCCGATTTGCAGGGATCCGAGGGCCTTTGACGCCTTCTTCACAGGTAAGAGAGGGCAGTTGTACGACAGCCGAGCACGCGCAGCGTTCCGGGCGGTTCAGCCCTTCGTGTACCACGAAGAGGCGCGGAAGCACGGAGTCATGCTCGACAGGAGCTTCGATGAGACCTTCCAGTGGAGCGAGCTGCACCGCCTCGACGCCTTGTGGAACATCGACAAGCACCGGCGACTGACCCTGATGGCCTGGTGGCCGGACCTCATCTACTGGGGCAGCAACGGGCCTTCCAACCGCCGGGCGTTGCCGGGCGATGGCACCCTCGCGGACGGCTCCGTCCTGCTCTGCGTCGAGGGGACCGACGAAGGCCAGGGCAACCAACTGAGTCACGAGTTCAACCTCGTGCTGACCGACGACCCGGCGTATTCCGGCGACGACCACGGATCCACAGACGATGTTGTCGGTCTGCTGGAGAGTTGGCACCAGCACATCGTCACCCTGGCGGTTTTCCCGAGGGCATTCACGATCATGTCGCAGGCCACCGTGCCTGCCTCCGGCGAGTAGCCCGCAGGCCGGTCGACGGCTGCTAGGCAACCCGCCAACCAGTGTCTCCGTGTCCCCCGCGTCCCCGTAGCCCTCTCAGCGAGAATGGGGAACAGTCCGGGTGACACACGACGGGACCTGTCCCTCTTCGGTTCCCCCGACTCCAGACAAGAGCGGCTGAAACACCAGTGTGTTTCAGCCGCTCTGCCCGTGCCCGTGCCGTGCCCAATGCGTGCCCGATAGGCCGGTCGCAGGTCAGCCGAGTCCCCTGCTCAGGGCATGAAGCGGGGGCCTCGGCTTCCAAACTGGTCCCCTCTTCATGGGAGGGACAGTCGGCCCGTTGTGCCGGTGTCGATGAGCGCTTTCTGACACCGGACCCGTGACGGCCGGGAAGATCACGGCCGTACAGGTTCGTGGGTGGTTGCTCAGTCATCCCGCCACCGACGTCCCGGATGAATCGAGCACACCAGGACCAGGGCGCCAAGGTGGAGCGCCCTACTGGACGAACGACCTTGGCGCCCTGGTCCTGCCGCGCTCCCCGTTGGGCGGGACGACGGCGACGGGATGGCGATCCTTACTCCGTCAATCGTGGAAATGAGTCAGGGTTGACCTGGTCATGCAACTCTCGTGCAGTACGAAGAGTCTTGAGCGCGCGGTCAGCGAGATCCAGGTACTGAAAGGCCTGCGCTGGCGTGATTGGTTCAATACCGTGTGCGGCGATGTTCCGGAGCCGCCGCAGTCCGTCAATCGTCTCCGCTGCGGCATGACCGATCAGGCCACGATCGGCGAGTTCTCCTAGATCGGCGCGGAAGCCAACCCTTCGGGGCCGCTCACCGCTGGCTGCGATCGCCAGTTCTCTTGCCTCCATCTCGACTAGCCGGAACGCTCCGACCACTGCGACCTCAGGTGTGTCTTTGGCGATCTGACGCAGTCGCGCGATGTAATCGGCTTCGTCGGCAATATCGGGTAGCTCGTCCGCAGCGGCCGCCTCCAGCTCTTGGACCTCTACTGCGGCGAGCGTCTCCTTAGCAACCTCGTCCCACTCGGCTTCTAGCGGGCCCAACTTGAGACGACGAAGACCCTGACCAAGCAACGCACTGATCCTCTTCCGGAAGAGCAGCAGAAGAACGATGGTCGTGACCGGCCAAATACCGGCGTTGAACATCGCGACCGTAAATTGCATCCAGCCCATCGCCCGAACGTAGTCCTCCAGCCGCTCGTTTGGGCGGCATCCCCACCGAACAACCCTGGTCCGCGTCTGCGTTGGGCGGGTCTACCCGCGAACATCTGCGGGAATCGGCGGTCCGAGGCTGGTTCTCTTCTTGGACCGTCTCTGGGCCGTCGTCGGGGCGACGGACGAGTCGACCTGTACGCCGGGTTCTCGATGCCGTGCCATTAGCGTGCCGTTACGGGCCGACGCACCGGGTCACAGGCGGTCACCAGCGGACGGTAGGCTGATGGACGCCGTGCAGGTCGCGCCAGGTCCGCCCCTAACGCGAGCGATCTTCCGAACTCGGTGTCGCTCGGATCGGCGGTGGGGTTGAAGGCCGAGGGTGTTAGGAGGGCGCCAAGCTCTCATGCAGACAAACGCCGGGGAGCAAGCGCTCCAACTACGACCAGGGCAACGACGCGATCGCGTCGTGCCAGGGCAGCGAAGCGATCCCACCGCCTAGGGCATCTCCGAGGCCTCCCAGGAGGATTGTCTGAACGGCGGTTCCAACGACCTTGAGCCGTTCCCACCGCGGCTCAGTCTTCGCGAGTTCCTTCTCCATGAAATCCAAGTCAGCAGTGACCTTCACGCGGTCGTCCGAGTCGAGTTCCGGCACTTCGGCAGCCTGGCGCGCCGCATGGATGAACGCCTGAAAGCGTTCCCGCTGGTTGACCGTGATGGTCCCCGACTGACTCGCACCGGGGCTGCCCTGCTGGATCTGCGATCCGATGATGCTGCCCTGAACCGTTGTGACGTTGATGATCGGCACGAAATGCTCAGTAGGCCGATCGGGTCGGGCCATTGCCTCCTCGATCTCGACCACGCCGGCGTGCGTGAGGGAGACGTCGAAGGGCAACTCGCCCATCGTCCAGGTGGCCTCGATGAGGTACTCCCCCTCAAGGAACTTGATCGCATCGGCAAGAGCCCGCACCGCATCTGGATCATCGGCAGTGGCGGTCTCGTTCAGAAACGCTTCAGGCTTCGTGCTCGCTAGCTCGCTGCCGTCCGTTGCTTCGTACAGCCAGTTCATGAACTTCGTGCGGAGCACTCGCTTAGCAGCAAGGGTTGGGTTCACGTCCACTCCCGTTGACTAGCAGGCAGAAAGACCGTACCCACCTGCGGTGGCCAGCACCGGCCCCGCACGGTCGGCCGTACCTAAACCGCCTGGCCTCAGGCCGCCGCCAGGCCGTCGGAGGTAGACCAGCGGAGCCCGACAACGACCGCCGTCGACTTCCGTTCGAGCAGGTCACGGCCCGTCACCGGTCTGAGCAAGAGCGCTGCAACACCCTGGCGTTTCAGCCGGTCCTGACGTGCCAGATGCGTGCCAGATGAGCCGGTCGCGGTCGGGGACGAGCGGGGAGCCACGGTGTCTCACGGCTCAGCCGCAGGTCAACCGATCCCCAGCTCAGGCCGGCAAGCGTCCCCTCCGCTTCCAAACTGGTCTCCTCTTCGTGGGAAGTCACGGCCGGGCCGCACCACGACTTGAGCTTCTGTCCAACGCCTCCGGCGCGGCGCTCCGGCTCCGGGATGGCCAAGGACGTTCACGCCGTGCAGCTCGTG